>JAEEGL016714412.1_pt1 | contig 156084 bp, 128 predicted proteins | sample 9134231 | NCBI WGS metagenome assembly JAEEGL01 (sample SAMN16246548, study PRJNA631951) | gut metagenome | biome: gut microbiome; feature: rumen; material: fiber-attached | host: Bos | place: Iran: Karaj | collected 2018-10 | reverse complement strand
CAAGGAATGACTATCGCGAAATTGAACAAGGAGCACACCTCCAATCCTGTCAATCCCGTTCTTGCCCATCCCGTTTATCTTTCCGGCTATATAGAACAAATGGGAACAGGCACCACCGATATAATCGACCACTGTTTAGAATATGGACTCCGTAAACCGGAATTCCACCAAGATGATGATTTTCGGGTTGTTCTTTGGCGACCAGAAGTACAAGAAAGAGTACAAGAAGAAGGTGAAGTAAGAGGTGAAGTAAGAGGTGAAGTAGATGGTAAGATAAAAAAAGTGGTTTTAGCGGTTCGTGGGAATACGATTTCTGCTAATGAAATAATGGTATCTCTTCAATTAAAAGGAGAGGATAATTTCCGCAAACGTTATCTTGTTCCATCTATGGAAAACGGGTATGTTCAAATGCTCTATCCTGATGCTCCGAAACGCCCTGACCAGGCCTATTATCTTACTGAGAAAGGACTGAAATTGTTTGCGGAAATAAGCGAGGAAAAATAACATGACAATCCGGTAGAGACGCGGCGCACCGCGTCTCTACAATCCCCAAACCGGGCGTTGACCCATTGCGGTCGGCGCCCGGTTTTTCTATCCGTTCATAAAGAATTATTTAGTACCTTTGCCACGTTAAACATATAATTACAAAATACTCATTATCAAATCAATAAACAATGGAACAAAATTTCGAAAACACCGGCGACATCATCATCTATCAGACAGAAGATGGTTTGACAAAAATCAATGTAAAATTGGACAACGACACTGTATGGCTCAACCAGCAACAGATGGCAGAACTATATCAGAGTTCAAGAACCAATGTCGTAGAACACATTAAACACATTTATGAGGAGGGAGAATTAAGCGAAGACGCAACTTGTCGGAAATTCCGACTGGTTCGATTGGAAGGAAACAGAGAGGTAAGCAGAGAATTGCCCTTTTATAACCTTGATATGATTATTTCTCTCGAATATCGCATTAAATCTGCCATTGCCACCCGCTTCCGTATCTGGGCCACACAACGGTTGAAGGAGTATATGATCAAGGGCTTTACGATGGATGACGAACGGCTGAAGGGCAATATTGCTGCTTGAAGGCACTGGCTCAATAAGTCATACGCAGGCCTTGGAAAAAGCCACTGCCGAGTACCGAAAGTATCAGAACAACACGCTGTCGCCCGTGGAAGAGGCCTATTTGGAAACCATCAAGGAGACGGCCAAATTAGTGAAAAAGAACACGAAACAATAATAACCCCAAAAACACACCCTTTATGAAGAAAACCCTTTTCGCATCCCTTTTCGCATTGCTGCTCGCCGCTTGCGGCTCCGGCGACAAAGTTGACAACAGCACTGTGGCCGAGCTCGACCTGCAACGCTACCTCGGCGATTGGTACGAACTGGCGCGTTTCGACCACAGTTTTGAGAGCGGACTCGACTTCTGCAAGGCCAACTACGCTCTGCGCGAGGATGGCAAGATTGCTGTCACTAACACCGGCATCAAGGATGGAGAGCAGAAAACCTCCAACGGCAAGGCCAAAACTACGGATACCCCCGCACTACTGCGCGTGTCGTTCTTCGGTCCGTTCTACTCCGACTACCGCGTGATGCTGCTCGATCCCGACTACGGTTGGGCGCTCATCGGCAGCAAGAGTGCCAAGTATCTCTGGATTCTCTCGCGCACGCCCGAACTGCCGCAGGAGACCCTCGACACCATCCTCGCCGAGGCCCAACGTCGCGGCTACGACACCTCGAAACTGATCTGGGTGAAACAATAACGGGTAGGGGCGAATCATTATTCGTCCCTGAAATCCTTAACCGGGCGCAATCGAACATCGGTCGCGCCCGTTTTTCATATTCGATTATTTTGTAATCTTTTTTTTCAGTAGCTCTACTGCGATAACTCATTCCCGGAAACCTTCTCCTTTATCGGTTCCGTGTGCAGGGTCACGTGCGTGTCCGCGCCGAAACGATCCTTGAGTTTCCGCTCGATGTCAGTGGTGCGGGCGTGCACCGTTTGCAGCGACTGGCTTCCGTCCATACGGATGTGCGCCTCGATGGCGATACGGTTGCCGATGCGCCGCGTGCGCAGGTTGTGCGGGTCCGTCACGTCCGGGAATGAGGTGATGATGCTCTCGATCTCGCGCTCGGTCTCCTCAGGCAGCGAACACTCCGTGAGCTCGTTCACGCTGCCCTTGAGCAGGTCCACGGCCACCTTGACCAGCATTGCGCCCACCACGATGGAGGCCAATGGGTCGAGTACTGTCCAGCGGTCGCCGAGCAGGATGGCGCCACCGATGCCAATGGCTGCCCCCACCGACGACAGCGCGTCGCTGCGATGATGCCAGGCGTTGGCGATGACCGCTTGCGAATCAAGAGATTTTCCCTTGCGTATGGTGTATTGGTAAATGCCCTCCTTCACGAGGATGGAGATTAATGCTGCCCACAAGGCCAGCTTGCCCGGCGCCTCCAACTGCGCCCCTTTGAGCCAGTCGGCCAGCTTCACAGCCCCCGAGACGATGATGCCCGTGGCGGCGGCTATCAGCGCCAGCCCGACAAAGAAGGTGGCCAGCGTCTCAAACTTGCCGTGGCCGTAGTCGTGCGACTTGTCCTGCGGCTTCGAGCTGATGTTGACGAATACCAGCACCAGCAGGTCGGTGATAAAATCGGAAAGCGAGTGCACGGCGTCGGCCATCATCGCCGCGCTGTTGCCGAGCACCCCGGCGATGAACTTGAAGGTCATTAGGGCAACATTGCCCGCAGACCCCACCAGCGTTACCTTGTATATCTCTTTTTCCCGTGACATTGCCCTTTTTTATTGTGCTGTTCTGCCTATTTCAGAATCTGTTCCGTGTGCGCCTTGGTGTTCACCTTGCCGATGGCGTCAATGATAACGCCCTGCTCGTCAATAACGTAGGTGGTGCGCAGCGTGCCTTCGGTCACCTTGCCGTACATCTTCTTCTCGCCCCACGCTTCGTAGGCCTTGAGGATGGTGAGGTCGGTGTCGGCGATGAGATGGAAGGGCAGCCCGTATTTGGCGATGAACCTCTGGTGCGAGGCGGCGGAGTCGCGGCTCACGCCCAAGACCTCGTAGCCCAGTGCGAGGAAGCGTTGGTAGTTGTCGCGCAGGTCGCAGGCCTCGGCGGTGCAGCCGGGCGTACTGTCTTTGGGATAGAAGTATAACACGAGCTTCTTTCCGGCGAAGTCGCTCAGTTTCACGGCATTTCCATTTTCATCAACGCCCTCGAAGTACGGGGCTTTCGTTCCGATTTGCAACATAATTGTGGTGTTTTTTTTGAAAGGGCAAAGGTACAATTTTATTTCGGATGTTGTTTTGCGGGGATATCAAAACAGTTTCCTCAAATCCATTGCCAGAAACTCCGCCACCGTCCTTCCTTGCGGCTGCATCGCCTTCAACGTCTCCAGCGCCCGCTGTTTCACCGCATCGTCTTCGTTCTCGGAATGGTTGAGGATGAGGTGGCGCTCGTAGTCCACCGTGAATTCCGGATGTCCTTGGAAGGTGAGGATGTGTTTGCCGATGCGGAAGCCTTCGTAACGGCAGAAGTCGCTGGTGGCGAGGGGCGTCGCGCCTTCCGGAAGCTGCAGCACCTGGTCGTGGTGGTTGACGACGAGGCGCATCTTGCGGTCGGGAAAGTAGGGGAGCAAGTCCTCATCCAGTACCTCCATCTCGCGGATGCCCACGCCCCAGCCGCCTGCAAAACGCTCCACGCGCCCGCCCAGCGCCTGCGCGATAATCTGGTGCCCGAAGCAGATGCCGACGAGGGGCACTTTCCGTGCCGCGGCCTCCCGAATCCAGTCCTGTAACGTGGTAATCCACGGCAGGTTGTCGTAGGCGGCGTTGTTGGAGCCGGGGATGATGTAGAGGGTGCCGGACTCGAACCGTTCGGGTAGCTCGCCGTCCATCACCCGGCAGATGTCGAAGGTGAGGTCGGGGTTGACAGGGCGGAACAGGTCATAGAACATCGATTCGTGACTCGGGATGCTCTCCGGGAGCAGTCCGGGGTACGTGTCGCAGAGCAGAAGGGAGACTTTATGGATCATAAGGGTGGATTCGATGTTTTTACTAAAGTGGCAAAAGTACGAATTTTATACACTGTTTCTACAAATTTATTATGTTTGCCGCCTCAATTGAGCAGCAGCATTTTTTGATTCATCCATAGCAGCAACACGACAATGAATACGACACCACATTTGAATATTTCGCAGCAACTGGTTTCACTTGGCCATCCTATGGTGATGGGCATTCTCAATATCACCACCGATTCTTTCTATGACGGCGGCAGATACACCACCGAGCCGGCGATGCTGGCCCGTGCGGAACAAATTCTCGACGAGGGCGGCGACATCATCGACGTGGGGGCCGTCTCCACCCGCCCGGGTGCTATCGTGTGCGACGAGGCGACGGAGCTGAAGGCCATCGAGAAGGCGGTGCAGTCTATCCGCACCCGCTTCCCTGAAGCGGTGATTTCCGTGGACACCTTCCGTGCCGCTGTGGCCCGTGCCGCCGTGCAGGCCGGGGCCGACATCATCAACGACGTCTCCGGCGGCACTTTCGACGAGGCGATGATCCCCACTATCGGCGAACTGCAGGTGCCCTACGTGCTGATGCACACCCCCGCAATGCCCGACAAGATGCAGCAATGCACCCAATACGACGACATCCTCGCCGATATGCTGCAGTACTTCGGCCGGCAGCTGGAAAAACTGCGCGACTGCTATGTCCACGACATCATCATCGACCCCGGCTTCGGGTTCGGCAAGACGGTGGAGCAGAACTACTATTTGCTGGACAATCTTCGCGTGTTCAAGAACCTCGGATTTCCGTTGCTGATAGGGATATCCAGAAAATCAATGATCTACAAACCATTGAACACCACTCCAGAGAACGCGCTGGAGGGCACCCTCGCCGCCACCAAGGTGGCTTTGCAAAACGGGGCCGACATCCTGCGCGTTCACGACGTGGCTGCTACAAAGGCGCTGCTTTAGCGAATCTTTGCAATGTTGATGATGACCTCGACGGCTTTGACCATCGACTCCAACGGCACATACTCGTATTTGCCGTGGAAGTTGTGCCCGCCGGCGAAGATGTTGGGGCAGGGGAGTCCGCGGAAGGAGAGGTTCGCGCCGTCGGTGCCGCCACGGATGGGTTGCACGATGGGTTTCACGCCCGCCTCTTCCATTGCCTGGATGGCGCGCTCCACCACGTAGAATACCGGCTCCACCTTCTCGCGCATATTGTAGTATTGGTCCTTGATTTCACACGTCAACCGGTTGTCGTACTTGATGTTGAGGAAGTTGACGATGTCTTGCATCAGCTTCTTCTTGCCTTCAAACTTCTCGCGGTCGTGGTCGCGGATGATGTAGTTGAGCTGGGTTTGCTCCACACACCCGTCAATGTGGATGAGGAGGAAGAAACCCTCATAGTCCTGCGTGTATTGCGGGCGCTCGAACTCGGGCAGCATTGCGTTGAGTTCCATCGCGATGAGTTGGGAGTTGACCATCTTGTTCTTGGCATAGCCCGGGTGGATGTTGCGGCCCTGGATCTTGATGGAGGCGGAAGCGGCGTTGAAGTTCTCGAACTCGAGCTCGCCGATGGCGCCGCCGTCCATTGTGTAGCCGAAGTCACAGCCGAACTTCTCGGTGTCGAAATACTTGACGCCCTGGCCAATCTCCTCGTCGGGGGTGAAGGCCACCTTGATGGGACCGTGTTTGATCTCGGGATGCTGGATGAGGTACTCGATGGCGCACACAATCTCGGCCACGCCGGCCTTGTCGTCGGCGCCGAGCAGCGTCTTGCCGTCGGTGGTGAGCAGCGTCTGGCCCTTGTAACCGGCCAACTCGGGGAAGTCGGCCAAAGTGAGGGCAGTCTGAGTTTCAGCATCCAGGAGGATGTCCTTGCCGTCGTAGTTCTCGATGATGCGCGGGGCGGCGATGCCCGGCATATCGGGCGCGGTGTCAAGGTGGGCGATGAAGCCTATGGTGGGCGCCTCGGCGTCGGTGTTGGCGGGCAACAGCGCGGTGACGTAGCCGTACTGGTCCTTGGCGACTTCCGTCATACCGATGGCCTTGAGTTCCTCCACCATCACGTCGGCGAAGTCCATCAGCGCCTGCGTGGAGGGGTATGTGGTGGAACTCTCATCGGAAGTGGTGGCATGGGAAATGTACTTTGAAAAGCGGGAAAGCAGTTTTTCTTTCATAATAACAGATATTTTAGGTTTTTGATAATTCTAAGAGGATGTTGGGATGTTCTCCTCGGCCAGTTTCCGTTCGTGCCGCCATATCTGCCAGCTGTTGAACAGGTTTTGCCAGACCGAGTAGAAAGCGAGAAACACGGAGGCGAGGGGGTTGAGGAAGGTGGTGGCCATCCAGATGCCGAAGGCGGTGTTCTTCTGGCCCATCAGCTGGCCGCCGGCGATGGTGTCGCCATAGTGTCGCCCCACCCATTTTCCAAGTCCGAAGTTGAGGATACAAACCAAGATGGAAGCGATGCCGAGCCAGATAATGTTCAGTCCGTTGCCTTTGCCGTGGAGGAAGACGAAATCGATGGTGCGCCCCAAGGTGATCAGCAGCAGGAAAGCCCAGACATAGAAGGTGATGTCCTTGTAGCGGCTGAGGAACCGGTTGGCAGAGGGCCAGCAGAGTTGCAGCAGCAGGGCTACGAAGAAGGGGAGGGCTATAGTGGCGCTGATCTTTTTCAAGATGATGAAGAAAGAGGTCCAGAAGGCCATCTCCTGATGCAGTCCGATGAAGGAGAAATAGAAGGGGGCGATTACCACGATGAGGAGGTTGCCGAAGATGGTGTATTCGGTGATGGTCTCGCGGTTGGCGCCCAGCATACAGGAGACCACCACCACGGAGGCGGCCACAGGGCAGAGGATGCCGATGAAAACGCCTTGGGCCAGCAGTTCATTATGACAGAGGGCGTGGATGGCAAAATAGGCGCCAACACTGGCTATCATCTGGAAAGCCATAATCCATACGCTCAAACGGGTGAGGCGCAGCTTGCGCAAGTCCACCGCCACGAAATTCAGCAGCAGGATTGTGAAGATCAAATAAGGGGCAAGGAAAGCCACCCGTCCGCACCAGCCGTGCAACAGGAGGCCTAACACCATCGCGATGGGCAGCACATATCCGCGAAGTTTATCCATATTCCAAGATTCTACTTTTGGGCGAAACGCAGCATATAAATGGTGATGCCGAGGAATATGAGGTTGGGGATCCAGGTGCCGAGCACGGGCGAGAGGCCGCCGGAAACGGAAAAGACCGTGGAGACCTGCTGCAGGAAGATGAACGAGAACGCCAGCCCCATTCCGATGAAGAGGTGAACGCCCAGCCCGCGCGTGGTCTTGCGCGAGGAGACACTCAGCCCTAAGAACGACAGGATGATGATACCCAACGGGTTGGCGATTCTCTTGTTCCGCTCGATCTGGTATTGGGCCACCAGACTCGAGCCTCGCATCTTCTCCTCCTTGATGAATCGCCGCAAATCATTGTACGACATAGTCTCGCTGACAAAGGCATCTTGGTTGAAGTTGATGGGCTTCACGTTGAAGACCGTGTCCAGCGAGGGTAGTGTCTCCACGGTCTCTTCCCCGTTGGCGATGACACGCCGCAACACATCGGAAAGAGTCCATAATTCCGTCGTGTCGTTGTAGGTGATGACGCGCGCGGATATCTTTTCGGAGATGTTCTTGTCGTCGAAGACTTCGTAGGTGAAATAGTAGCCGGTTTGGGTGCTGCGGTCCCAGCGCTCCACGAATACGTAGCTGTTGACGGAGTTCTTGATGTGTAGGTAGGTGGTTTGGACCGCCTGCCTGCCAAGATGCTCGTATTTGAAGTTGTTGAGCCGCTCGTTGGTGTGGGGCACAATGAAGTTGGCCAGAAACAGCGACACCAGCATCGTGATGATGGAGCCGACAAGGTATGGACGCAGAAAACGTTTGAAACTGACCCCGTTGCCGAGGATGGAGATGATTTCGTTGTTCGACGACATCTTGGAGGTGAACCAGATGACGCTGATGAAGGTGAACAGCGGGATGAACAGGTTGATGAAGTAGGGAATGAAGTTGAAGTAGTATCCGATGATGATGTCTTTCACAGGAATGTCCTTGTCCATAAAGCGCTGGATGTTCTCCGACACGTCGAACACGATGACGATGGTCATCAGCAGCGTGACGGCATACACCACCGACCCGAGGAATTTCTTCAGGATATAGGAGTCGATGATCTTCCATCCTATCGCGTCGCGGAACTTTTCTCTCCAGAGAGCCAGTCTTTTTTTCAAACCGTCAGTGTTTTACAGATTACAGGATTTATTGTTCATTCTCTTTTAGCCATTGGTCAAGCCAGCGGAAGAACTCGCGCTGCCAGAGCATCGCATTCTGCGGTTTGGTCACGAAGTGGCACTCCTCCGGAAAGTAGAGGAAGCGGCTGGGGATGCCTTGCATCTGCGCAGCGTCGAAGGCCTGCATACCCTCGGTGTAGGGGATGCGGAAGTCTTTGCCGCCGTGAATCACCAAAATCGGGGTGTCCCAGTTGCCCACAAACTTGTGCGGAGAGAAGTTGTAGGTGTTGGGCATAGGCTTCTTCCAGTAGGCCCCTTCGATGTCGTGGTTGGCGAAGAAGAGCTCCTCGGTGGTGCCGTACCAGCTTTCGAGGTTGAACATACCGCAATGGGCGATGAAGGCCTTGAACCGTTTCTGATGGTGGCCGGCGAGCCAATAGACGCTGAAGCCGCCGTAACTGGCTCCCACACAGCCCAACCGGTTCTCGTCCACATAGGGCTCTTTGGCCACGTCATCGATGGCGGCCAGATAGTCCTTCATATTCTGTCCGGCATAGTCGCCGCTGATCTGGTCGTTCCACTCGCTGCCGAAGCCGGGCACGCCCCGGCGGTTGGGGGCCACGATGATGTAGTCGTGCGCCGCCATCATCTGAAAATTCCAGCGGTAGGAGAAGAACTGGCTCACTGCCGACTGCGGTCCGCCCTGACAGTATAACAACGTCGGATATTTCTTCGTGGAGTCGAAGTTGGGCGGCAGGATCACCCACACCAGCATCTGCTTGCCGTCGGTGGTCTTCACCCAGCGCTTCACCGACTTTGCCGGCGTAATCTTGTCCAACACCTCCTTGTTGATGAAACTCAGCTGCTTCACTGACTTGTCTTTCAGTTGCAATGCATAAATCTCCGACGGTTCGGCGTGCGTGGTGCGGGTGACAATCAGCTGGCTTCCGTTGGCCAGCACGGTGTTGTAGTCGTAGTCGCCGTCGGTGAGCTGCTCGATGTTGCGGTTCTCCACATCCAGCTTGTAAACCTGGTGAGTGGCCTCTTTGCAGCTGATGAAATAGACCGATTTCCCGTTCTCGCTCCAGGCGAAGCCGGTGGCGTCCTGGTCGAAGTCGGTGCTGTAGTCCTCCGCCTTGTCCGTCTCGAAGTCGTAAATCATCAGGCTGTGTTTCTCCGACTCGAAGCCGTCGGTTTTCATATTCCACCACACCAGTTTCTTGCCATCGGGGGAGAAGACGGGTTCCATATCATAGCCCTTGTTGAATTCGGTCAGGTTGCGGGTGCTTTTTGTCTTGAGGTCATAGAGGTAGATATCGGTGTTGGTGCTCTCGGCGAAGGCCTTGCCGACCAGTTTTTTACAACAATAGACGATAGACTTGCTGTCGGGGCTCCAGGCAAACTCCTCGGCACCGCCGAACGGAGGGGTGGGGCAGTGGAACTTCTGGCCCTCCAGCAGGTCAGTGGCGTTGTCGCAGCTGGGGTAGTCGGCGATGAAGAGGTGGCTGTAGGTGCCGTCGGCCCAATAGTTCCAGTGGCGGTACATCAGGTCGTCATAGATCATCGCATCGGCCTTGGGCAGGTCGGGGTAGCGCTGCTCGATCGTGGGGTCTATCTGCACATTCATCGCATAGCTGATATGCTTCATATCGGGCGAATATTGGAAGCAGTTGATGTCGCCCTCCACGTGGGAGATCTGCTTGGCGTGGCTGCCGTCGGGGTCGCACTCCCAAATCTGGGTGCCGTTGTCGTCGCTGTACAGGTAGGCGATCTTCTTGCCGTCGGGCCGCCAGAGGGGCTGCATCTCGTCGTTGGGCGTGACGGTAATGCGGGTGGGCTCGCCGCCCTCCGCCGGCATCGTGTACAACTCCGCATTGCCGGTGTTCAACTTGTAGTCGTAATATTTCACGCTGTACAACAGCGTCTTGCCGTCGGGCGAAAGCTGCACGTCGGACAGGCGGCCAAGATACCACAGGATTTTCTCGTCCATCACGCCTTTGCTGAAATCGGGCGTTTCCCGGTTTTCCTTGGTGATGATGCCGGAGGTTTCGTTAGGAGTCTTTTTTGTGCAGCTGCTGAACAACATAATGGCTATAGTTAGGAGTAAAATATTTTTTTTCATAGACCGTTATTTTTGAGGTTGCAAAGATAGCATTTTTGTATCTTTGCCGCTCTTAAATTATAAACCTAAAATATTATAAAAATGAAGAAACTGATGATTTTGGCAGTCGTGTGCTGCCTGGCTTTGACATCTTGCAATAATAAGGCCAAAGAGGAGCCCCCTTGCCAGAAGGAGTGCCCTAAACAAGAAATGAAAGACCATCCCCGTTGCGAAATGGACGAAAAGTGCCAGAAGGCAATGGAAGACTGGAAAAACTGGGAGAACCTGACCGACGAGCGCAAGGCTGAGCTGCTCAACGAGCGCAAGGCTGCCTATGACAAGAAGAAAGCCGCTGAAGAGGAAATGAAAGCCAAACAGGCCAAGTTTGAAGAACTGATGGGCAAGTGGGACCAGCTTTCCCTTGACGAGAAGAAGGCTGCCTTTGACCTTTGCCCCTGCTGCAAGGACAAATGCCGCAAGGGTGGCGAAGGCAAATGCTGCAAAGGCGGTGAGGGCAAGTGCCAGAAAGAGGGCGGCTGCTCCAAAGGCCCGAAACCCGAAGGATGTCCCGACAAACACTAATCTATGAAGAAGATTGCAGTTTTCGCTTCCGGCTTCGGCTCCAATTTCCAAGCCATTATCGAAGCCGTAGAAAAGGGCTCCCTGCAGGCTGAAATCGCCCTGCTGGTCTCCGACAAGCCGAATTGCAAAGCAGTGGAACGCGCCAATGTCAATGGCATTGACGCGTTCACTTTTTGCGCCAAGGAGTATGACGGCAAGGAGGCCTACGAGACCGCCATCCTGCACGAGTTGGAACGCAGGGGGGTCGATTACATCGTGCTGGCCGGCTATATGCGCTATATCGGGAAGGTGCTCCTCACTCATTACCCGATGCGCATCATCAACCTCCATCCCGCGTTGCTGCCCTCCTTCCCCGGGGCTCACGGCATCGAGGACGCCTACCGCCACGGCGTGCGCGTGTTCGGCATCACCGTCCATTTTGTGGATGACGGCGTGGATACCGGCCCCATCATCGACCAGTTCGCCTTCCATAGCGAGGGCACCGAGTCCTTGGATGAGATCGAGACCCGCATCCACCAGCTCGAGCACCAGTATTATCCATTAACCATCCACAAAACCATTAACAAATTGTAATAGCGCATTTTGCGCTCACTTTTAAAATCCTATCCAATGGCTCCCATCATCACCCTGATTAGCGACTGGCGCTTGCGCGACCCCTACCTAGCAATGTTCAAAGGCCGGCTGCTTTCCGCCTTGCCGGATGCGCAGCTGCTTGACATCACCCATCATATAGATCCGTTCGATATCGGCCAGTCGGCGTTTGTGATGAAGAACAGCTACCTCTCTTTCCCCGAGGGCTCCGTGCATATTATGCTGACCAACACCTCCGCCTCGCTGAAGGAGCCTGCCGTGGTGGTGTCCGTTGACAACCACTATTTTGTGGGGGTTGACAATGGTGTCTTCTCCTTGATGTTTGCCGGGAAGGGACCGCTCGTGGGCCGTCAATTGGCCGAGACCGGCGATATGACCTCCCTGCAGGGCATCGTCTGCCTGGCCCAGTCCGTCGTCAAGGGAACGCTGGATGCGGATACCATAGAATACACCGGTTTCAAGCGCGCCTTGGGAGCGGTGCCGGTCCACATAGCCCCGCAACGGACCATAGAGGGGGAGATTGTCTATATTGACGCCGCCTTCAATGCCGTCACGAACATTCCCACCCAATGGTTCCGGGAGGCGGTGGGCAACAAGCCTTTCAAGATGAGCATCCATTCCAAAACGGAATGGGTGGTCAAGCGGTATTGCGAAAGCTATACCAAGTCGGAAGACATCTTCCTGACGAACAATGCACTCCAGCATCTGCAAATCTCGATGTATCAGGGCAAAGTAGCCCTGCTCGCCAACTTGGCTGTCGGCGACAAGGTAGAGATTGAGTATTGAGAGGATCCTATTGTTTCACGATTTTCCGTACTGCCACTGTTTTCCCGTCCGTCACGGCCTTGATAAAATACACGCCGGGGGCGAATGGGGAGAGGTCGATTTGTGCGGTTTGCGCGGATGACCCAGATTTGCCCGTCTGTAGAGACGTTTCATGAAACGTCTCTACAACACCCACCAATTTCCCGTATGCATCAAACACGTGAATATGGGTGATGGGTGAATTGTGGGTGGTACATTGTACGTTGACGATGTTGTTTGTGGGGTTGGGATACACCGTAATGCTTTCCTCTGCAAGGTTGGGAATGCCCACGGGTTCGGTCACTTGGAGTATTTTCATTACATTTGGAGCGGCCATATACTGGTCGTTGCCGGGCTGCGAGGCGGTGATGATAGCCAGTCCTACGCGGTGCATTGTCAGGATGCTGCCATTGATGGTTGCCACGCTTTCGTCACTGCAGGTGAACTGTACGGGCAGGCCGGAGGTGGCGGCAGCGGCCAGCACCACGGGTGTCTCACTCAACGGGAAAGTCAGTTCCTGCTCCCAAAGAATGCTTTGAGCCAGCAAGTCGGAGCCGTCATCCTCAACAGTGAGAATCTTGGAGACCTCAGGCGCCGCATTCCAAGTGGCGTTGCCGGATTGTGAAGCCGTAACAATGGCATAGCCCGGAGCGTGCAGGGTGAGCACGTTGCCGTTCACCGTGGCGATATTGGGATTGCTGCAGGTGTAGGTCACGGGCAGTCCCGAGGTGGCGGTAGCGTTCAGGGCCAACGTGCCGTCAGAGAAACCGGCAGTGAGCGTCTGGTTCCAAGTGATGGTCTGATTGAACGTGGCGTTGGCGGCCTCGTATGCGCCAATGTCGGCGATATTGTTGCCAATACGCGGGTTGCCGTCCATATCCGTGGCGGGCAGATAGGTAATGAACGCCGTATTGGGATCGCCGGCGTCAATCAGCGGTGAGTTGGGCAGTACCCGCCAGTCGGCGACAAGGTTTGAGAGGTCCGTGGCAATGGTGGTGGCGCCAATCATAGAGGAGGGCGCGACGAACATCGGCAGGTTGGCGGTGTCCAGCACGATGTTGGTGCTGTCGGCGGCAAAGTCGCTGGTGGGGTTCGCGTTACTGGCGCAATAGGTGTACGGAACCGAGAAGTTGGTGGACCATCTGGTGTTGGAGACTGTGTTGCCGCGCTTGTTGTTCCAGGTCACTGTGTTCTTGACCGTGGCAGCCTTGGTGGTACGGATGCCCCCGGTGCCGTTGGTATGGGTGGTCTGCGCAAGGTTGTTGGCCACCAGACAGTTGGTCATATACAACCGACCCACAGGATTCCCGGTGTTACTGGAGGATGTATTTGATCCATTGGCGTACGATGCCACCCCGCCGGTCACTTCGATATCTTCAGTGGAGATGGCGCTGTTGTTGGCAATCATACAACCGAGGATGTGTGTGTTGTGGGTGTAAACACTGATGCCCCCGGCAATATAGGGCCAGCTGTCGTCCGCGCTGGCCGTAGTGGCCGTGGTATAGACGGTGTTGTCTATAATGCGCGAATTAAGGATTCTCCACTCGCATTTCGTGTTGACGTAGTCGAAATCGTTGCTCTGCGTGAGGATGCCGCCAGCCTTGGCATTCAGCCCGGAAGCAATATTCTTTACAATGTCACAATTGTTTACAATAATATTATTGGTTGTAGTATAAGCATACGTGTTGAACTTCATCCCGCCGAACTGACTGCCGGTGTTCTCTGCTATCACACAGTTGTCGAATTCAAACGTGGCCCCGTATGTCTGGCTGCCGTTGTACATTTGCACACCACCGTAGGACGTGTTTCCACTGATCTTACAGTCGGAAACCTGAAAGGTGGAACTGTAGTACGAGTTGGAATACGACGTCCCCAAATACAAACCGCAGGCATTCCCTGTAATGGTGCAATTGGAGATGGCGTGCGTGTTGTTGGCCAAATCATAAATGCCATACGAGGTGCCACCAGTCACATAAAAGCCGTCGAAGGTGTTTTTTCGGCAATTATATAAGCCGTTGTAGTAAAAATAACTGTTGATCTGTACGGCGTAGCTGCTGTTCTGATGCGCATCGATGATGGAGCAGGAACTGTCGGCGGCTATGCCGTAAGTGAGAGGTTGCCGCTGATACAGGTGTGTTTCCGTGCCCGCAAACCCGCCATATACGTGCGTACTGTTCTTCACTGTGCAGGCCGGATAGGTGCCTATCGCCACGAATACCGAGTCATCGTTGGGCGAGGTGATGAGTGCCATCGCCCCGTCGATGGTGGCCTTGGCTGTCGCCCACGAGAGACCGTTGTTGCTGTCGTTTCCATTGTTAGAAACGAAATAGGTGGTCTGGGCCGCCCCTATGCCGAAAAACATCATTATGGTGATGAAAACAATTACACATTTGAGAGCATTATTTCTCATTTTATGGTTTTAAATTTAGTATTATATCATTTCTAGCGCTGGATTACAACATCCCTATCACTTCGTTCACTGCGTCGGGCACACCCGCGGCGTTTTTGCCGCCGGCCATTGCGAGGGTGGGCTGTCCGCCGCCGCCGCCCTGGATGTGCTTGCCCGCGGCACGCACCATCTGCGGCGCATTGTACTTGCCCGTCAGGTCGTCAGACACGGCGACCACCAGATTGGGCTTGCCCTCGAAGACACTGCCCAACACGATGACACGGCCGGGCTCGCCACGCAGGGTGTAGGCGGCCTGCCGCAGGATGTCGGGCGAGAGCGTCGTGATCTTCTTCAACACCTGCACGCCATTGACAGTCTCCGCCTCATTGGCCAACTCTTTGCAGAAGGCCATCGTCTGTTGCTTCTCGAACTCCTCAATCTTGTGGCGGTACTGCAGGTTGTCGTCGCTTATCTTCTGGATGGCCTGCAACATATTGGAGGTGTTGAGCATCTCCTTGCCCTTGCGGATCTGATCCTGATAGTCGTAGAGAATGTCCTCGGCGGCCGGGCCCGTGACAGCCTCGATGCGGCGCACGCCCGCGGCGATGGCGCCCTCGGACACGATCTTGAAGAGGCCGATGTTGCCCGTGGCGGAGGTGTGGGTGCCGCCGCACAACTCCACGGCTTCACCGAATTGGATGACTCGCACCAGGTTGCCGTACTTCTCGCCGAAGAGGGCGATGGCACCCTTGGCCTTCGCCTCCTCGATGGGCACATCGACGTGCTCCTGCAAGGGGAGGTTGCTGCGGATAAGGCTGTTCACCATCCGCTCCACTTGGATAATCTCTTCATCCGTGACTTTGGAGAAGTGGGAGAAGTCGAAACGAAGCCGCTCGGAGGTAACCAAAGAGCCCTTCTGCTCCACGTGTGTGCCGAGGACGTGGCGCAAGGCGTGGTCCAGCAGGTGCGTGGCCGAGTGGTTGTTGGCCGTCAGCTGGCGCTTGACGGCATCCACCTTGGCGATGAAGGGTACTTCCAAGTTGGCGGGCAGCTTGTTGGCGAAATGGATGGTCAGGTTGTTCTCCTTGGTGGTGTTGTAGATGGCTACCGTCTCGCTGCCGTTGTCCAGCACGCCGGTGTCGCCCACCTGTCCGCCCGATTCGGCGTAGAAGGGGGTCTGGTCGAGCACAATCTGGAAGAAGGTCTTGTTTTTGGCGGTGACGCTGCGATATTTGACGATGCGGCACTCGCATTCCAGCTGGTGGTATCCCAAGAAGCGGGTGGGCGTGTCCTGGGCGATGAGTTCCACCCAGTCGTCGGTGTTGACGGCGGCATCCTTGCGTGAACGCTCCTTCTGCTGCTGCAGTCCGCGCTGGAATCCCTCCATATCTACGGTAAGGTTTTTCTCGGCGGCGATGAGTTGCGTCAGGTCGATGGGAAAGCCGAAGGTGTCGAAAAGCTCGAAGGCGAAGTCGCCGTCCACGACGGTGCCCTGCATCTTGGCGCAGTAGTTCTCGAACTTGGCGATGCCCGAGTCGAGGGTCTTCAGGAAGGAAGCCTCCTCTTCGCGCACCACCTTCTCGACGAGCGTCTGCTGTGCCTTGAGTTCAGGGAACTGGTGGCCCATCTGGGCGACAAGGTCGGGCACGAGCGTGCAGATGAAGGGCTCCTTGAAGCCGAGGAAGGTGAAGCCGTAGCGGATGGCGCGGCGCAGGATGCGGCGGATCACGTAGCCGGCCCCCGTGTTGGAGGGCAGCTGGCCGTCGGCGATGGCGAAGGTGACGGCGCGCAGGTGGTCGGCCACCACGCGCAGGGCGATGTCACTGTCACGCTGGGCACCGTAGGCGACGCCCGACTTGGCGGCAATCTTTTGGATGATGGGTTGGAACACGTCCGTGTCGTAGTTCGACTTTTTATTCTGGACGGCCATACAGAGGCGCTCAAAGCCCATACCCGTGTCCACGTGCTTGTTGGCCAATGGCTTCAGCTCGCCGGAGGCGATGCGGTTGAACTGCATGAACACGAGGTTCCAGATCTCGATGACGAGGGGGTTGTCCTTGTTGACCAGCTCGCGGCCCGGCACTTGGGCGCGCTCGCTGTCGTCGCGCAGGTCGATGTGTATCTCGGAGCAGGGACCGCAGGGACCGGTGTCGCCCATTTCCCAGAAGTTGTCCTTCTTGTTGCCCTTGAGGATGCGCTCTTCGGGCAGGTAGTCCTTCCAGAAATCGTAGGCCTCCTGGTCGAAGGCGGTGCCATCCTTTTCATCGCCTTGGAACACGGTGGCGTAAAGACGCTCCTTGTCGAGTTTCATCACCTCGGTGAGGAACTCCCAGGCGTAGGCGATGGCCTCTTTCTTGAAGTAGTCGCCGAACGACCAGTTGCCGAGCATCTCGAACATCGTGTGGTGGTAGGTGTCGCGGCCCACCTCTTCGAGGTCGTTGTGCTTGCCCGACACGCGGAGACACTTCTGGGAGTCGGCCACCCGGGGATGTTCGGCTTTGTTGTTGCCTAAAAAGATGTCCTTGAACTGGTTCATACCGGCGTTGGTGAACATCAAGGTTGGGTCGTTCTTGATCACCATCGGGGCGGAAGGAACTATAAAGTGAGATTTGGATTCAAAAAAACGCAGGAAAGCGTCGCGGATTTCAGCTGAAGTCATAGTCTAAAAAATAAAACAGCAAAATTAAAAAAGTGGTTGTGGTTATTTGTTGACCTCCTTGTACTTGATGGCAAGAATATCCTGCTCCAAGGCGGTTTTGTCGATGATTTTCTTAAGCATAATGTCGAGTTCGCCGCCCTCGCTGTAGATGGTGGGGGCGATGTAGTCGGCGCGGTTCTGCCGGATGAGGTCGAGGCAGATCTCTTTGGAGGATTTGGGCCGGTGCGGGGTGGCCACCGACAGGGGGTTATAGACGGCGATGGTGGTGCCACCGTAGAGGTTCACCATCTTCATCGCGGGCACGTCGGTCTCCCCGTCGCCGATGTAGATGAGGTTGGAAAAGGGCACGGCGCGGTCGTCTTCGGCCATCGACTTGTTGATGGAGGTGTTGTCGTAGGAGTTGTAGATGCCCTTGTTGATGCGGAAGAGGAACTGGGTCTTGTTGGTGTAGTTGACGGCGAGGGCGGGCCAGCAGGCGTTGCCGTTCTCGTCGTATTGGAAGCCGGAGGCGTAGATGGTGCGGAAGTGCTTGGCGATGGCGGAGCCCTTCACAAACTCGCGCAGACCGGAGGAGATGATAAAGTGCTCGAGGTGGATGTTCTGCCTGGCCGCGTACTGGTTGATGCGGTCAAAATACTCCTCCACTCCCTCGAAGAAGGTGATGCGGGCGCCGTACTGCATAAAGGTCTCCTCGCGCAGGGAGATGTTTTTCTCGCGCGCTTTGATGAGCATCAGGTGCATATAGGCGAGCACCTCGTCCATATCGTGGTCTTTGGCCAGCTGGTTGGCTTCACTCCAAAACTCCCCCTTGTCCATCTGGAGGTCCGGGATGAAGTTGTGCTCCTGCATATTGCCGGGGGCCAAGGTGCCATCGAAGTCGTAGGCGATGGCCATATTCCTGTTTTCAACCATATTAAGTATCAAATTAAGAGGGCGGGCTGTTGTGCCCGCCCTGTATGTGTGGAAATTTTATTTCACGAGGTCTTTGAAGGTGGCGCTGTGGCGGTATCTCTTGAACTCGGCGTCTCTCTTGGCCTTTTTCTTGAGGGAAGGATCTCTTTGAAGGGCGACGGCGAGGTTGGTATAGACATCGTTTTCGTTCTTGAGGCGGGCAGCCAGCACGGCCTTCAGGTAGTAGGTCTTGGCATCGGCGTTGGTGATGCAGTTCAGGGTCTCCTGGGCAGCGGGATATTCCTTGTTAAGGATCTGGACGAGTGCGGTGTTGTAGTCGCAAGTCTTGTTGCCCATCAGCTGCACGGCCTTGGTGTAGTCGCCGTCAATGATACTGTACATACCCAGCACGTAGTCCTGATTGACCGGGTCAACGGTAGCGTCCTTGGAGTTCTCGAACTGGGTACGGGCAGCGGCGTAGTTGCCCTGCAGGAACTCAGCGAGCGCGAGGTTGTTGAGCACGATGCCGTTGTTCGGGGTGATGGCAGCGGCCTTGTTGAGATAGCTGATGGCGTCGTCAAGGGATTGGGTGTTGCCGGTCTCGTAATAGTCGTTGAGGGCCAGCACGCCCAGGTCGTTGTAGGCACGCCAGTCGCCCTGCGTGGCGGGGTCGCTGATGAGCGCATTCAGGATGGCACGCTTGTCGTCAAGATTGGTGCAGACGGAGGCGGCGTAGAGACGCTCGTTCACGGAGAACTCCTTCGGGTTGGATTTCACGCGGCTGACGAGCTCGGCGTCGGTGTAGCTTTCGTGTTTCTTGCAGACCAGCTGCATTTCGGCACGGCGCAGCGGCGGCAGGATGGCATCGGCGATTTCGGGATAGATGTCCGTCATCTCGCGAATCTTCTGCTCGCGCATATCGTTGTTGGCCTGCGACTTCACCACGTTGAGGATTTGGTTCTTCTGCGCCATATTCGACTTCTCGATGGCCAGCTCGAAGCCGTCCCAGTCCTCGCCCTTGGCGTTGTTGATGTACTCGAAAGAGGGCATCTTGAGGTCTTTCATCTTGATTTTGTTCTTCTTGGCATAGTCCTTCAGGTAGTTGTTGTATTGCTCCTGGAACCATTTTTTGCCCTGTTCGAAACGACGTTCAGAAAGGCCCTGGTTGTTGCTTTCCTCACCTTCGGGGGAGGCCCAGCCGGAGATGACCACGCGGTCGATAAGGTTGCCCTCGTTGAGGAAGTTGATGAAAGTCTTGATGGAGTCCTTGGCGGCCTGCGACTTGTTGTTCTTGTTGCTCCAATTCATAGCGGAGCTGTTGAGGTCGAAATAGATGATGGCCGTTTTGCCCTTGAATTCAGGCACAAAGCGGTGCGGGGCTTCGATGAAGTTGCCGCCCTTGGTGGCGTCCTGAGAGAGCACGGGGCGCAAGCCGATGTTGGAAGCGGTGTTGGAGATGCCTTCGCCAAGGTTCTTTTCAGGCGAAAGGGTGGCAGTTTTCTTCTTCAGTTGCGCCACACCGTTCATCACAATTTCGGCAGTCTCGTAGGATTCGTCGAACTTGAAGGTGCCACTCTTGGTGAAGGTGCCGCCGGTCTTGTATTTGATGGGGGTGCCTTCGCCCGTGGCCTTTTCGCCTTTCAGTTTGATGGTGGTGAAGGGTTGTATGTTCACGCCATCCACTTTCAGGGTGGGGGAGAGGGTCATTGTGGCTTTCTTCTTCATATATTTCGGCGGGATAGTGCCCTTGATGGTGTAGGCCACGTTACCGCCCTTGTTTTCCAAGTCAGGATTGTCCAAAGTAACCGTGACCTGGGGATATTTTGATACCATTTTGCCTAAACCGCAGCTCGACATCAGTGCCGCAACGAGGATTGTCAGTCCTAAAACATAGATTCTTTTCATTGTCTGATAATGTATTTTATTGATTTTTAATTATTTATTTATCGTTGAAAAAACGCACAAATATACACATTATTTTGAATGCTTTATATTCAAAATTTGGGAAATTTGTTATCCAACCATCAGATAAAGGTCCGGGTACTGGTGCTGCGATTCTTTCTTATGGCGAGTGAGGGCGAAGGCCAGGGTCAGGGTGCCGATACGCCCGATGTACATATCCAGAATGAGCACCACCTTAGCCATAGTGTTCCATTCTGCGCAGATGCCCGTGGAGAGGCCGCAGGTGGCGAAGGCCGACGTGGTCTCGAAAATGGCATCCTGCAACGAGGCCGTCGGCTCCACCAAAGTGAGCATAAAGATGGAAATCAGGACAAAAGAGAAGGTCATCGTGACAATTGAACTCGCCTTGTCCACCAACTCGTAGGAGATGGTCTTGTGCTGGAATTCGATGTGCTTCTTGCCCTGTACCGTGGCCCATACCGACTTCAGCATCACGAAGAAGGTGGTGGTCTTGATGCCGCCGCCCGTGGAACCCGGCGAGCCCCCGATGAACATCAAAACGATGATCATTATCACCGAAGGTAATGCCATCGACCTGATATCCAATATCATAAATCCGGAGGTGCGGCACGTGGCAATCTCAAAAAACGCCGTGAAAATCTTGTCAAAAAGAGTCTCCTGCACACTTAACGCATTGTCTTTTTCAATGAAGAAAAAGAAAACGGAACAGACAATGATAAGTCCCAATGTGGTGATGAGCACAATCTTGGTCTGCGGCATCAGACTCTTCCACGGGTATTTCTTGCGCTCGCGGATATATCGTGCGCTGAAGAAGTCGCGGATGGTGAGGAACCCGATGCCGCCCAAAAAGACCAGCACCATAATGATGACCTGCGGGAAATAACTGTGGGCACTGCCTAACTCCAACAAACTCTTGTCTATCAATACAAAACCGCCGTTGTTAAAGGCGGATACTGTATAGAACAGGGAAAAGAAGAAATTTTCGCTGTCGGAGACGAAGAAGCCTGTGTTTTTCCAATATGTATAGAGCAAAATGACCCCTGCCGCCTCAATGACGAAGGTGGTGATGACAATGCTGCGCAGTAGCGAGAAGGAGTCGGAGAGTTTGGTGGACATCATATCGCGCACCATATACTGGTAGCGCAAGCCCACAGACGAGCGTGCTAGGAAGGTGGTGAAGAAGGTTGCGAAGGAGAGGATACTCATACCACCCAACTGGATGAGTATCATAATGACAATCTGCCCTTTCACGGTGAAACAGCCGGAGGTGCTCACCACGGAGAGGCCTGTGATACAACTGGCGCTGGTGGCGGTGAACAGGGCGTCAATGAAGGAGATGCCGTTGTAGGTCATACGCGGCATCATCAGCAATATGGTGCCGAAACAGATGAGGATGAAGAAGGAGAGCACCATCAGTATCGGCGGACTGAGGTTGTATTTGCCCAATGAACTGCTCATCTTGGCCATCTCCACCAATACCATCACCAAAAAATAGACCTGAATGAACAACAGGTAATAATTTTCGAAATTTTCGGTGGAAAAGAATCTGAAATGAAAGATGACAACAGATAGAAACTGTATGATTAACAGGCAGATAATAACAAATTCCACCCACGATCGCTTGATGTATTCCTTTCGGTGCAGAGAGTAGAAAAGCAGGGTGAAATATTTGGCAATGTAGAATAAAAGGCTGCCATAAAGAACCCAGCGGATGAGGTTCTTGACTGGCAGGGAGATATAAAGCCCGTGGTAGCAGATGATGCAGGCGATGGTGACCAGCGAGATGATCACGCTGCATATCTGCAAGATACGGTTCACACGGTCCTTGTATTGGGCGATGTGCAAACGCCGCTTGCTCTCATATACCTTTCGCGAATGTCCTAACCAAGACATTAGAGGTTGATTTTGATGAAGTTGTCGATGTCGTGCTGCTTGCCGAAAAGGACAAAGACGTCGCCATCCACGATTTCGGTCTTGTTGTCGGGGACACCGATGATATGTTGCTTCGTGTCTTTTTTGTTGTCCACCACCTCTTCGAAGTTGCGACGGATGGTGATGAGACTCAGCTTGTGGTTGTCACGGAAGTTGATGTCGCTGAGCGTGAGGCCGATAAGGCTGCTGGGGGCGATGATCTCGGCAATCTTGTAGTCGTCGGCGAGCTGCAGGTAGGAGATGATGTTGGGGTTGGAGAGGCGCTCGGCGAGGATGGCGCCCACCTCGTCCTCCGGGGAGAGGAACTCGGTGATGCCCATCTTTTCGAGGATGGTGCGCTGGCTCTTGCCCATCACGCGGCAGATGATGCGCTTCACGCCCAAGTCGAGCAGGTTGGCCGTGCAGAGCAGCCGCCCCACAAAGTCATTGCCAATGGACACGATAACCGCGTCAAAGTCCTGGATGTTCTCGTTCTGCAGCGCCCGCTTGCTGGTGGCATCGGCGCACACGGCATAGGCCACCTCCTCGGAGATGTCCTGCACCACGCTGATGTTGGAATCCACAACCAATACTTCAAAACCCTTCTCGGAGAGGGCGTGACTGATGGCCTGGCCGAAATGGCCGGCACCGATAACCGCAAACTTTTCCTGTGCCATATTGCGAAAAAAATTTGGCGACAAAAGTACAAAAAAAGTTTTTCGTACCTTTGCCGCCTTGTGTGAAAAAGCACATAATATTGATAATCAATAAAATATAAAATTAACTATGGCCTTTTTTGTGAGTGATATGATGCCTACGCCTCCTCAACAATTCGAAAACGACACCCAAAGGCGTATCTATGAGACCCTCGCGCAGCTGGGAATCGAATACTTGCGTGTGAATACCGACGACGGTTCCACGATGGAGGATTGCATCCACATTTCACAGGGTCTGCAGTGCCCCGTGGTCAAGACTATTCTGTTGTGCAACCGCCAGCAGACGAAGTTCTATATGTATGTGACCACTGGTGAGAAGCCCTTTGTAACCAAGGAGTTCTGTGGCGCATTGGGCATTCCAAGGGTGTCGTTCGCCCCGACCGAGATGCTGCTCGAGAAACTGGGTACCCGTATGGGGGCCACCACGGTGCTGAGTCTCATCAACGATACGAATCACGAGGTCGCCCTCGTCATCGACAGCGAGGTGGCCCAACGCGAGTGGTATGCTTGCACCGACGGTACCACCACTTGCTTTATGAAATTCAAGATGAGCGACCTTTTCAACCGTTTCTTGAAACATACAGGACATCAGGCAATTGTGATTTAGTTGTCTTTTTTTGTTTTGCTGTTTCAATTTTTTTATGTATGTTTGCAAACTTAAAAAAAGTTAAAAACAAAAATGATTGACAAAGAGTTTGCGCCCATCGTTCCGCGTAGCAAGAAGACCCGTCTGCGTTATCGGGTTGCCGTGTTGGGAAGCGGGAGTTGGGCCACGGCCATCATTAAAATCATCTCCTCCAATCTGGAGCATATCCATTGGTGGATTCGCTCCGAAGAGGTGGCGGAAGATGTGATGAAGTATGGCCATAATCCGAAATATCTCAGTTCCGTCTTCATCAATCCGGAGGATGTGAAGGTGAACACGGACATCAAGGCGGTGGTGAACAAGGCAGATTATGTGATTATTGTGACACCGTCGGCCTATTTGCACCAGTCGCTGGCCCCGCTCAAGCGCAGCCAGTTGAGCCGCAAGAAGATCATCCTGGCGGTGAAGGGCATTGTGCCGGAGACGCTGCAGCTGATCAGCGACTATATGCAGACGCAGTTCAAAGTGCCCTTGGAGAACCTCTCCATCATCAGTGGTCCTTCCCACGCGGAGGAAATCGCCCAGGAGAAATTCACCTTCCTGACGGCGGCCTCCACCAACCGCGAACTGGCCGAAACCGTGGCCAAGTTCTTCACCAACCGCTATTGCCGCACCTCTGTATCTGACGATATGATGGGGGCCGAGTTGGCCATTGTCCTCAAGAACATCTACGCCCTCGGCGCCGGCATCTACAGCGGTCTGGGCTATGGCGACAACTTCATCGCCGCTTATGTGGCCAACTGCCTGAAAGAGATGAAATATTTCGTGTCGAAGGTCTATCCCAACGAGAACCGGCATATTTCCGATTCCATCTATCTGGGCGACCTGCTGGTGACGGCCTACTCCACCTACAGCCGCAACCGCCTTTTCGGCATTATGATTGGGCACGGACTTTCCGTGCGAGTCTCGCTTCTCGAGTTGCGGATGGTGTCGGAGGGATACACCGCCTGCCGCACTGTGCACGAAATCAATAAGAAATACGGGGCAGACATCCCCATTGTGGAAACCATTTATGGCATTTTGTATGAAAACAACAATGTTTCTTCAGAAATGAAGCGCATTGCAGAGCATTTTATATAATGATTCGCTTGGTGAAACACGGTGACATTGATGCGGTCCGATGGAACGAGACCATCGGGGCATCCGGTTTCCCTACTGTCTTTTGCACTTACGAGATGCTGGACGCCCTGGTGGGCGATGCCACCTGGAACGCCTTGGTGATGGACGATTACGACTATGTGATGCCCCTGCCCGAGCGCTCCAAGTTCGGTGTGCATTATGTCTATTCCCCTTTCTTCGTCTCCCAGATGGGCATCTTTTCCGCTAAACCCGTCACCGCGCAAATCACTTCCGATTTCTTCAATGCGCTTCCCTCCGCCGACAAGCACGTGGACCTGCTGCTCAACCAGTCGAACGCCACCGATTTCATTGATTCCTATACCATTAATCTGGTGACGCACACATTGGCATTGGACAAGGATTATCAGGCGTTGTCATCGGCCTATTCGCAGAACACGAAGCGCAACGTGAAGGCTGCACGCAAGTTCGGCCTGGTGCTGAAGAACGACGGGGTGGGGGGGGAGCAGATTGTTCGCCTTTTCCAAGAAAACCGCGGCCAACAGAAGGAGGTGCGTTTCAAGCCGAAGGATTATGAAATTTTAACACAAACGGCAGCTTTGCTGAAGTCGCAGGGACTTTTGGAGGTGCTTTCCGTCCACACGCCTGACGGCCAGCCCATTGCGGGTGCCTTGATGGTGCGCGATTTCCAGCGCTACCGTTTCTGGTTCTCCGGCCGCGACGCGCGCTTCGCCGACCAGAAGGCGATGTTTTTCCTCTTGGACGAGTTTGTCAACCGCCACGCCGGCACGCCTTTCTTGTTGGACTTCAACGGTTCGATGAACGAGAACGTGGCCCGTCTGTACAAGGGCTTCGGCGGCCAGCCCCTTCCCATCAAGATGATCAGTTACTCGCGGCAGATCTATTGGAATCTGCTGCTGAAACTCTACAGGATGATTCGCAAATAGCAAAGAAGATAAGGTTTTCACCCCTCGGAAAATCAGTTCAGACTGACGCGCGGGTCGAGCCAGCCGTAGATGATATCGCAAACGATGTTGATGATAATCAGCACGATGGATACGTACAGCAGCGACCCCATCACTACGGGGAAGTCGTATTTGTCGAGGGCGTCCACAATGACGACGCCCATCCCTTTCCAGTCGAAAATATATTCCACGAAGACGGCGCCTGCCAGCAGTCCGGCGAGCCAGCCGGAAATGGCGGTGACCACAGGGTTGAGGGCGTTTTTAAGCGCGTGGCGCATCACGATGGCTCCTTTGTGCAGGCCTTTGGCCTTGGCGGTGCGGATGTAGTCCTGCGACAGCACGTCGAGCAGCGAGTTTTTGGTCAGCTCCACCACCACGGCCAGGGGTCGGATGCCCAGGGTGATGGCCGGCAGGATGAGGTTCTTGAGGTCAAGGTATTGCCCGGCGCCGTAATCGTCCACCGTGTACAGGCTGCCGAACATACTGAGTCCTGTGAAGTCGGACAGCAGGAAAGCGAATACCCACGCGAAGAGGATGGCCGCAAAGAAGGAGGGTACCGACATTCCCAGCACGGAGAAGACCAGCGCCACGTGGTCGAACCAAGTGTCTTTGTACAGGGCGCAGAAGATGCCGATGATGATGCCCACGATGAGGGCGAAGAAGATGGAGACGAGGGCCAGGAGCACAGTCTTGGGAAAGGCCTCGGAGATAATCTCGCCCACGGGGCGCTTGCTCTGGTAGGAGCGGCGCAGGTAGGGGGCCTTCAGCACAATGGCGGACTTGCCCAGAGGCAGTATCTTCACATAGTGGTAATCGTTGTCATCAAGATAGAAGAAGGATTCGGTGTCTTGGGTTTTGTGCCACGAGATAGGGGAGACATCATTGAGGTAGGCCAGGTACTGCACGCCGAGGGGCAGGTCGAGGCCCATCTCCTTGCGGATGGCCTCCTCGGTCTGCAAGTCGCTGCGCTGCCCCATCATCATACGGGCAGGGTCGGAGGGCAGCACGGTGAACAGGAAGAACACCAGTGTTACCACGCCCAGCATCAGCAACAGGCCATATAATATTTTCTTGACAATGTATCGGAGCACAGGGGTTTCAAAAAAGCTGCAAAAAAGAAATAAAAAACGCCAACTCATTGAGAATTGGCGATTTTCTTTTGCGCTCCCTCAAGGACTTGAACCTTGGACCCTCTGATTAACAGTCAGATGCTCTAACCAACTGAGCTAAGGAAGCGGTTCGTTAACCGCTTGGATTAACGGCTGCAAAAATACATTTTTTTTCAATACTTTCATCACCCGAAAAAAATTTTTACTTTTGCAGCGTTTTTTTACAACAGATTATTATTACAAAACTGATTATCAATATAATAAAAATATCATTCAATGAAGATCACATTCAAAGAAATCCTCAATGAGGCCAAAAACTATCTTTTTATCACCATCGGTTTGGGTATTTTTGTGTTCGGATGGTCCGCATTTATGACTCCTTATGAAGTCACCGGCGGCGGTGTGGCCGGCATTGCCTCCATTCTCTATTTCGCCACAAAAATCCCCATCGGCTTCACCACTTTCGTGCTCAATGCCATCCTCATCGCCATCGCCTGGAAGGTGCTGGGCCCCAAATTCTGCATCAACTCCTTGATATGTACCCTGATTATGTCCATCTTCTTCTACATCGGGCAACGCATTTTCACGCAACCCATCCTGGACGATATGTTTATGAGCGTCATCATCGGAGCGTCGCTCGGCGCCCTGGGGGCCGGCATCTCCATCAACTGGGGCGGCAACACCGGCGGCCTGGACATCATCGCCCTGATGGTGGGCAAATACCGCAACATCTCCTACGGCAAGGTGAATATGATGTGTAACCTACTCATTGTCGGTTCCTCCTTCTTCATCCTGATGGATGTGCAGCGACTGGTGTACAGCTTTGTGGTGCTCTTCGTAGGTATGTTGGTGGCCGACAGCGTCATTGACGGTTTCCACCAAACCTATCAGTTTATGATCTTCTCCAAGAAAAACGATGAAATCTCGCAGCGCATCAACCAGGAACTGCACCGTGGTGCCACCTTCCTCAAAGGATACGGGGCCTACGACCGACACGAAAACGACGTGCTCCTCATCATCGCCCACCGCACCGACAAGGTACGCGTGAGCCGCATCATCAAGGAAATCGACAGCTCCGCTTTCGTCACCATCACCAAAACGTCCAATGTGTTCGGGAAGAACTTTGACACGTTGAAGTTGTAAGATTTAGACTTAAGACTTTCCTTGAGCAGTCCCGAAGGGACAAAATTCCAGTAACCCCGCACAAGCGACGAAGTCGCGCAGTGTGGTGCCGTGAGGAGGAACCCCACACAAGCGAAGCGCAGTGTGGAGCCGTGAGGAGGAACCCCGTAAATCGCAAATCGTAAATCGTAAATATGATCACCACTCCCGTCAATTGCAAGATCAACCTTGGACTGAACATCATCCGCAAGCGCCAGGACGGCTACCACGACCTGGAGACCGTTTTTTTTCCGACCGATTTCTATACCGACAGGCTCATTTTCGAGCCAGGCGGGGAGGAACTGGTGTTTGAGTGCCGCAGTCCGTGGGACACTGGTGCCGAGTGCGACAACCTCTGCGTGAGGGCCTTCCGTTTGCTGCAACGCGATTACGGCATTCGTGGTGGGCAATTGGTATTGGAGAAGGGCATTCCCATTGGCGCGGGCCTGGGCGGAGGCTCGGCCGACGCTGCCTTCACGCTCAAGATGCTGACGGAGGCCTTTTCGTTGCCGCTCGACAACGCCCGCCTCAAGCAGTACGCCGCCCAACTGGGCAGCGACGTGCCCTTTTTCATCGACAATGTCCCGATGTACGCTACTGGGCGAGGAGAGATTCTCACTCCCATTGCGCTCGACCTTTCCGGCTACCGCCTTGAAATCGTGAAGCCCGACATCTCCGTCTCCACCAAAGAGGCGTATGCCGGCATCACGCCGTGCGTGCCCGACCTCAACGTGCGCGACATCGTGTGTCTGCCCGTGGAAGAGTGGGACGGAAAACTGCGCAACGACTTTGAAGAGAGCATTTTCCAACGGCATCCAGAATTGGCCGAACTGAAGGCTGGAATGTACCGGAAGGGTGCTGCCTATGCCGCAATGAGCGGCAGCGGCACCGCCGTGTTTGGCCTGTTCCCCAAATAAAAAGAGCGGCCGTCAAAGCCGCTCTTTTATCTTATTATTATTTGCTTTTTATTCCTGCCAGTTCGCGGAAGCGTGCCGCCTCCTCTTTCTTGCCGCGCTTCTCATAACTCTTGGCCATTGACTTGTAAAGTTGCCTATAGGCCGTATTCTGGTCTATATTCTGCATTTGGTTGTACTGGAGCCAGAGCTGCACAAAGGATTCGTCGAAGCGATCCACATCCATTACTTTCACAAACTGTTTTTTGGCGTTTGCAAAATCTCTCTGCTGGAGGTAGAGTTGGATGGCAAGCTGGTAAGCGCCGGCGTATTTGGGATTTTGTTCTTCAATATTGAGAAGAATGTCAAGGGCCGTTTTGACATCTTGCTTATACACATACGCATACGCCCTCATATAGTTGGCCATTTCTGCTTCGGGGTCAATCTTGTGATAGCGGTTGAGGTAGAGGAGGGCGCTGTCGGGACGATTGGTGCGCACATAGCACTCGCCTATTCCAAGGAGGGCGCCGATATTGTCGGGATCCACGGCAAGGGCTTGGTGGTACAGCGCGATGGCGGAGTCGAGTTTGGTATTGTCGTTCTTCATCTGCGCAGCCAGGAAGTCGTTTTTGTCTTGGCGTTTAAGGATGATACAGATGGGCACGCCGTCCACATCGATGGTCTTGACCGTGTTCTTGGGCGGGAAGTAAGGGCTTCGGAGATACTCAGGGGAAATGCCTGTAATGGTAAAGATGGCGTAATCCCAGTCGGTGTTCTCTTTCTCGTACCAGCGGATGAAAGTGGGCTGGAAGCGGGCGGTGTCGTGACGGAAGAAGTAGTTGACCGAAGCGAGGTGCCAGGTGCCAACACGGATTTTAGATCCATCGGCCTTGGGTTCGGCGTTGGCGATGACCCATTCGGAAGCCTCGCGGGTGGAGTGGTAGTAGTAGTCAAGCTCGTATTGGCTGAAGGCCTTCTTGGTGCCGCCTGCCAGCTCGTTGAAATAGACATATTCGTAGGGATGGTTGGCGACGATATGGCGGATAGGGCCGATGAGCAGCGCCAGCAATATCACCACGCTGGCGACATTGACGATGATGCCTTTCGTAGAGACGGGGCGTGCTCCGTCTCCACCATCATTTGCATCCCCATTCTCCATTCTCAATTCTCCATTCTTAATTCCCAATTTTGCCTCCACCCATCGCACCAGGGCATCGAAACCCCAGCCGGCGGCGGCCACCATAGGCGGGTAAGCGAACATCGCGTGGCGCCAGCCGCCATAGACGTTGGCCTTGGTGAACACAATCCAGAACACAGGGAAGAAGAAGGTAAAGAAGATGAAGAACGCCCAGAAACGATCCGCCTTCTTGCGCCAGCAGAAGACGAAGAAGAGGATGACACCCAGAATGACCGCGATGGGGATGGAGATAAGGATATACTTGGGTGTGTAGTACCACGGCAGGTAGTCGGACCACTGCATCGTGCCCTCGAAGAGCTGGCGGAGAGAAGTGGCGAAAGTGGACATAGCCTTGAATGACTCAATGGGATTTTTGATGGGCGACTGCATAGCGTAGGGCCACAGCAGCAATCCGGCAAAATAACCCACCACACAAATGGCGACAGCCGACAAAATCAATTTCAAGAGATACTTTGCCAAGGGCATCTCCTGAGTTTGTTGTTTTTTCAATTTTGTTTTGGAAGATTTTCTCCTCTCCATCAGCACTTTTATCAGGAACATCAATCCCAACAAACCGAAATAGCCGAAAAGAATCAGTCCACCGATACGCACGCTGATAGCGAAGGCGATCGACAGCACCAAAATCAGGTATGTGTACCATTTGACTTTGGGGAATTGTTTGAAAAACAGCATCATCCCATAAATCGACCATATCACACCGGCTGCAAACGGGATGTCCTTGGGGTTGTTGAAGGAGTGTCCCAGGAATCGGGGTGACAGGAACAGCAGAAGGAGGGCGAACACGCCTGCACGGGCGCCGCCCACCAGATAGGCAATCAGGCCTACCGCCACGATGGCCATCCATCCCAACAACGAGTTGCAGATATGTCGCGACTTGCTGATGTCTTCAATATGAAAAGTGGAATTGATGTATTCCGTGACGACATCGAAGGAAGAGCCGTAATATTGCATTACATCTTTATAGTTCAGACACGTTGTGTCCTTGCCGTCTGTTTTATAATAATTAATGACATTTTGTCCTTGAGGAACTTGGAACCCGTCTTCATCGCCCGAGTTACCAGCCCTCTTGCTCATTAAGGGTGTGGCGACCATTAGAACGACAGAGAGAACTGTGAAGATCCAAAACCAAACGTTATTTTTGTTTTTGGTAAGAAAATCAATCATTATCGTTTATTTTTAAGATTATTATTTTTTGAAAGTGAATGTTTTGACGAATAAGAATTGGCCTATAGCGATAATCACCATAGAAATCAATTTTGCAATAAGATCGTTTAAAGAAAACACGTTGATGAACAAAAACAAAAGCCCCTCACTAACACAAACGGCAACCAGGCTAATGGCATAGAAAGACAGAAAACGTTTGACAGTTTTGTCGTGAACTTTGAAATTGTAGTATTTATTGAGGAAAAAGCTACAAACGATACCGCAATGGTAACTGATCACATTAGCCAGAAGGTAGTGCAATCCGGACCAACGAAGAAGAGTAAAGACTCCAAAATCCACCCCTGTGTTAACAACACCAATGATGCAATACAATATAAAATTTCGATGTTTGGCCCAAAGACCCGGTATGTTCGTTTTCATATACCACACAACTCTCTATTCTGATATCTTATTTGAGTACTTTATGCAATCGATAAATGTTTTTGATATAATTATTAATGGTTGCAAACAATTTAACCTTTGTTCGTGAATCATCAGCCCATTCAACGGGTAGTTCATATATTTTCACGCCCATCCTTTCTGCTCGCAACAACATTTCAATAATGAAAAACCAACCGTTCTCATCTTGAGATGAAGAAGCTATAAGTTTTTCTGCGGTTTCCTTTTTAAAGAATTTGAAGCCACAAATGGCATCGGAGGATTTCATTTTAAGAAAAAGGTGTAACATAAAAAGAAGACCATATGAGGTCAGATTTCGATACCATTTCCTTCCCGAAACCACAGAGTCCTTGTTGAAGCGTGATCCGTTGATAAACTCCAACTGGGGATCTTGGTTGAATAATTCCTGAACCTGAATCAAATGCTTTAAATTTGTCGCCAAATCAACATCCATGTAACCCACATAATCACAGGTGTTATTTTTAACACCTTCTCTAACCGCGATGCCTGTTCCTCGTTCTCCGATTCTGGTATAATGCACCTCAGGGTATTTGGCGCACAAAGACTCGGCCACTTGTTCTGTCTTGTCAGTAGATCCGTTATCTATAATATTCAACTCAAAGGGCATTATAAAGTTGTCCTTCATGAACTCCATCGTTTTATTGATGCCGTCAGCTAATCTCTGTTCTTCATTAAGTACGGGAAATAAAATGTTTAATGTAGCCATATAGTTTATATTTGTTATTATTCTATTGCCGAAAGTTCCGGCCAAACCTCATCAGGGACTTCAATATTCAGAGAATTTACATTGTCCTCCAACTGTGATATCTTGCTGCTTCCAAAAACAGGAAAGATACCGTTTTTCAAACACCACTGGAAAGCTACAGCCACATAATTGGCGCCATATTTGTCGCAAATTCTCAAAAAACTATCGATTCTCTCTTTATTTTGCGGATAGAAATTCTTTGTTTTTTGATAATCAATAGCATCGCTTTTAGCTATCCTGCTGTCGGAAGGTATGTTATTTCTATATTTTCCAGTTAGGAATCCTTGGCATAGAGGAGAAAAGCCCATTGTCCCCATTCCATATTTGGAGCAGGTGTCTTTATAGCCGCTCTTTACATGTTTCTGGACTGCAAACGAATAGATGAACTGTTCTGTTATCGGACGTTCCAACCCCAACTTATCACATACGGCTATACATTCATCCAAAGCTTCGTATGGCCATTCCGAAACACCCCAATAAAGAGTTTTATTAGATTGTATCAGCAGATTGTAAGTTCTAACAATCTCTTCCATCGGCACTTCTGGGTCATATCTATGGGCAAAATAAACATCCACATACTCTTTATCAAGTCTTCTCAGAGATTCATTGAAAGCCCACAGAATATGTTTCCTTGACAAACCCTTATGGTACGGCGTAGGGCCGACAGGCAACGATCCTTTCGTCAACAGCACATATTCTTCACGAGGATATTTGTTCAAACAATGTCCAAGCAAGGTCTCTGCCCTGCCATTTCCATAACTATTGGCAACATCGAAAGAACGAATGCCCAATTCCCAAGCCTTGTCTATTAAAGCTTCTGCATAAGAGACGTCCATTATTTCCGTCCCAATTGTCAATGCCGATCCAAAAGTGAGTTCTGTGATTTTTAAACCAGAATTCCCTAATCTGACATAATCCATACTATTGTAGTTTTTCTATAGATTCAAATAAATAATTCTTTTTCTTGAACGACAGAGACACAATTATTTGCAGGTATTTAAGTACCATAGCAAGTATGATGAAAAGTCCTGAAAATCCGAATGCGATAAATAATATGGTAGTCGTCCATCCTTCCACAGGGTGGGAGTAGACTTTTGTTAAAAGGGCATATACTCCAAAGCCTAAGGTCACTAATAGCATAAAGGAAGCCAACCCAACAGTAAGATGATAGGCGATGTCAGTATAGAGAATGAGAGAATCTATGGCCATAGATTTCCTTTCTGAATATTTTGTCCTGCCGATTTTTCCTTTTGGGGAATACTGAATGCTATCTATAGCCAAACCGCAATTGGCATAGGAAGCCTTTCTATATGGAGATATTTCAGTGATATTGCGGACTCTGTTAATGGCTCTTCTTGATAGAATGCGAAAAGATTCTGTAGCAATTTCGTATTGGAGGTTTGCATAGTGATTGAACAAAGTATAAAATAATTTTGATGATAGTTTCTTGCCTTTGTTCGGACGTGCACTTACAATGTCGAATCCATTGAGAGAGCGACGATATAGGCTCATTAACATAGTCCAGTCAAAATCTTCGATAGCGTTATCGAATTCATAAACAAAATCTCCGATTGACAAGTCTACACCTGCGTTCATTGAAGCTTCAAGTCCTTGGTGATGACTCATATTCAAGACAGTTATGACTTTACCTTCCTTATAGGCCGCAAACTTTCTGACAATATCTATACTATTATCTGTAGAAGCATCATTAACAACAATAATTTCATATTTCAAGAAATTATCATATAGTGTTTTGTCCAAATTCTCAATGAATCCCCCGATGGTGGATGAATCATTACTACAATAAACTACTGCAGATACAAAGTTGATTTCTTTATTGGATTCCATAAATTATTTGCTTAATATTTCATCAAGATCATAAACAGTGTTGATTTTTCCAGAAAGCACGCTGACAAATGTCGGTTCTTCAGAAAAAGTCCGAATAACCGTCGGGCGGCTATCATCAATCTCCGATGCCAACAGGATTGGCTTCATAGAATAAAGAGTGCTGTTGAACTCGAAAGACAAATCATCCCTCATATATTTCCGGGCCAGATGGCTCATATAAGGCCAAGCAGACTCTGGTTTTGCTGGGCAATCGTTACAATTGCCCAGTTGCAAAGGAGAACAAAAACCATCACTTCGTTTTTGACAATCAAATCTCGGAAGTGATTCTTTGCAAGCGATATGAGGAGTAAAGGTAACCGCCGTCAATGAATGGTATTCAGTCTTACCAAAAGGCATAATAGAGAAAAATGGACCGTCCATAACAGTCAGTCCAACGCCTTTAAGATTGTCGTTTACATCGCATAATATTATCTCGCAAAGTTCATATTTAATCTTGAACATTTCATATCCGAGGAGATTCTGTATTTGGTTGATAGAAGCATATGTCGCATTAAGGACAAACGGTGCTTCAATCTTTTGCTTCTCCCCCTCTTTTTCTATCACTATTTGAAATGTTTGATACATTTTCTCTATGTTGGCAATGCGAACGCCGTATGATATGATCACATTTGAGTGCTTTTTCAACTCTTCCAAAAAGAAACTTTTTAATATTTGTGCATCATACGTGTATTCTTCCGTCAAGAAAGCACCGTCACAGTATCCTTTCTTGAAATAACGCGAAGGGGCCACTTCATCACAACGAATATGAGCAGCATTGCAAAATTTCTTGAACTCCACAGCGTCACTCCAAGAGAAATTGGAACTAGTAGCATATACTTGATCAAACTTTGTCAGCACACAAAAACCATAATCCTGATTAAACCGGTTAAAATAGCCGGCTGACTTTATTGCGGTACTGTAACTACGAGGGTAATGATAACCCATATGTACTCGAGCTTGATTAATATACGTAGCACGCTTAAATGCCGCATCCTCACACTCAAGGACTAGCACATGCTGATTCCGTTTCGCACAAAAAAGAGCGGCGTATAAACCATAAAGCCCTGCTCCTATGATAATTTTGTCAAAATGCATACTTTATTTAGACAAACTATTAAAAAAACAGTCAAACGACCACAGAATTCCATCGGCGTCACACAATAATCGCAGATACAACCTGTTCTTTCAAGCGGCAAAAATACTCAAAAAAACAATGCTAAAGTTAAAAAAAACAACTCTTTGAACAAACATTATTTTGTTTCACAAATTCTTTATTTCAATCTATGTTCAAAAAACGTATAGATACTTGATTGGGGACATCCGTTCTTCATTCCAATAACGTGATGTAATGTCCCTTTGCACCACCTAAAATAGTCGGGAAAAACGATGAGCAAACGTAAGTTTGAACTGTCAATCGTTAAAAATAGTATTTTTGCACTTTATAATATTATACACATTTCTGATTTTATATCAGAAGTATATTTGGAAATATGGAGAGATGGTTTCAAAACACCAGATAACAGACGCCAAACGCCTTGTTGCCACGCTCTTGTGGCTGGTTTCCCTTTTTGCCTGCCGCGCCCAGTTGGACACGTCGTTCTGGTTCGTGGCGCCCGAAGTGTGCCAGTGGAACAACCCGACGAATTTCGACCGCCCCATCAAACTGGTGTTCTCCACGCCCGGCAACGTATCGGCCACAGTGACCATCACCCAACCTGCCAACCCCGCCTTCACCCCCATCCAACATAACGTGCCTGCCAACGGCAGCGCGACCGTGGACCTGACCAGCCATATCGCCGACATTGAGAATGCCCCGGCCAACACCGTGCTCAACAAGGGGCTGCACATATCCAGCACACAACCCGTCAACGCATATTACGAGGTCTGTATGACAGGATTGACACCGGAAGTGTACGCCCTGAAAGGCCGCAATGCCTTGGGCACCAACTTCTTCGTGCCCGGACAGAACGAGTATATGAACGGCGACACCTACCAGCCCACACCTCTGAACCGCGTGGACGTCGTGGCCACGCAAAATAACACTGTGGTGACGTTCACGCCGCGAGTCGCGATAGAGGGACACGCGGCGGGCGTGCCCTTCTCCGTCACGCTCAACAAGGGCCAGACCTACTGTTACGCTGCCGTCGGGCGACAGCCTGCCAACCACTTCGTGGGCAGCACCATCACCTCGTCACAACCCATCGCGGTGACGGTGAGCGACGACCTGCTGGACCATCCCTCGGGCGGGCAGGACTTGGTGGGCGACCAAACCGTACCCGTCGAGCAGGCAGGCTTTGAGTTCGTGGCTATCAAGGGCGAACTCTACCAGCAGGCCGACAAAGTATATGTGACTGCCACCGAGAACAACACGCACATCTATGTGAACGGCTCGACAACCGCGGTGACGACCCTCAATGCGGGACAAACGCACCCGATTGGGTTCGGAGCCAATAGCAGCACGCTCTATATTACAAGCGACCGTCCCGTTTATGCGTTCCAGCTGACGGGTCTGGGGCACGAGTTTGGAAGTGCCGTGCTGCCGTCCGTACAGAACACAGGGTCCACGCAGGTCAGCTACAAGAGGAGCACGGGCTCAAGCCGACAGATGACATTCAATCTCATCGCACGCGCTGGCACGGAGGGCAATTTCACGCTCAATGGCAGCAGTACCGCCATCCAAGCCTCTGACTTCCATCCCGTGGCGGGCACCAACGGCGGGTGGGTGTATGCCTCCCTTGACATCCCCACTTCAGTGGTAGATGTCGACCAGACCGCGGTCGTACTCAATCCGGCGCCTTTCCACCTCGGGGTTTTCGAGGGAGGCACTGCGGGAGGGTGCAGCTACGGTTTCTTCAGCGACTATCTCCCAATAGTGCAAAATGTCGAGGTTCATACCGATGCCGCCACATACGTGGCGTGTCCTGGTGACCATTTGGAAATTCACGCCACCGCAGGTGGTAACTGCACTATTCATTGGTATGACAGTTTCTACAATCACATCCTAACCGGGCCGTCTTGTTCTGTAACGAAAGACAATAGCGAAGTGCAGTACCTGTATATCCGCCCCTACAATGACAATGTCCCCACGGGTGATTTTGTCGCTATTCCCATAATGCGCTCCACCTATTGCGGCGATACTTTAATCCAATATTGTGATGGTGAAACATTGTTTGTTCAGGATTTTGGCGGTAATGAAGCCTCTGCTCCCTGGATTTCACCCAACGATTTTGTCGGCGGGCATTCCGACCTCATTTTCAGCGGAACAGCCACCTCTTCCGGCCATTACTGTCTGGCAAAAAATTGTCCTGAAACTTGGGCCGTTCACCCCAACTTCGACCACACCCATCTCGGCGACCCTGAAATCGGGTATTTTATGTACCTCGATCCTGCACCCAATCAAATGAATGCCATATTGTATGAAATGGATATCGATGGGTTATACGATAACGCAAACCTAGAGTTCTCGTTTTGGGTCACGGATTTGCAACGGAACTATGCTCATCCCGCGTTTGAAATGCAGATTATTGACCCACAGGATGGCGACATTCTCGTTCGGAGTGCTATTGTTGACGTGCCTCGCAACAACCCGTTAGTTTGGCATCATTATGGCTTTCCCTTCACGCTGCCGGACGGGATGTCTGCGATACGTTTTCGCATTATCAACAAAAACGTTGACAATATTGGCAATGACTGGGCCATAGATGACGTATTTGTACTCTGTTGTGGAGAATGTTCCATTGACACTTGCCTGAAAGACACCACGCTATTGCTCGACACTATTACATATGGTTATCCTTACCAGGACAACGGCTTCTACATACCTTGTGATGAAAGCACTCGAATAGGACTGAATACCTATGAACAATTATTGTCCAATGCAGACGGGTGTGACAGTCTCGTTTTACTTAATCTCCTGGTTCTATGTCCCGAAAGCAACCATTCAAATGTAATCACGCCATCCGTCCAAGACGGTATCAATGATTATTTTATGCCTTTTGGTGAAAACAGCACTCCTTTTGGTAACATTGAAATCTATAACCGATGGGGGAAAAGGGTCTACAGTTCGCACATCACATCCAGTTGTTTTTGGGATGGAAAAATCAACGGAGTCGTAGCCAACGGTGTTTTTTACTATGCAATTCAACTCCCTAATGGATGTGTCTATCACGGTTCCCTTACCGTTTTGTAAAAACAACAAAAGAGAATCCATAATAGGAAATTAATGCTATTTTTGCCGCATTATATTTAAGACATAACACAAATTGCGGAATATGAGCGGATGGTTTCAACACAATCGGGTCTTTGGCACCAGGCGCCTTTTCGCCACGGTATTGTGGCTGTTGTTGTGTGTTGCCTGCCAAGCCCAGTTGGACACGTCGTTCTGGTTCGTGGCGCCGGAGGTGTGCCAATGGAACAATCCGACCAATTTCGACCGGCCCGTCAAGCTGGTGTTCTCCACGCCCGGCAACGTGCCGGCCACGGTGACCATCACCCAGCCTGCCAACCCAGCCTTTACCCCCATCCATCAGAACGTGCCTGCCAACGGCAGCGCGACCGTGGACCTGGCCAGCCACATCGCCGACCTTGAGAACGCTCCCTCCAACACCGTGCTCAACAAGGGGCTGCACATATCCAGCACACAGCCCGTCAATGCATACTACGAGGTCTGCATTACGGGAGTAAACCCCGAAGTATATGCCCTGAAAGGCCGCAACGCTTTGGGCACCAATTTCTTCGTGCCCGGACAGAACGAGTTTATGAACGGCGACACCTACCAGCCCACACCTCTGAACCGCGTGGACGTCGTGGCCACGCAAAACAACACTGTGGTGACGTTCACGCCGCGGGTCGCGATAGAGGGACACGCGGCGGGCGTGCCCTTCTCCGTCACGCTCAACAAGGGCCAGACCTACTGTTACGCCGCTGTCGGGCGACAGCCTGCCAACCACTTCGTGGGCAGCACCATCACCTCGTCACAACCCATCGCGGTGACGGTAAGCGACGACCTGCTGGACCATCCCTCGGGCGGGCAGGACTTGGTGGGCGACCAGACCGTACCCGTCGAGCAGGCAGGCCGTGAGTTCGTGGCCATCAAGGGGGACCTCTACCAGCAGGCCGACAAGGTTTACATTACGGCTACCGAAAGCAACACACATATCTATGTGAACGGTTCCACAACTGCGGCCGCGACTCTCAGCGCGGGGCAGACGCATCCGATTGGGTTCGGAGCCAACAGCAGCACGCTCTATATCACGAGCGACCGTCCCGTTTACGCGTTCCAGCTGACGGGTCTGGGGCACGAGTTCGGGAGCGCCGTGCTGCCCTCCGTGCAGAACACGGGGTCCACACGGGTCAGCTACAAGAGGAGCACGGGGACCAACCGGCAGATGACGTTCAACATCATCGCGCGCGCCGGAACGGAGGGCAACTTCACCCTCAACGGCAGCACTGGCGCCATCCAGGCCTCCGACTTCCACCCCGTGGCAGGCACCAACGGCGGATGGGTGTACGCCTCCCTTGACATCCCCACTTCCCTGGTGGATGTCAACCAGACCGCCGTCGTGCTCAATCCGGCGCCTTTCCACCTCGGGGTTTTCGAGGGCGGCTACGCGGGAGGGTGCAGCTACGGCTTCTTCAGCGACTATCAGCGTTATATTGCTTCCGATGCCGCCACATACGTGGCCTGCGCAGGCGAGGATATCACCATTCATATCGTATCCAACGGCGATTATAACGTCAACTGGTATGCCGACGCCACCGGCAACAATATCATCCACACCGGCACATCCTATACGGTGACGAAAAACCAGGACTCCGTGCAATATGTCTATGCCCAATTGTTCGCCGTCAATGCTTTCGGCGACAGACTCCAAATCCCCATCCTCCTCACCACCCTTTGTGGCGACACCTTAGACGGCGACTGCGAGGGTACGGTTCTCTATCATCAAGATTTCGGGGGCAACAACGCCTCCGACCCTTGGATTTCCCCCACAGATTTTGTCGGCGGACACTCCGACCTCATTTTCAGCGGGACATCCACCTCTTCCGGCCATTACTGTCTGGTCAAAAAATGTTCTGAAACTTGGGCTGTGCAACCCAACTTCGACCACACCCATCTTGGCGACCCCGACAGAGGGTACTTTATGTACCTCGATCCGGCGCCCAACCAAATGAACGCCATATTGTATGAATTTCCCATAAACGGCCTGTGCGACAACGCAAGGCTCAATTTCAGCCTGTGGGCCACCGACCTGCAGCGTAATTACGCACACCCCGCTTTCGAGATGCAGCTCATCAACGCCGACGACAGTTCTGTGCTTGTACGCAGCCATATTGTTGATGTGCCCCGCAACAATCCGTTGATTTGGCACCAATATGGTTTTTCCTATTCTTTGCCCAATAACGTTCACGATGTGATTTTCCGCATTATCAACAAAAACGTTGACAATATAGGCAACGACTGGGCCATAGATGACATTAAGGTTACCTATTGTGGCGGCGAGGCCCATATTCAAAGTCCGTCGGCAGACACGACACTCTGCTTTGGCGAACCGGTAACTCTTTCCGCCTTGTTTGTGCGTCATTCCATCCCAGCCGATGCAACATTGGAGTATGAGTGGCAGTATTCTCCTGACGGTGTCAATTGGCAGGACTTGCCGAACAGCGGCCTTCTCCAGTATTCCATACAAAGTATGTCTCCCGCCAATGTGGGATTTTATAGAATTCAAGTGGCGGAGACGGGATTGCTGGACGGGCTTTGTTCCTTCTATTCGGAATCCGTCCACGTTGCCGCCGACAGTTGTATTGTGGAGCCTTGCGACACCCTGTTTCTCAGTGATAGTGTCTGTATGGGAATGCCCTACGAAAACAACGGATTCTCATTGACACCGGCACAAACGAACTATGCGGGCAATCATATTTTCGACCGGCATACAATCGGGGAGAATGGTTGTGACAGTTTAATCCGACTATCCCTTAAAACCTTGCCGCTGCCTCAATTCAGGATTGAAGACGGAGGTGTGGATTTCTGCGAGGACTATCGCATCACACTTGAGGTGCAGCCTGCAATGGAGGCGTATGTTTGGAGTACGGGAGCGACCACACAATCCATAGAGGTGACACAATCAGGACGTTATACGGTTACGGCAACGCAAGGGGAATGTAATTCCACGGTGCCGTACACAGTTTCTGCTTGTACGTTTAACATCTTTGTTCCCAATGCAATATCTTTCACCAACAAGGACGGGTTGAATGATTATTTTCAAATCTATTGTCCCGACCCCGCTTCAATTCGCGATTTTGAGATCCGCATCTACAATCGGTGGGGCGAGTTGGTGTTTATGTCAAAAAATCCAATGTTCAGATGGCGACCCGATAATGAACGTTCGGCTCCACAGAACTTGTTCTTTAATTATTCAATTCGATATCGTGGAACGGATGGGGCTATGGAGTTGCTCAAGGGCGCAGTACTTGTCCTCTAAAGTTTTCCCTTCTGTTTCCCTTCATTACAAATCAAATCACCAAAAACTCATATCGATTCAGTTGAGATCCTCTATCTCTTTCACAGAAAGTCCTGTTAAATCGGCAATAAGGGTGTGCGGGATACCATTGTTCTTCATTTTGGCGGCGATTTCCATAGCGGCAGTCTTCTTCCCTTCCTCACGACCTTCTTTGCGACCTTCCTTGCGACCCTCTTTGCGACCCTCTTTCAGTCCTATTTTATGTCCCTCCTTCAGCCCCATCTCGATGCCTTCAGCGCGCCCTTCGCGCACGGCGGCCAACAACTCGTCTTGATAACAAAAGAGGTCGTCGAAATGCCGGTCGTACTGGCGCCGCTCCTTCTCTGTCATCATCATATAGATGAGTTTCGTCCGGGCCGCCGCAAGCCCCGGTGCTGTGGTGCCATCCTTGATGTGGGCGTTGCGGAAGTAGTCCATCCACTCCTCCAGCGGGTTCTCGGCCACCCTCTTGTTGAAGGCCTTGACTCTGAGAATATAGTACTCGGGAAAGATATTGTTGTAAGGCTCCATCCCGATAAGATCGCGCTCGTGCTTGTTCACCTTCAAAATGTCGTGCGTGTTGACGCCGCTGAAGACAGTTTCACCGTGATAAAAATAGTCGTCCCCCACCCCAAGGTCGAAATAGACGATGTTTATACTATATACTTTCTTGACCGTCTCATATTCCTCCCCCTTCTTCACGTGCTCGACCACCGCTTTGGATGCTCCAAAGACCATTCGTTCCAAATAGTGCACCTGGCGCGTCTGTTGCACCTCCACCAGTATAATCTCATTGCGCGTGGTGCGAGCCTTGATGTCCACACGATTGACCTTGCCCAGTTCGTGGTCGGCATTGCTCTCGCTCTCCAATATTTCCACTACGGTAACAGGCTCCCCAAGGACAACCGTGAGGAATCCTTCCAATATGTCAAAATTGGCCTTGTCACGAAGCATATACTTGGCGGCCCAGTCGAAACGGATGTAACTTTCCATATTTTTGCGGGTTTGATTTTTGGGTCCGCAAAGATACCCTTTTTTTTCTTTTTTCATCACAACGTCAGATTTTTTTATTTATAATTTTTTTAACCGGCGGCAAAAATACAAAAAAATCAGACGCTAATTTATTAAAATATTAAATAGTATGAAATTATGTGTTAATTGTTAAAGGTAAATACAATTAAGGAGCGAGTTGTGTTTAGAAGGCTGACCTCGAACATATAATCGTGACTAAATAATAATAAGGTATCTTACACTACCGGTTAGCTTGGGCCTGGAATCCGCGCTTGGCGACAAGCTTGCACAACCCGCGCAAGTAACCCCATCCGTAACTGATGTGCACCACAAAAAAGACAACAGGCATCCACAGGAGCACGCGCCAATTCTTGGCCAACTTCTTCCCGAACCAAAGGGCCAGCAGAAGATATAATCCCAACATCGCTATGTACAGCCACCGGAAAAACCGATGCACAAAACAGAGCCCTGCTCCCACTATCAAAGCTAACACAAACGCCAACGGGAAAAACTGCCGCACCGTGGCGGGCTTTCCCAATTTACTGTTAACCAATGGTTTGAATAAGCCATACTGGTAAAACATTCTGGACACTTTCCCAATGGTGTCGCGTGCGAAGTAGTCGATGACCACCTCGGGAACCAGGAATATCTTCCCTCCTTCCCGGATGATGCGCCCGTTGAACTCGTCATCCTGGTTGCGGATAAGTTCTTCATCAAACATCCCGATGCGGTCGAACAGCGAGCGGCGGAAGAAACCAAAAGGCACCGTATCCACTTGCCGGTCGCGGTCGGCGCCGATGCGGAAATAGGAGTTGCCCATCCCGAAGGGAGAGCTGAGGGCGGCGGCGATGGCCCGGCACAGCGGAGTCTCCTTGGCGGGCAGGGTGCGGCACACGCCCCCCACATTGTCGGCCTCGAGCGTCTGTAACTTCCGGGCCAGCACGCTCAGATAGTTGTCGGGATACTTTGCGTGCGCATCGATACGGGCCACCAAGTCGCCCTTGGCGACACGTATGGCAGTGTTGAGGGCCGTGGGCACAATGCGCTTCGGATTGTCCAAAAGATGGATAAACGGATATTTTGCTGCATAATCGGCCACCAATGTACGCGTGCCATCCGTGCTCATCCCGTCCACAAAAATGACCTCCAACTCATCCTTCGGATAGTCCTGGCGCAGGATGGACTCCATACATTCCACAATGTATTGCTCTTCGTTGTAAATAGGACAAATGACGGTTAACATATCGAGGGGGTGTCATAAATTTTCTGATATTTTTCCGCAATCTCCACCCAGTTGAAGCGGGCAAAGGTCGCGTGCCGTTGATACTGCTCCGGTTGGGTAAGCAATAGACGCAGGGCCTCGGCAATTCCGTTCACATCAGTGGGCGTGACGGCTTCCCCCACCTTCTCTTCGAAAAGGCCGTCAATGCCCTCCCCTTTGGTGTAAAGCAGGGAAAGTCCTTGCGACAGGGCTTCCACATACACCAGTCCGAAGGTTTCGTGCAACGAGGGCATCGCAAAGACGCGGTTCTCGGCGTAGATGTGTTGCAATTTCTCCTTTTCATACACTTTGCCGAGATACCGGAAAGTGCCAGGATGCTGTTGCACGAGGTCCAGCACCTCTCTCTCGCGGTTGCCTCCGCCGCCAACCAGGTCGAGATGGACGTCGGGCATTTGCTGCTGTAGTTGCAACACCGCCTGCATCAGGCGCAGCACATTCTTGTTGTCGTCGAAAAGACCCACGTAGAGGAGACGGCCCGGCGCGGCGGCGGATGGCGTAGCCTGCAGATGGTCAAGCCAGTACGGGTTGACGCCATTGGGGATGATCTGGCTTTTCTGCTGCAGGCACGCTTTCATCCCGCAAAGGGTCCAATGATTCTCTAGGCGACGGTGCAAAGCGGGGGTAATGAAGATCACCTGGTCGGCCTCGCGGATGACGGCGCGGTGCACCCACCACAGATGGGGCATATACCGCAAAAAGGCGTTGACGTCGCTGTTGCGCACCGCCACGATATAGGGAATTCCATAACGCTGTTTGAGGCGCAAGGCCACGGCCCCGTCGCTGAACAGGTTGGTGGCGTGTGCATAACGAATGTGCGTAAGGTCCACCTTCTTGCCAAGGTCCTTGACAATGACATCTATCTTGTGGTTGAAGAAAACACGGTGCAAAGGCCTCAGAATGCAGGAATAGACGATGCGAGTGTGCGCTCCTTCAAAGGCATTCCCGCCCTCCAGCTTCGGATCGCGAATGGGTGAATAGACCACCTGCTCCACGCCGGCCCGGTCCAGATGCCGGTACAGTTCGGCGTGCACAGTGCTGTTGGGGAAGTCGTTGCAGATGTGCAGCACTTGGTGAGGTTGCCCGTCGTCGGCAAGAATGGCGTGCCGCTCGCATTGCTGGCGGCTACGCAACGTGACACCGAGCAGCAGGAAGGCCATCATTTGCACCGAACCCGGACCGTAGGGGAAGTTGGGTTCCACAAAACTGACAATGAGCGGCAAAGCACAGGCCACATAGCCCACATCCTGCAAGTCGGTCTTGCGAGAACGGAACAGGGCGATAACAGTGGTAATGCCAAAATAGAGATAAAAGCCCGCCAAGGCGAACGACCAGATGCCATACCGCACCAGACGCAATAGTATATAGTTGTGTATGAGCAGGATACCTGAAGACTTCTCCTGTTCCCCCATCACGGAGTCATTGAAGATATAGTCCAGTCCCTGCTTGTCGCGGGCCCACCGGTTGGAGGTGACCACATCCAGGTTCTGCGAGGATTTTCCGCCCAACATAAAGGTGTGCAACTCCTCACTGAGGAAAGCCGTGTAGAGAATGTAGCCAATCAGACAGAAGCAGAGGAGCGTGATGACCGTCTTCAGATCGATGCGCCAATTGCTGTCCTTAATGGTAATGAATGCGGCGCAGACCAACAGGGCAAAGAAGTCGGAACGGGCGCGGATAAGCAGTAGTACCAGCATCGTGAGGATGAACAGCACCAGGAAATGGGTCCTTTGTTCTTTGAGCTTGATGCCGAAAAAGAGGCAAGCGATACCCGCTATGGCCAGCATCCCGCCCACCTGGTTCTTGCCTTCGTTGAACATATAATACTCCGGAATGTACAAATCACCAGCCCAATAGAAGCAGTTGAGAACACCCATCACGATGAGCCCCAAAGTGTAAAAATAGCAGATGTTGGCCCACGTTTTCAAGTCGCTGTCCAAGGAGATTCCGATGCCCACACAAAGGAAAGCAATCACCAATTGGGTAAGGTCGGAAGGCCGGAACCGATGACCTGTGAAATGGAAGATGACAAATTCGGCAAGAACGATGACAATGGTAAGGGCAAACAGCCGCATAAAACGGGCTGAGAAATATTTTTCCACCGAGAAGGTGAGGATAACGGATAGGGCCATACTCCCCATAATGGCATAGCGGAGAATATAATAGACCTTGGTGAGGTAAATCCAGGGCAAATAGGAAGCCGCCACCAGCGTGAGGGTGAGGAAGAGCAAGTATTTGGCGATGGTCTGTTTCATAGTGTCAAAAGGAATAGGGTATTAGTGTGTTTCCGGCAGGGTGATCATTTGTCCAAAAAGCAAATCGGTGGAGGGCAACCGGCCGTTGTCGAAGCCGCCACTCGGGGTAAAAGTAAGCTCGCCGAAGTAGGGCTTGCCATTTTCGAGGTAGAAATCGGCGCGCACAAAGGGGAAAGGTTTCGACAGCGTTTCCGCATAGTCGAAAAGTTGGTCGATGCCGTCAGGTTTGGGGAGCGTAAAGCCTTCCGGTGCCTCGAGTCCCTGTTTGTTGAGCCGCTGCAGTTCCCATTGGCGGTTGAAGAAATAGAACGAAGGGCGCTCGTTTTCACCACGCCCGTAGCAACAGAGCACATATTCGGCTTTCCCGTTGAAACAGTAGAACTTGTAGTCCACCGGGGCGCGCCCGTCATCGGTCTCTATGAACTGTTCGCACAGGATGAGTTTTTCGTCAATATCGTACTGGGGCTCGGCGGCAAGGAGATGGAACTTGATTTTGCCGAAGCGATTCAGGTCGCGCACGGCGGCAGGGATGTCGAGTCGGCTTTTGTCGGGGCAAATGACATTGCCGCCACAGCCGAAATTCCATTTCAGCACGAACTTCTCCGGCAGCTTTTCCCAGGGTATCTCACTGGCGGAATGGTATTTTCCCAGCAACGGGTTAAGGATGTGCCCAAGGCCGCACGCCTCCACATACTCGCGCACCCTGTACTTGTCAGCGCACTGCTTCACAAGATCCTGATCGTAATAATGAATCTTCAGCCACTGCAACTTCTCGTCCATCGTTTGCGGATGGTCGAGGTTCAGCTTTTTGTGATGGCAATGGCGATAGAGAAAACGCACGTTCCAACGGGGCGAGAGCGTGGTAAGCAGGTACCGGAACCAGATATTGGGAGTGGAGCGCAGATTCATCGTGATGTGTTTTAGGGGGTTCAGTATTGGAAACGGCGGGTAACCGTGTCGAAGGTGGCAAGATGGTCAAAACCGCAGCGCATCAGCTCGTCGCGGGCCTCCGGACAGAACTGGCCGAGGTCCTCCGACATGTGGGCGTCGCTGCTGATGACAACCGGGATGTCCAGCTTGCGGGCTTTTTGCAGCAGGGTGGTGGAGGGGTAGAAGGCGTCGCAGCGTTTCTTGTAGAGGCCGCGGGTGTTGATTTCGACGATAAGGTCGTGTCTTTTGATGAGTTGCAGTGCCTTTTCTGCCAAAACTTGATACCATGGTTCGTCATCCTCGAAGAAACGGTGCTGGTTGTGCATCTTGATTTTGTCAAAATGGGCGATGATTTCAAAATGCTCCGTCTCAATCATCTCAAAAGTCTGCTCCCAGAAGCGGGTGACAGCCTTCTTGACATCATGGCCGAACAAACGGTCAAGACCGTCGTCGTAGGTCTCGCGCTTGGAGCCGTCGATAAACCAGAGTCCGTCGCCATTTGGCGGCGACACGAGGTGCACGCCCCCGATGATGTAGTCCAGATGATGTTCGTTGCGAAAGGCGTCGAAGGACTTGCTCTGCCCAGGGATGAAGTCGCACTCCAGCGACTTGAGCAGTGTGACGGGCGTGTGTTGTTGCAGTTCGTCAATTTCCTGACAATAGGGGTCAATTTCATTTTCTTTGATGCCAAAGTCGTTTTCAAAGGGGACAGGGGCGTGGGAGGAGAATCCCAATTTGGTGTAATGCAGTTTCTCAGCTGCGGTCACGAATGCCGAAAGAGGCTCTTTTCCGTCGCAGTAGAGACTGTGTGTGTGGTAGTTTGTATTCAGTTCAATCATAGTTTGTTATCCTTGTTGTTCCAATGGTTACAGGTTTTGTCTGTCATACATATTCAGCAACTCGTTGCTCTGTCCTGAATGGGAGGAGTTATAAAGGTTGCTGAGGAAGATAATGATCAATCCGTCAGACGGGCGGTAGGCCCAGAGGTTGTGGTAGCCGTTCCAGAGGCCGCCGTGATAGACGATGAACCCGTGCTCAGGGCTCTCCTCGAGATGGACGCCATAGCCGTACATATCGCGGGGAACCGTGCCGTTGGGAAGTTTGTTCTGGCAGCGGGTGGCCTCGTCAATCCAGTCTTTCGTAAGAATCTGGTATTCCATAAAATAGACATTTGTCCAGCGTACGAGGTCTTCGGCGTTGGTGAAGACACCCTTGTCGCCAAGGATGCCGTTGAGACGGTCGTAGAGGGCCAAGTTCCCGGTTCTCCAATGCCCTCGCGTAAGCGGCAAGGTCGTCACTCCTTCGAGAGGTTTCACGTTGACGTAGTCCTGGCCTTTGCGGACGGCACATTCGGGTTGCTCGCCACCAGGATAGAGTCCTACCAACTCCGTGAAGAAAAAGGTGTTTTTCATCCCCGCCGGTTTCCAAAGGTGGTCGCGCACATATTGTTCAAATGACTCTCCGGACACTATGGATACGATGGAGGCCAACAAAGCGTAGTTGGTGTTGCAGTACTTGTACCCTTGTCCGGACAAGAACATCCGCTGGGGTTTCGTTTTGACCAGGATGCGCACCAAGTCATCGTTGGTGATGAAGGTGGCCGTATCGTAAATCTTGTATTCAAAATTGAAATATTCGGGCAGGCCGGAAGTATGGGTGAGCAGCTGGCGCACCGTAACCTCCTTGTAAGGGATGCCAGGAAAATATTGCCCGAGGGTGTCTGACAGGCTCATTCTTTCCTCGCTGCAAAGCTTGAGGATGGCGGCGGCGGTGAACTGTTTCGACACGGAGGCCAATTCGAAGATGCTGTTGGAGGTCATCGCGTTGGATGGCTGGAGACGGCGTTTCTCAAGTTCCGAGGCCGGCATCCATCCGTAGCCGTCGTGGCTGCGGTAGAGATGGAGGTATCCGTACGCCTTCTCCACCAAAATAGTGTCGTGGCGTGCTATCAGGATGGTGCCATTAAGCCGCTTGCCGAGATTGTCGGCGAAAAGCGTCAGGGAGTCAATCAGGGCATCGCGGTCATTGGTGTTCCCGATGTCGGGAATGGCCGTGGTCAGGTTTTTGATGGAAAAGGGGACAAGAAATCCGCCAGATGAATCTTTCCGTAAAAAGCAGTCGGCTTTCAAGAAGCTGATGCACAGGAAGAAGACAAAAAATATAATCGATATTCTTTTCAACATAGCAGCTGCAAAGATAGGATTTTATAGAATACCGCGACCAGTTTTTCGGCACGAAAAAATCCCATATTCACAGGGGCCTAACCATTCATAGAGGCCAGGAACTCCTCGTTGTTGCGCGTGCGTTCCATCTTCTCTTTGAGGAAGGTCATCGCTTCTATGGTGTTCATATCGGCAAGATGGTTGCGGAGGATCCACATTTTCTGGAGCACTTCCTTCTTCTGCAGCAGGTCATCTCGACGCGTGCTGGAGGCCATCAGATCGACAGCGGGATAGACGCGCTTGTTGGAGAGTTTGCGGTCGAGTTGGAGTTCCATATTGCCAGTACCCTTGAATTCCTCGAAGATAACCTCGTCCATTCGGGAGCCGGTTTCGATGAGGGCAGTGGAGATGATGGTGAGGGAGCCGCCGTTTTCCACGTTACGGGCCGCGCCAAAGAAACGTTTGGGCTTTTGGAGGGCGTTGGCCTCCACACCGCCGGAGAGCACCTTGCCGGAAGCGGGCGCCATTGTGTTGAAGGCACGCGCCAGACGGGTGATGGAGTCGAGAAGGATGCACACGTCGTGGCCACACTCGACCATACGCTTGGCCTTCTCCAGCACCATATTGGCAATCTTGACGTGACGCTCGGCGGGCTCGTCGAATGTGGAGGAGATGACCTCCGCATTGACGCTGCGTTGCATATCGGTAACCTCCTCGGGACGCTCGTCAATGAGCAGGATGATGAGGTATATTTCAGGGTGATTGGCAGCAATGGCATTGGCGATATCCTTCAGCAAGACAGTCTTACCGGTTTTGGGCTGGGCCACGATAAGGCCGCGCTGGCCCTTGCCAATAGGGGCAAAAAGGTCAATGACGCGGGTGGACAGGTTGCAGCCCGGATGCCCGGTGAGGTTGATTTTCTCGTCAGGGAACATCGGGGTAAGGTAGTCGAACGGGATACGATCGCGAATGTCGTCAGGATTACACCCGTTTATCTTGTCAATCTTGGTAAGCGGGAAATATTTCTCGCCGCTCTTGGGCGGACGGATGGCGCCATAGACAGTGTCACCGTTTTTCAGGCCAAAAAGCTTGATCTGGGAGAGCGACACGTAGATGTCATCCGGCGAAGTGAGGTAGTTATAGTCGGAGGAGCGTAAGAAACCGCAGTTGTCGCTGGTGATTTCGAGCACGCCCTCAGCCATCACCGTGCCTTCGTACTGGGATTCAGCCAATTGTGCTGTCTGCTCTTCCAACAGTGTGTCAAATTCACTCTTGGCAGGGACAGGGGTGGGTTCTGGGGTTGGCTGCGAATGCTCTCCCTTGGGACGCTTGCGGTGCAATTGGCGTTTTTCATCCTGTGGCCGCAATTCAGTTTCGGGTTCTTCAGCTTTAACGTCTTTGGACGTATCGCCTTTCTCCTCAAAAGTATAGTCAGAATTGATTTTCTTGGGCAAAACTTCCGGGTCCAAAATTGGGATAGCAGGTTCCTGTCCAACTGTCGTGTTTTCGCGGTTAGGGGTTACTGATTCGCTCTTTTTGGGTCGGCCGCGTTTGCGCTTCACGGGCACAACATCGGCAGGTGGTTCCGGCACAGGGACTTCTGCCGTGGGCGCTGCCTCAGTCTTGGGCTTGCGCTTGCGTGTCTGCTTGGGTTTCTCGTCCAAGGGGAGCGGATTGGCGAACAAAACAGGCTCTTCAATGCGCTCTTCAATCTCAATGGATTGGGGTATATCTTTCTCCGGAACCTGGGAGGTCTTGAAAAGGTCTTCGATTCTTTTTTCCGGGATGTTGACTTTGACAGTTTTCTTGTTTTGGTTAGAAGTTGCCACTGGAATGTCGTTGTTTTTGGTTATTCTCTTCCGCTTTGGCTTCTTTTCATTACTATCACTTGTAAACATTATGGGGGAATTTGTTATACAATAATCTTTATTTATTGGTAAAAAGGCAACACCGAAGAAGGGATAAACAGGTGCTTGCCCGCGGTTTGTAAATGGAGCGGCAAAAATACATTTTTTTTTCATATTTTTGCGCCCTCATAAAAAAATGTCTTACAACCTCAAAAATCTCATAGGAAAATTTCTCACGCCACAATTCATACGGTTTGTGCTGGTGGCAATGCTGAACACAGCATTCGGGTGGATTGTCTTCGTCCTTCTGCGTTTCTTGCTTGGGTTCACTCCGCTGAAAGAACCTTTCGTGCTCGCGGCATTTATAGGCACGATTATCAGCGTGTTGTTTAATTTCAAAACCTATGGGAAGTTAGTTTTCAAGGTTGGGGACAATCGTCTGATATTCAAATTCATAATGGTTTGCACCCTCACTTATTTTGTTAACATCTTTGGCATCGGGCTGCTGGAGCAGGTTGGGGTGAATAACTATTGGGCCAGTGCGTTGATGGCATTACCTGTCGGTCTCTTGAACTATTTCTGCAACAAGGTTTTCACCTTCCGACACGACACAAAACCCGCCCATTGGTGGGTGATGTGCAGCATCATTGCCATCGAGTTCACCATATTTTTGATAATACGACTCCACGGAGCTTAGCCCCTCTGTTAAATTAACAAATCCACGTTAATTTAACTCTATTTTTATTTATCATTTTGATTTTAATAAAAAATAAAGATTTTTTTTGTATTTTTGCCGCCGTTTTAAAAATACATAAACAAAAAAATCTAACAATATGATAAATGAAGAAAAAAAAGGGTATCTTTGCGGACTTGAAAATCAAAATCAAAAAGCAATGGAAAAGTATATCCGATTCGACTGGGCGGCCAAGCATATGCTCCGCGACAAAGCTAATTTTTGCATTCTTGAAGGGTTCCTGACGGTGCTTTTGGGTGAAAAAATCACCATTGTGGAAATTCTGGAAAGCGAAAGCAACAAGGATAACGAGCGGGGAAAAACGAACCGTGTGGACATAAAGGCGCGCAATACCCGTGACGAAATCATCATCGTGGAAATCCAACAAGCCCGTGAAATGCACTACTTGGAACGAATACTCTTCGGGGCTTCCAAGGCCGTCACGGAACACATCGAGAAGGGCTTGAAATACGAGCAGATCAAGAAAGTGTACAGTATCAACATCATCTATTTCGATATGGGCACCGGAGATGATTATATTTATCACGGGGAAACCGTGTTCCGCGGGGTGAACAAACACGACATTTTGCAGGTGAACGACCGTGAACGCGACATATTGGGGATGCGCCCCATCAACGATGTTTTCCCTGAATACTATATTTTAAGGGTCAACTCGTTCAATAAAAAGGCCGAAACACCTTTGGAGGAGTGGATGGACTATTTTGGGAACGGCAACATCAAGGACGACACTGTCGTGCCCGGGCTTGAAGAGGCGCGGAAGAAACTCATCTATATGATGATGAGTGACAAAGAACGCAGGGTGTATGACCGTCATTTTATGGATATTGCCATTTATGAGGACCAATTGGAAACGGCTATGCTCGAGGGACGTGCCATCGGCTTAGAAAAGGGTTTGGCCGAGGGTCATCAAATAGGGCTGGAAAAGGGACTTGAGGAGGGACTTGAGAAGGGGCTTGAGAAAGGACTTAAGAAAGGACTTGAGGAGGGTCTTGAGAAGGGACGCAAGGAGGCGGCATTGGAAATGGCCGCCAAAATGAAGCGCAACGGACTTCCTTTCGATCTTATCACCGAAATCACTGGACTTTCCGTTAATGAAATAGAGAATCTCTAACCCATCATCCTTTCGAAACCTTTTTGCGAATCGGGTCGCAGGTGAGGCCAATGCCGAGTTTTTTGAAAATCTTGTGATCAATCTCGCTAAGCATCACTGTGGAATGCACTTGACAGCCCTTCAGTTGCGGCAGACACTCCAGGGCACGGCGACAGTTGTCATCATTCAAACTCAACATAGAGAGCGCCACCAGCACCTCATCGGTGTGGAGCCTCGGATTATTGCCGTGCAACAGGGAGACCTTGGTCTTCTGTATGGGCTCTATCATCTCTTGCGGAATGAGTTTGACGCCGTGATCAATGCCGGCAAGATGTTTGGTGGCATTGAGCAACAAAGCGGCACTCGGTCCCAACAACGAACTGGTCTTGGCAGTGATGAGCGTTCCATCAGCCAACTCGATGGCGGCGGCCGCCACCCCCGACAGCTCTCTGCGCTCGCGGGCAGCCACCGTGGCCCGACGGTCTTCAACCTTGATTTTCGCCTGCTTCATCAACAAGGCGATTTTGTTGACTTCGTTTTCGGAGGACTTGCCATCGGCCAGGTTGCATAATGCAGTGAAATACCGTCGAATCACCTCCTGCCGGGAAGCCTCACAGCATACTGCATCGTCAGAGATGCAGAATCCAGCCATATTGACCCCCATATCGGTGGGCGACTTATAAGGATTTTCTCCATAGATACCTTCAAAGATAGCATTCAACACCGGAAATATCTCTATATCACGGTTGTAGTTGACCGCAGTTTTGCCGTAGGCCTCCAAATGGAACGGATCAATCATATTGACATCATTAAGGTCGGCGGTGGCGGCCTCGTAAGCCACATTCACCGGATGCTTCAACGGGATGCTCCAGATGGGGAAGGTCTCAAACTTGGCATATCCAGCCTTGAGCCCCCGGCGGTTTTCCTGATACAACTGGCTGAGACAGACAGCCATCTTGCCACTGCCAGGCCCCGGAGCGGTAACCACCACCAGCGGACGGCTGGTCTCCACATAGTCGTTTTTGCCAAATCCCTCCTCTGAATCGATAAGATCAACATTGGTGGGATATCCTTCGATGGTATAATGATAATAGACACGGATGCCCAGACGCTCGAGACGCTCGCGGTAGGCAACCGCACCGACCTGCCCGTTATAGTGAGTAATGACCACGGAACCCACATAGAGTCCACGGCTCTGGAACACTTCGCGCAGGCGCAAGACATCCTCATCGTAGGTGATGCCGATGTCACCCCGCACTTTGTTCTTCTCAATGTCGATGGCACTGATGACAATGACAATTTCCGCATCGTCTTTCAATTGCATCAACATCCGCAATTTGCTGTCGGGCTGAAAACCCGGCAACACTCTGCTGGCGTGGAAGTCGTCAAAAAGCTTGCCTCCAAACTCAAGATAGAGCTTATCCCCGAATTTGGAAATGCGCTCTTTGATGTGTTCCGACTGTATTTTCAGGTACTGGTCGTTGTTAAAACCTATTTTCATAATTTTCGCATTAGCAATACGGGGTGCAAATATATAAAAAAGATGCGAGCAAGACCGCATCAAAAAAAAGGAAGTTTGAACACTTTATTCTTAATGTGTATTTTTAGTATTTTTGCCCGTTTTTACAACCGTTCATTATTATTACAACATCTTAAATATTAGTCATCTATGAAACACGCATTCCTCCTGTTCGCACTTGTTTGCATATTTTTTTCTCCCCTATTCAGTCAGGAGACCGAGTTGGTGGGGGCCAACTGCACCTCCATTATGGTGGGCTGCAAGGCCACTACTGACGGGTCGGTGATAACCTCGCACACTTGCGACAGCAAATACCGCACCTGGGTGACGATGGAGCCTGCCGCCGACCACAAGCCTGGCACGATGCACAAGGTCTATAAAGGCACAATGCACACCGAGACGCCCAAGAGTATGGAGGGAATGACCTTGGCGGGCGAAATCCCCGAAGCGCCTCACACTTACGCCTATATGAACACGGCCTATCCCTGCCTCAACGAGAAGCAACTGGCCATTGGCGAGAGCACTTTCTCAGGCCCCGACACGCTGGTGAACCCCAACGGAATGTTCCTCATTGAAGAGCTGGAACGCATAGCACTGCAACGCTGCGACAATGCCCGTGACGCCATCCGCCTCATCGGCGAGCTGGTAGTCCAGTACGGCTACGGCGATGGTGGTGAGTGCATCACTATCGCTGACAAAAAGGAGGTGTGGCAAATGGAAATCCTCGGCGAGGGCCCCGACAAGCTCGGCGGCATCTGGGTCGCACAGCGCGTGCCCGACGACGAGGTGGCCGTCAGCTGCAACGTGCCCCGCATCGGCAAACTCGACCGCAAGAACAAAGACTACTTCCTCTGCTCCGACAATATCGAGAAGGTAGCCAAGAAGTATGGCCTCTGGGACGGCAAAGGCGACTTTGTGTGGTACAAGGCCTTCCCCTCCTCCTACAGCAACGGCAAGAACTTCAAGGAACGCGAGTGGTACATCTTCAACGAGCTGGCCCCGTCGCTGCACCTCGCCCTCGATGCCGAGGAACTGCCCTTCTCCATCAAGCCCGACCAAAAGGTGGATGTGCGCAAGGTGATGGAACTGTTTCCGGCCAACTACGAGGGATGCCCTGAACTGGACCAGACCCAAAACCTGCTTTATCCGCGCAAGCGCAAAGTGGACGGGGAGATTGTCATCGACACGGTGGTGTGCCCCAACGCCAACCCCTGGATGGACGCCAGCGAGCGCGCTATGTACAATATGCTGAAACCCGACGCGGTGACCTTCTACCGCGGCGTGGCAATGTCGTGGTGCTCTTACTCTTTCATCACCCAATGCCGCTCGTGGATGCCCGACGAGATTGGGGCGCTCTGCTGGTTCTCGCTTGAAAACCCTGGCCAAAGTCCGCGCATCCCTGTCTTCTCTGGTGCCTCCAAGATGCCCGCAGGCTTTGATATATGCGGCCATTTCCGCTACAATGAGAACGCGGCTCTTTGGCACTACCGCAAGGCCAACAAACTTGGCCAAGTGCGCTGGGGCCTCGTTAAAAAGATGTTCTATGACAACATCCAACGCTACGAGGACAAGGCATTTGACGAACTGCCCGCCTTGGAAAAACGCGCTCAGGAGTTGCTGAACAATGGAAAGAAAGAAGAAGCGCAGGCTCTGCTCAACCGATACACGTCTGACTTTGCCGGCGCCACGCGCCAGACCTGGCAGGAGATGGAGGCCAGTATGTGGGAACGCTTCTGGACCGGATTCTAACGGGGCCAGAAACGATTAGTGATATCCACCATTTTACCTTTGTCCACCCGATACATCCGCTGGTTGGTCGTTTTGGACTTGAGGCCGCCCAGGTCTGGGCGGTAGGGTCCCAATTTCACATAATCGAACAAAGACAAAGAGGAAGATGTCGTGCTGGTGGTGGCGTCGGGGAATTGCTCACGCCCGGAGTACCAGGCCGTATGGAGCTTGGTATGGCGGCGCACGTGCCCCATTAAGCGCTTCACCTCAGGCCATTGGCGGTCGCCCCCCATCAGGCAGACACACGTGATGAGATTCTTGTATTTGGCCGTCAGGTTGTCGATGACCTCTTCGGTCAACTCGTGCCCGATATCTTCCCATAAGTGCGGGCTATGGCAGCCCACACAATGGTTCGGACAATGAGTGATGTTGATGGCCAGCGTCACCTCATCGGGAATTTCCTGGAATACAATATCGTAATTATAGAACTTCATCGTGGGTCGCGTTGGCGTAATAACGACGGTGTTCCTCTTCCTGACGTGCCTCGGAGAAGCTGCTCACCCGTTTCATATAGCCAATCACACGCGTGAGGTAGTCCACGTTCTTGCTGTGGCAGACGGGACATTCCTTGAGATAACGCTTGTCGATGTGACCACAATCGTTGCAAACGGTATTGGGAATATTGAAGGTGAAGTAGTTGCAACCTTCCACTGCCGCCACGCGGAGCAACTGGCGATATTGGCTTTGCGACAGATGCTCTTCCAGATTGAGGTGCAGGGCAGAACCACCGGTAAGATGGGTGATATACTTGCGGCCGTGCAGACGGAACTTGTCCAACGGATTGGTATTGGGATCCTCCACAATGTAGAAGTAGCTGTTGTAGCAGTCGCGGGGCACCTGATAGCCATCCTCTCGGTCCCACTTGGCGTGCTTCACACCCACGTTTTCCGCCGGAATCATCTCGCAGTTGAAAAGCAGGTCCTTGGTGCGATAGCGCTTGTTGTAAGTCTCTATCAAACCGAGAATCTCCTCTACAAAATTCTGATACTGAGGATTGTCGGTGATGGGGATATGGAGGTATTCGGCAGCCTCCACCAAACCGTTGATACCGATGGTCAGATATTGGCGCGACATTGCAATGTAACCGGCGTCGAAAAGCGGCAGCATTCCCTTCTCAAGCAGATACTTGAGGTTCTCGTTGTAGCAAATTTGCACCTTATGGGTAAGGTCCACCATCTCCTCCAAAAACTCGAGGTAGGGGATGTTGTTACGGTGGGCATACTGGATGCAGCGGTTGAGGTTGATGGTGAGCACACTTTTGGAGCCCGTGGAGACACCACCGGCGCCGAGAGTATAGCTGAAACCATTGTCCTGAATCTCGTTGCGGAGGCGGCAGCAGCTACTCAAAGAGTCGGCATTGTCGCTGAGATAGGTAAAGAAGGAGTGACCTTCCGCATACATCTCGGCCGTGAAGTCGCCATACTCCTTGTCCAGCACGTCGCCGTCCTTGGAGAGCAGGGCCATCGTTTCCACAGGGAAGGTGAGCACGGCGCGGGTACGCTCTTTGTTGAACCAGCGCATAAAACGTTTCTGCAGCCAGTTGAGCGAATCCCAATGGGGCTCGCTGCCGTCGGGGAAGCGGAAGTTGGCGAAAAGGCTCTTGAAGTAGAACTTGTCGTAATATGCGATATTCCAGAACACTGACTGGAAATTACGGGCACCGGAGGGCTGGTTGATGGTATAGACCACCTGCTCGAAACAGTCGGTGATCACCTTGTCGATGGTACGCTGCTTGAGGGAGAGGTCCACCACTTTGTCGGCTTCCTTGTAATAGTCGGGGCCATATTCGAGCTCGATGAAATAGTTCATATACATCAGGAACTCGGGAGTGGCGCAGGCACCACTGAGCATACTGGAAACCATAAACACCATATTGACGAAGCCACCGCAAAACGACTTGAGGTTGGTGGGGCGCGAAGCGTTGCCGCCGATGCTCTGGGTGCCGTTGAGCAGCCAGGGGTACATCGTCACGCTGGCACAGTAGTTGGCGATGCTGGTCTCATCATTCTTGTAGATGAAATGGTTGTTGAGGTAATAGAGGTACTTGTCCGCCAACTCCTTGCCATAGACATCCTTGATGCGGTCGCAGAGCATACGGCGGTTGAGGCGTATAAAGCTTGACTTGGGCAGTTCGCCGATAAGGGTGGCGATATTCTTGCGTTCCACATTGGCGTTGGCATCATACTTGCTGCCCGTGGCGGCGTTGCGCGCGTTGCAGTAGTTGATGAGGAACTCCATCTTGTCCTTCACCTCACGGTCCTCATAATGTTTCTGGCGATAGAGGATGTAAGCCTTGGCCACCTCGTAGTAACGTTCCGCCATCAGGGAACGCTCCACCTGGTTCTGGATCTCCTCCACAGCGATGCCGTCATAGATGTTGAGGCGACTCAGGATATTGGTCATCGCCTCCTGGGAGGCAAAGCCGCCCACGGAGATGAAGGCCTTGGAGATGGCGTTGCGGATTTTGTCCACGGAAAAAGGCTCTCTCTTTCCGTTTCGTTTGATGATGTAGATGTCAGCAATCATAGGTTGTTTGTGTGGTTTGTTAAGTTGTACTAATAAGGCAACTTACAGGTAGGCAAGACTATCCCGATAGGACACGTATGCTTTTATCCCGAAAGCTACAAATCTGGTGTCAGGCAGGTCTTCTGGCTTGGTCCTCCTCCGGCGCCTTCCCAACAATGGTGAATTGTCAGTGGCATTATACCGAAGGCTTTGTAAGAACCTCACAGCTACGGGAATAGCTCCTGATTTTCACAGGATTCCCTATTGATCTCAAGGAACCTGAAACCGGTTGCAAAAATAAAATTATTTTGGCGATGGGCCCTTTTTTGAGGGGTAGATTTTATAAACACTCCTTTGCCGTTTGTATCAAGGTGTTTATAAAAAAAGAGGTGAAAATGTTGATAAAAAAATATGGGCTATTTTTTCTCCACAGAGAATCCAAACTTGCCGAGAATCTTGCCGAGCTCATAGTAGTGCCCGTGCGAATAACTCACTAAATGAGCACGTTGCAATTCCAAGGCATCGGTCTTGTGATTGAAGAGCGATTCGGCGGCGTGCACGGCCACAATGTCGGCGATGAACATATCGTGGGTGCCGAGCGGCACAATCTGCTTGACCTTGCATTCGAGGTTTACCGGAGCTTCGTGGATGAGCGGGGCCTGCACTTTCGTGGCTCTCGTCGGGGTGAGACCTGTCTCTAGAAACTTGTGGTACTTTTGGCCAGAGCGCACCCCGCACCAGTCGGCGGCAGTGACCAGGTCGCGGCTGACCAGGTTGATGACAAACTCGCCGCTCCTTTTGATGATTTCATACGAATGGCGTTGGGGCCGCACGGAGATGAAGCACATCGGTGGGTCGGAGCAGAGGGTGCCCGTCCAGGCGATGGTGATGATGTTGTACTCATCGATGGAACTGCCGCAGCTGACCATCACTACCGGGGCTGGGTTCAGCATATTGCCCGCCCGCAGGATTCGTTTTCCGTTTTTCTTGACCATATATATAATATAATATTGTAACCTGTGGATTTGAAAAAAGACGTCCCACGGCTTGGGTGGAACGTCTTTATGGTTTTCATCAACAGCGCGGACGACTATCGGCCGACCGAGAAGGTGTTGCGGTTGGGGATAATGAGCAGCGGCAGAGCCGAGGTGCTCAGAATCTGGCGCATATTGCGGGAGGCAGTGAAGTCGGTCTCCTGCTCCTCACGCATAATGGTAATCAGGTTGGCGTCCATATCCTTGGCAGCCTTGAGGATGGTGCTGCACACGTCGTTGTTGCCGACCGTGTGGGCCTCGGCCACATTACGGACATTGGCGTCGTCGCACATCTGCATCGCATTGCGCAGCTGCACATTGATGACGTGCTTGGATTCCGGAGTGTTGGGATAAATCACACCATACAAGTAAACCTGTGCAGCGAAGATCTTAGCCAAATAGATGGACATCTTCATCTTCTGAAGGGTCTCGAAACTGATGTCAACGGGCACGAAAATCTTGGTAAGGTCGCGGTTGATCTGGATGTTCTCACGCATAATGAGCACCGGAACCTCGGCATTGTTGATCATACGATAGGCGTTGTTGCCGATATAGCCCTCTTCGAAACCGGAGGCGCCGTGTGCGCCCAGCACGATGATGGACTCGGGGAACTTGGAGGCGTACTCATTGACCTCCACGTGTGGCTTGCCCTCGAGATAGACGCTGTTCACCACACATTCGGGAGCCTCTTGCTTGCACAAGTTGGCCCATTCCTGCATCTTGGCTTGAATATGCGTCATAAAATTCTTGGCTTCCTCGTCATTTTCGGTCATATTGTTGGACACGCCCGGAGCTTTCACCCACACCAAATGGAGGGCGGCGTTGGAACGGATGGCGATGGCGACGGCGTGCCGCATAGCGGTCATTGCGCTATTGGAAAAGTCTATACCTACAATAATATTTTTCATAGATTCGGGGGTTTTAAGGTTGATAAAAAAGACTATTTGGAATCACTCGAGTAGTTGGGAGCCTCGGAAGTGATGGTAATATCGTGGGGATGGCTCTCAAGCACGCCGGCGTTGGTGATGCGGCAGAACTTGGCCTTGTGCATCTCCTCGATGTTGTGGGCGCCGATGTAGCCCATACCAGCCCGCAAACCGCCAGCCATCTGATAGACCACTTCGTAGAGGTCGCCCTTGTAGGGCACGCGGCCCACGATGCCTTCGGGAACAAGTTTCTTGACATCCACGACGTCGTTCTGCATATAGCGGTCTTTGGAGCCCTGCTGCATTGCCTCCAGAGAGCCCATACCGCGATAGGTCTTGAACTTACGGCCGTTAAAGAGGATGGTAGTGCCGGGCGACTCTTCGACGCCAGCCAGCAGGCCACCGAGCATCACGGAACTGCCGCCCGCGGCGAGGGCCTTCACGATGTCACCGGAGTAGCGGATACCGCCGTCAGCAATCAGCGGGATGTTGTAGGGTTGGAGAGCCTTATAGACGGAATAGACAGCACTCAGTTGGGGCACGCCCACACCGGCCACCACACGCGTGGTGCAAATGGAACCCGGTCCGATACCCACCTTGACGGCGTCGGCACCGGCATCGGCCAGCATCACGGCAGCCTCGCCCGTGGCCACGTTGCCCACCACCACATCGACCGATGAGAAGCGCGACTTCACAGCCTGGAGCGTCTTCACGACATTCATCGAATGGCCGTGCGCACTGTCGAGCACCAGAGCGTCCACGCCGGCCTCCACCAGAGCGGCGGCACGTTCCACTGCGTCAGCGGTGATGCCCAAGCCCGCCGCCACGCGCAAGCGGCCCTGACTGTCCTTGCACGCAAAGGGCTTGTCCTTCGCTTTCGTAATGTCCTTATAGGTAATCAATCCCAGCAACGTCCCGTCCTCGGCCACCACCGGCAGCTTCTCGATCTTGTGCTGCTGCAGGATGTCGGTGGCACGGTTGAGGTCCGTGTTGCGGGAGGTGGTGATGAGGTTCTCACGGGTCATCACCTGGTCAATCTTCTTGTTGAAATCCTTCTCGAAACGGAGATCGCGGTTGGTCACAATGCCGATCAGGATATTCTTTTCGTCCACCACAGGGATGCCGCCGATCTTGTACTCCGCCATAATGCGCAGCGCGTCGCCCACAGTCTTGTCGGGACCGATGACAACGGGGGAATTGATCATACCATTCTCGGCTCTCTTCACGGAAGCCACCTGCCTTGCCTGCTCGGCGACCGGCATATTTTTATGGATCACGCCGATACCACCCTCGCGGGCGATGGCGATGGCCATATTTGCTTCGGTCACCGTGTCCATAGCAGCAGAAACAAAAGGCAGGTTGAGGTTGATATTGCGGGTAAAGCGCGTCTGAAGACTCACTTCCCGCGGCAAAACATCCGAATAGGCGGGGATTAACAAGACATCGTCAAATGTCAATCCGTCAAGAGATATTCTATCAGTAATAAAGGACATAATTCACATATTTTATTTTCGTGCAAAAATATAAAAAAAGAAGGAAAATGGGAATGGAAAAAGATTATTTTTGCAAATTCAAAACTAAAAAAAACAATTGTTTCATTATCAGATTCTTATAATATGAAGAAAGTTATCCACACCGACAAAGCCCCCGCCGCCATCGGTCCTTACAGCCAAGCCATCGAAGCCAACGGTATGTTGTTTATCTCCGGTCAGATTCCCGTTGACCCCGCCACCGGCAACGTCCCGGAAGGCATCACCGCCCAGACCGAGCAGGTGATGAAGAACATTTCCGCCATCCTCGCTGAGGCCGGCTACACATTCGACAATGTGGTCAAGACCACCTGCCTGCTGAGCGACATCGCCAACTTCGGCGCGATGAACGAGGTTTATGCCAAATACTTCACCTCCAACCCGCCTGCCCGCGCCGCCTTCGCCGTGCGCGACCTGCCCAAGGGCGTAATGGTGGAGATCGAATCCATCGCCGTGAAATAGCCTTTAGTTATTAGCTGTTAGCCATTGGCCATTAGCTATAGCCAAGAGCCAGTATGAACTACCTCGCCGTCAACAATCTCTCCAAAACGGTTGGGGAGAAGCTCCTGTTCCGGAACATCACCTTCGGGTTGGAAAAGGGACAGAAGAGTGCGCTTATTGCCCGCAATGGCACGGGCAAGAGCACGCTCCTCAACATTATTGCCGGACGCGAAGCGCCCGACGAGGGCGAGGTCGTCATTCGCAACGACATTGTCGTCTCCTACCTGCCCCAGATGGACAGCTTCAACGGCGACGACTCGGTGCTGAATGCCCTCTTTGACGAAGAGACTCCCGTGGTGCGCGCCATCAAGGAGTACGAAAGCTGCGTCACCCTCCTCGAACAGGGGATGACCGACAAGGTACCCCAGGAGCGGATGGACAACGCCATCCTTGAAATCGACCGGCTCAACGCCTGGGACTACGAGTCTCGCATCAAGGAGATACTCTCCAAGTTCGGCATCCACGACATCTTCAAGAACGTCAATCAGCTGTCGGGCGGGCAGCGCAAGAAGGCCGCCCTCGCCAAGACGCTCATTGCCGACACCGACCTGCTTATCCTCGACGAGCCCACCAATCATCTGGACGTCGAGATGATCGAGTGGCTGGAGAACTACCTCTCTTCCGCCAACATCACCCTCCTGATGGTGACGCACGACCGTGCGTTCCTCGACCGTGTGTGCAGCGACATCTTCGAGCTGAACAACGGCTCGCTGTATCATTATCGCGGCAAATACGACTATTTCGTCGAGAAAAAAGCCGAACGTCTCGCCAACGAAGCCGCCGAGCACGACCGTCTGCGCAACCTCTACCGTCGCGAGCTCGAGTGGGTGCACACCTCCCCGCAGGCCCGCACCTCCAAGGCGCGCGCCCGCATCAACCAGTTCGAGAAACTGCAGGAGCAGATGGACCGCAAAGTGGAACAGGCCCCCGAAGCTTTCAAGGTGCAAGCCGAAAGAATCGGGCACAAAATATTGGAAATAAGCCATCTGGATTTCGCTTATCCCGATCAGACCATCATCAAGGATTTCTCCTATATCTTCAAAAGAGGCGAGAAATGCGGCATCGTCGGCAAAAACGGCACCGGCAAGAGCACCTTCCTGAAGATGATTATGGGCGAGGTGCGCCCCGACGGGGGCAAAATCACCCCGGGTCTCACCATCAAGTTCGGGTACTTCTCCCAAGACGGGATGGTCTATGCCGGCAACAAAATCGTCCTCGAACTCGTCAAGGAGCACGCCGAGGTCATCCGGATGGACAACGGCAACTACATCAGCGCCTCCCAGTTCCTCAACCATTTCGGTTTCCCCTTCAGCCAACAGTACACCTACTACGAGGACCTCAGCGGCGGCGAGAAACGCAAACTCCACCTCCTCATCACCCTCTTAAAAAATCCTAATTTCCTCATCCTCGACGAGCCCACCAACGACTTCGACATCGACACGCTGAACCTGTTGGAGGACTTCCTGCTGAATTTCGGCGGATGCCTCATCATCGTCTCCCACGACCGTTGGCTGATGAACAAGCTGGTCGATCATATCTTCGTATTCGAGGGAGACGGGAAGATCAAGGACTATTACGGCAACTACACCGAATACCGACAGGCCAAGGACCGCGAACTGCGCATCCAGAAGAAGATCGAGAAGGCCAGCCGCCCCGTGGTGGTGGAGCAACCCGTCCGGGAAAATGTCAAGAAAAAGCGCTCTTACAAGGAACAACGCGAATTAGAGCAATTGGAACAAGAAATTTCGGACTTGGAAAAGGAAAAAAGCGACATCGAGGGCAAAATGGCTTTAGGGCAAGGCACGCCGGAGGAGTTTGCAGAATGGGGCCGCCGTTACAACGAAATCAACACGCTGCTGGAAGAAAAAGGCGACCGCTGGCTGGAACTGTCCGAAATCGGCGAGTGAACCTGGGAACAATCTCGTTTTTAACAAAAATAAACACTATGGTTTTCGACCAATACTTCTATCATCCCGACCTGCTCCAGCCGATGGTCACGTTGAGTGCCGAGGAGTCGGAGCATTGTTGCCGGGCGCTGCGCCACCGGGCCGGCGACGAGGTGCTGCTCACCGACGGGCAGGGGCGTGAGGCTACCGCCGTGGTGGTGACCCCCAACCCCAAGGCCTGCCAATTGGAAATCGGGGAGGTGCGTGAGAATGTGGGGGTGCGGAAGCGCCACCTGCATATCGCCATCGCCCCCACCAAGAACGCCGACCGCATCGAGTGGTTTGTGGAGAAGAGCGTGGAAATCGGCATCGAGGCCATCACTTTTATTATCTGCGACCATTCGGAACGCCCGCGGGTGAATATGGAGCGCCTACGCCGCGTGGCCATCGCCGCCCTCAAGCAGTGCCAGACCACCTGGCTGCCCGCAATGGAGGTTTTGACTTTCAAAGAGTTCATCGAGAAACAGCGTCCGTGCAACGCCGACCGCTATATCGCCTGGTGCGATGACCAAAACACGCGCCAGTTTGCCGCTGAGACCTTTGCCACTGACCAGGTTGTGTTACTCATCGGCCCCGAAGGCGACTTCAGCGAGGCGGAAATCGCGACCGCCCGCGCGGAAAAGTTCATCGAGGTGAAACTGGGCAACCGCCGTCTGCGCACCGAAACCGCCGGACTCTACGGCTGCACCGTCGTGGCAACCGCCCCCTTCCGGGAAGAATAATTTTGTATTTTTGCAACCCTTATATATAATATATATTGTATGAAAAAAATTTTGTTCCTGTTTCTGTTCGTAGCCCTTGGATTCTCCCTGATGGCCCAAGATAATAGTGTCCCCGCCTACACATTCGGTGTCCGGGCGGGCGTCAATGGCTCCTCGCTACTCATCCGGCAAATCTCCTTCTCCTATATTAGCGGGAAAAATTACACCTCGACGCAAAAGATGAAAATCGGCGCACACGCGGGGTTTGTCTTTGATGTGCCGATCAAAAACAAATTCCATTTCCAAACCGGACTCCTCTACGTATGGCAGCGGTTTGGCCAGGAACAGCAGTGCCGCTATACGGAAGGCGATATCGAAGTCTCCACATCCAGCTATTCCATCGGATCGATAAACACTTACACCACGCACCATCTGCGCCTTCCCCTGATGATTAACTACCATTTCTCCACCAAACCCAACCACCTCGTTGTGGGCGCCGGCCTCTTCTTGGACGGCACCTTGTCGGGGATGTTAGCCTACGACGCCTCCGCCATCGTGACAACCAACTCGGTGGAGAATGGCACCACCACGACCACTACCCAACACTATTTCGGCAGCGGCAGTCTCGACCCTTATAAAAACGAGCGTCAGAGACTATACTACACCATTGAAAATGAGGACTATGTAAACTCCTATACCGTACACAACGGCAAAATGCTGAAGCGGATGGATGTGGGTGCTGCCTTGGAACTCGGCTATCAAATCTCCCAATTCTACATCGGAGCGGGAGCCTATTTCGGGCTGTTGAATATGTGCAAGGACAAGAGCAAGGGCGGTTTTTTCAGCAACGGCTTCGCTCAGCGCAACTTCAACCTGCAGCTCACCTTCGGCTACAACGTCCAATAGCCTTCATTATTTATAATAGAATAAACAACCCTATGAAATACATCGGACCGCACGTCAGTGCCACAGGAGGGGTGGAAAACGCCCCGTTGAATGCCGCCAGCGTCGGCGCCACGGCGTTTGCCCTTTTCACCAAGAACCAGCGGCAGTGGGTATCGCCGCCCCTCACCGCCAAGTCCATAGAGGCCTTCAAGGCCAACTGTGAGCAGGTGGGCATCACCGCCGACCATATCCTCCCGCACGACAGCTACCTCATCAACCTGGGACAGCCCGAGGCGGAGGCGCTGGAAAAATCGCGGCGCGCGTTTTTGGACGAGATGCAGCGCTGCGAGCAACTGGGACTCACGATGCTCAACTTCCATCCCGGCAGCCATCTCAAGCAAATCACCCTCGAGCAGTGCCTCGACCGCATCGCCGAAAGCATCAACATTGCGCTTGACAAGACGGCCGGTGTCACCGCCGTGATTGAAAACACCGCCGGGCAAGGCACCAACGTAGGGTTCAGTTTCCACCACATCGCCGCCATCATCGACAAGGTGGAGGACAAATCGCGCGTGGGCGTGTGCATCGACACCTGCCACACATATTCCGCCGGCTACGACCTCAAGACCGAAGATGGCTATGCCCAGACATTCAGGGAATTCGATGAAGTCATCGGGGCACATTACCTGCGGGCCATTCATCTTAACGACACGAAAAAGGAATTTGCCTCCCGGGTGGACCGTCACGACAGCATCGGAAAGGGACTTTTGGGCATCGATTTTTTCAAGCGTTTTATGAAAGATCCCCGTTTTGACGACATCCCCATCATCCTGGAGACGCCAGATGAGACGCTTTGGCCTTCGGAAATTATTATGCTTCAAGGATTTACAAAATAATCCAAAACTTTTCCGAGAAAAAGAAAAAAAATGTATCTTTGCACGCTTTTTGAAAAGCATCTAACTGCTGCGTTCTTCTAACGGTTAGGAATCAAGATTCTCAATCTTGCAATACGAGTTCGATTCTCGTACGCAGTACTCCCAAAAAATTTTCTTAAATCGTATTATCAATTAATCAAAATCTCCAATGAAAATATATCAAACCAAAGAGATCAGAAACGTTGCCATCATTGGCGGTAACCGCGTAGGTAAGACGACATTGGCCGAGGCTATGGCTTTTCACGGCGGTGTCATCAGCAGAAGAGGTACCGTAGAGGACAAGAACACCATTTCCGACTATCGCGAAGTCGAGTTGGAAAGACAACAGTCCATCCAAAGCACGGTGATGTATGCTGAATATCAAGGATGCAAGATCAATATGGTGGATTGCCCGGGTTTTGATGATTTCATTGGCGAGGCCATCGGTGCAATGCGCGTGATGGACACCGCTTTGATGGTGATCAACAGCCAGAACGGCGTGGACGTGGGTGCCGAGATCCAATGGCGTCACACGAAGGCTATGAACGTCCCCGTGATGTTCGTCGTCAACCAGCTTGACCACGAGAAGGCCAACTTCGATGAGACTCTTCATCAACTCAAGGAGTACTTCGGCGGCAGTGTGATGCCCCTGCAGTACCCGGTGAATGCCGGTGTCGGCTTCGACTCCGTCATCGACCTGCTCCAGATGAAGCTCCTCAAGTTCCCCGCCAACGGTGGCAAAATGGTTGTGGAAGACATCCCCGCCGACCAGATGGCCAAGGCTGAAGAGATGCACAGCGCCCTCATCGAGGCTGCTGCTGAAAACGAAGAGTCCCTGATGGACAAGTTCTTCGAAGAGGGAACCCTCTCCGAAGAGGATATGGTGAAGGGCCTGAAGCTGGGTATCGCCAACCGCGGCACTTTCCCGGTGATCTGCACCTCCGCCCGCAACGACCAGGGCATCGAGCGTCTGATGGACCTCATCATCAAGAACTGCCCGACTCCCGACGAGGCTCCCGCTATGAAAGCCACCAACGGCAACGAGCATAAGTGCAACGCCGCCGAGCCTTTCGTGGGCTTTGTGTTCAAGACCACCATCGAGCAACACCTCGGCGAAGTCGCCTTCATCAAGATTTGTGACGGTGAAGTCGTGAAAGCTGCCGACCTGCTCAACACCACCACCAACACCAAGGAGAGAATCTCCCAGTTGCTTGCTTTCGCCGGCAAGAACAGAGTGGAGGTTGACAAAGCCGTGGCCGGTGATATCGTGGCTACCATCAAGCTCAAATCCACCCCGACCGGCACCACGCTGGTGGCCAAGGGCGAGGATGTGATTGTGCCCACCACCTATCCCGATCCGAAGTTCCGCACCGCCGTCAGAGCCAAGAACAGCGCTGACGACGAGAAACTCGGCGCCGCTCTCAACGAAATCCGCAAGACCGACCCGACCTTCCTGATGGAACAATCCAAGGAACTCAAGCAGATGATTATCTCCGGTCAGGGCGAGCAGCACCTCAACATCGTCAAGTGGATGATTGAGAAACTCAACAAGATCGAAGTCGAATACTACGCTCCGAAGATTCCTTATCGCGAAACCATCACCCGCTCCGCTGAAGCTATGTACCGTCACAAAAAGCAGTCCGGTGGTTCCGGCCAGTTCGGTGAGGTCCATATGCTCATCGAGTCCTACTACGATGGTATGCCCAACCAGACCAAGTACCCCATCCGTGCCACGGAGACGTACGACCTGCCTTGGGGTGGTAAGCTCATCTATAACAACTGTATCGTCGGCGGTGCCATCGACGCACGCTTTATGCCGGCTATCCTCAAGGGTATTATGGAGAAGATGGAAGAGGGTCCCCTCACCGGTTCCTATGCCCGCGATATCGTTGTCAACATCTACGACGGTAAAATGCACCCCGTTGACTCCAACGAGTTGGCATTCAAGTTGGCCGGTCGTAACGCCTTCAAAGAGGCCTTCAAAAACGCTGGTCCGAAGATCCTCGAACCCATCTACGATGTGGACATCTTCGTTCCTTCCGACCGTATGGGTGATGTGATGACTGACCTCCAGGGCCGCCGCGGCATTATGATGGGTATGGACAACGAAGGCGCCTTCCAGATCATCCACGCCAAGATTCCGTTGGCAGAACTCAACAAATACTCCACCACGTTGAGCTCCATCACCTCCGGCCGTGCCTCCTACAGTATGAAGTTCGCCGAATACCAGCAAGTTCCCGTTGATGTCCAGAGCGAAATCATCAAGAAGTACGAAGAGGAAAACAAAGACGAAGAATAATATTTGTTATTGGAATATTTATCAAAAAAAGCGGTGTTTTTCACCGCTTTTTTTTATGTCTGCACTGTTCGGAAAAACATTATATTTGCCGCCTAAAAAACCTCTATGACACACAGTCGCCGCATCTCCTTCCCGCTACTGCCCACAATGCTCCTCACGGGAGTGTTCCTGTTGATGGCTGCAGGCTGTGCGCATAAGGATAAAAGTGAACCGTCACACACAGTTCTGTACGACACGACCGGCCTTCGCAATGGCGACCTACTGTTCCGCACCGGCCACGGCTACGAAAGCCGCGTGGTGACCAACTTGAGCGCGGGCAACTTCTCCCATATCGGGATTGCCTACCACGACGGGAAGCAGTGGTGCGTCGTGCACGCTGTGCCGGGCGAGGCCGCCAAAGGCGAGCCCGAGTACCTCAAATGCGAGCCCGTCGGCGAGTTCTTCCGCCCCGACAGAGCCAAAGCCGGGGCGCGCGCCCGTGTTGATTGCAGCGACTCCATCGCGGATGTCGCCTCGCAGCACGCCCTCCAACTCGTGCAGCGCAAGGTGCTCTTCGACAACCACTACGACTTGGACGACACCTCCACATTGTACTGCACTGAACTCGTCCGCCTCATCTTTGCCGACTGCGGCATTGACCTCTGCGAGGACCGGTGGCACCGAGTCCCCATCCACACCAACGACCCCGTGGTTTTCCCCGAAGACATCTGGAACAGCCCCCTGCTGACTGACAAAATCATTTTTGAAAATCAATATTAACCCTTATTATTAACCCTAAAAACTTTTATTATGAAAAAAATCATCGCAGCGACCCTCATCATCGCGACTGTTCTGCTCATCACCGCCTGCGGAGGCAACAACTCCCCCAAAGCTGTGGCCACCAAGTATGTGACCGCCTTGCAAAATGGCGACAAAGAGGCCGCCGCCGACTGCTTCTATTACTCCGGCACCGATGAAGAGAAAGCCGAACAGCGTAACCAGATGATTTCTCTGGTGGAAAAAGGCATCAAAAGCGTGGAGAAAGACGAGGGCATCAAATCTTTCAAAGTGACCAATGTGGAAGAAAACGGCGACAAAGCGGTTGTCTATGGCACAGTGACCTACGGTAACGGCAAAACCGATGTCAACGACGAAATCCCCACCGTGAAAGTGGATGGCAAATGGTATATTGACACCAACAAATAGTCTGTTTTTCCGCTACCGGTGCTCCTGCTCGAACACCCATTGCGCGTTGTCGTGCAGACATTGCTCGATGCTGATGCCCTTCTCCTTGGCTTGCCGCACCACCTTGTCGTACCAATCCGGCGAGGCCTTGATCCGGACGATGATGCCCTGGATGGTCTCCTCTGCGTCATAGCCGGGACCGTCCTCCAACGCACGCTCCACGGTGTTGAGGAATCCGAAGAAATAGTCATAGGCGTGCATATCCGTGAAAATCAGCAATATCACATCCGCCTGCGTGATGATTTCGTAGCGCTGTAACAGAGGTATCTTCCCACTGCGCTCCTTTTTGTCAGAATAGGCTGTCTCATTGTACTTCCAGAAATCCACCCTCTGAAACGCCTTGGAAAAATCTGTTTTGTTCAATTGGTCGAAATAGCTGTCGCCCACAACCAGCAGATTGGGTTTCCGGAAGTTGTTGCCCGTTTCCAGCCGGTAGCGTGGATTCGGAATCCTGTCGTGGCGAAGCGGGAAGAGCAGGTTCAGCTGCGCCTCCAGCTCGCTGTCGCTGTTGGGATGATTTGTCGTGAGATTGCTGTCCACATAGATGGTGTGTGGCATTGGGAAGTGCTTGACCGACGCGATTTTCCGCAGTATCGTGTCCGCCACGAATGGAATGGTGGAGTATGCCCAGTGGGTGCCGTGTTTGGTATATACGGGGTAACGACTTGTCTTCTTTAACTCTCTGAAAATCGGGACGAAGTTGATGTGTTCCACCCCGGCTTCTTCATACAGTTTTGCATACTCTTCCTGAATGGAGAAGGAACAATGCTCCCGTTGAATCTGATCGGGCAGATATTCGGGGCAGATCAGGGGCTTGGAAGGGGCCAGCACCACGATGATGTCGGTGCCGAACCGCCGAAGGGTGTCGATGACACGCAGGGTGTGCTCCACGTTCTGCCGCATCGCCACGCGCGCGCTGTCTGCGGTGCCGTAATGGTCGCGGAGCACCTTGCCCGTATAAACATTCGTATATTGTTGCAGATAGAGCTCGCCGTTTCGCCCCATTACAATGTTGTGGTTTGTGGTTTCGTGGAAGCAACTGTACACAAACTGATTGTAGGCTCTGATGTATATGTCTCTGAATCCGAAGTTGTTCTGAAGGTTCTTCCGCACATACTCCTGATAGGTTTGGTTGCGATAGGTTTCCAGACTCAGTTTGACAGGTTCCACCGGGGCGGTGAAGCCGTCCACTTTCCGGATGTGGAAAATATTCCCAACGTGCTGTACCAAAGGAAGACACAGCACGGTCATTATGACGGCAAACAGGATAATATGCAGGGAGGGCTTTTTCATCAGAACCGGAAATAAATGAAGGGGTTGAAGTCGTTGGTGGCCAGTGCGCCGACGGAGAGGAAAAACAGCAGTATTGTGACGATAAACAGTACTATCGTGCGTGTTGGGGAGGGATTATTGTCAAAACACGCCTCCATCCATCGGTCCCCGATTTTCAAGGCGGGCAGGAAGGAGAACGCGATGGCCAGGATGAAGAACAGGATACATTGGGAGGAGATGGCCGCAGAGGCGCCCGTGCGGAAGGCGAAGAGCGCCCGGTAGAAGGAGAATGCCTCCCCGACGGTGTCGGCACGGAAGAGCACCCATCCTAACACCACAATCAGGAAGGTTAGCATAATGGACGGGAACTTCCCGATTCTTTTCAGAAAATCCACCATAAACAGCCGGTCCAGGATCAGGAAAGTGCCGTGGAAAATGCCCCAAAGCACGAAAGTCCAGGAGGCGCCGTGCCAAAGACCCGAGATGAGAAACACTATCCACAAGTTAAGATAGGTGCGTCCTTTGGAAATTCGGTTGCCGCCTAACGGGATATACAAGTACTCTTTCATAAACCCGCCCAAAGTGATGTGCCATCTTCGCCAGAACTCGCTGATACTTTGGCTGATATAGGGCGCGTTGAAGTTTTCGCTGAATCGGAACCCTAACATCTGGCCGATCCCGATGGCCATATCGGAGTAGCCGGAAAAGTCAAAATAGATCTGGAAGGTGTAGGCGAGGATGCCCATCCAGGCGCTGCCCGACGATATCGTGAGGTAGTCCATCGCGAAAACCTCATCGGCCAGCACTGCAAGCGTATTGGCAATTAGCACTTTCTTGCCCAACCCGATGGCGAAGCGCCGAAACCCCGCCACACGTCCCTCTACCGGTATCGTCCGATTGACCAGCTGTTCGGCGATGGTGTTGTACCGGATGATGGGGCCGGCAATCAGCTGGGGGAAAAGCGAGATGTAGAGCATATAGTCGTACCACCGCTGCAGGGGCTCGGAGACCTTGCGGTACACGTCAACGGTATAGCTGATCGACTGGAAAGTGAAGAAGGAGATGCCGATGGGCAGCGCCACCCGGGCGAAGTGAAGCGTGGCGTGATTCGTGAAAGCCAGCATCGCGTTCACGTTGTCCACGAAAAAGTTCATATACTTGAAATAGGCCAGCAGCCCGATGTTCAGAATCAACGACGAGGCCAGCCAACCTTTTCTGGCTCTGGTCTCTGTGGTCTTGTGCATTTTTCCAGTGATGAGAAAATTGCAGATCATCGAAACGATGAAGATGGGGAAAAAGTCGGGGGCACCCCAGGCGTAGAAAAACAGCGAGGCCAGCAGCAGCACAATGTTCTTGGCCACTTTAGGCGCCAGATAGTACAGCACCAGCACTATCGGCAGGAAATAAAAGATGAATTCTATGCTACTGAATACCATCGCTGATAATTTCCGCAAAAATACATTTTTTGTGGACATATATTTTTGTCCCAGCCATTTGGAAAATAGTGTATCTTTGCCGCGATTTAAATAACAATCACCTAATCCAAAAGTTTCACTAATGGAAAAGAGAATTGGAACCGTCACGGTGCTGGTCAAGGACCGCGCCGTAGCCCCACAGGTCAACACTGTGATTTCCCAGTACGCCGACATTGTCCTGGCCCGTCAGGGCCTGCCGTTCCGCGACAGTGCTGTCGCGGTCATCTCCCTCATTGTGGAAGGCGACACCAACCAGATCAACGCCCTTTCCGGCAAATTGGGCCGCCTCGACAACATCGAAGCCAAGGCGGTGGTGACGAGAGAGTCTTGAGACTTGAGACGTAAGACTTAAGACTTTCCTTAAGCAGTCCCGAAGGGACAAGAGCTCGGTAGAGCTGGTAACCCCACACAAGCGACGAAGTCGCGCAGTGTGGTGCCGTGAGGAGGAACCAAATCGCAAATCGTAAATCATAAAACCCCTAACAATATGCAATTCAATCCAGAAAAATGTCGTATTCCCGACGAAATAGGAAAACCCTTCATCGATGCTGATGAAATATGGGATTATATCAACAAAACCGAAAGCACGCCCGAGCGCGTGCGGGCCATCATTGAGAAGTCGTTGGCCAAAAACCGCCTCACGATGGAGGAGACCGCCGTGCTGGTCAACACCACCGACCCTGCCTTGGTGGAGGAGATCAAAGAGGGCGCGCGCAAGCTGAAACGCCGTATCTATGGCAACCGCATCGTGCTCTTCGCCCCGCTCTATGTGGGCAACTATTGTGTTAATAATTGCAAATATTGCGGCTTCCGCTCTTCCAACAAGGAGCAGGTGCGCGCCACGCTCTCCGATGAGGAGTTTGTGCGCAACATCGAAGCTCTGGAGGATGATGGCCAGAAGCGCTTGATTCTCGTCTATGGCGAGTCGCCGAAATATTCGCCCGAGTACATTGCACACACCACCCGTCTGGCCTACTCGGTGAAGAAGGGCAACGGCTCTATACGCCGTGTCAACATCAATGCCGCTCCGCTCGACGTGGAGGGCTTCCGCATCGTGAAGGAGGCCGGCATCGGCACCTATCAGATTTTCCAGGAGACCTACCACCCCGAGGCTTACACCTGGTACCATCCCGCCAACACCATCAAGGGCAACTACGAGTGGCGCCTCACCTCGATGGACCGCGCACAGCAGGCTGGCATCGACGACAACGGCCTAGGCATCCTCTTTGGCCTCTATGACTGGCGCTTTGAGGTGCTGGCTATGATTCGCCACACCAACCACTTGGAGGCTTGCTTCAACGTGGGACCGCACACTATCTCCTTCCCGCGTATCAAGGACGCCTCCGGCCTGAACATCGACACTAAGTACTTTGTGGATGACGACACGTTCGAGAAGATCATCGCTATCTTCCGCCTGGCCGTGCCCTATACGGGTATGATCCTTACCGCCCGTGAGACGGCCGAGTTCCGCGCCAAGGCCATCCAATACGGTATCTCCCAGATTGATGGCGGCACCAACCTCCAGATTGGCGACTACAAATATCATCACGAGGAGACCGAGAAAAACAGCGACAAGCAAGAGGACCAGAACCTGCACCGCGAGCAGTTCAAGATCGGTGACGACCGTAACCTCGGCGACATCATCGAGGAGCTGCTGGACGGCAACTACATCCCCAGCTTCTGCACAGCCTGTTACCGTTTGGGACGCACCGGCGAGCACTTTATGGAATTCAGCGTGCCTGGCTTCATCAAACGCTACTGCACGCCCAACGCCATCCTCACCCTGAGCGAATATCTGGTGGACTACGCCACGCCCGAGGTGGCCGCCAAAGGCTGGAAGGTCATCGAAAACAATATGCCCAATGTGGATGAGAAGTTCCGCGACGAGGTCTTGAAACGCATCGAACGCATCAAGGCCGGCGAGCGCGACCTGTATTTTTAAAAATTAACGTTTTTTGAGATATCTATGAGTGAGCGAAAAAAATTCACCCGCAGTTTGAGCGACCGCAGAATCGGTGGCGTCTGTGGCGGCATTGCCGACTACTTGGACATCGATTCCACCATTGTGCGAATCCTCTTCCTTGCCAGCGTCCTGATCTGTGGTACTGGCGGACTGCTCTATCTGATTATCTGGCTTGTTGCTCCGGAGGCATAGGGAGCAGGTCTCCCTATCGCCTTCCCAACCAGCGGAATCCCCTTGTGTCGGGCTCGGGATAATACTCGTAGGCTCCGATGTCGGGGATGCCGTTGCGTGTCCTTCCCAATAGGTCGGTGGTGATGCCTAACCCGCTCATACCGTTGTCAATAGCGGGCGAGTCCTCCTGCAAGTTATAGTTTTGACTGTAGTCGCTGACAAACTTGGGCGGCAGGTTGAAACAACTGATGAACATACTGCCCAAATTCTCTTTCTTCAAGATGCAATTATGGAAGGTAAAATCCACCTCCGCGCCATTTGCCCTTGAGATGGCGAACTCGTCCCCGTCATCGGAACGGTTGCCGTAGATGATGGAGTTGTTGCATTCCAGGTTCGCATCGCCCATCATATAGACGGTCTCATACTCACCGGCGGCGTTGATTTGCGTCACATCATAATAGTTGCTCAACAGCACGGCTGGCGTTTTGCGCGCCGAGGTGGTGAAATTGGCCACCGTGACGTGGTTCAGCTTGTAGTCGCCCACGTGCATCGCGATGCTGTAGGTGCCGTTGTTGCTCACCTGGCAATTGTTCATCTCCAGGTTGGCGGCGTGGCAGAGCACCCCGTACAGCTTGTTGTCCTTGATAATCGTGTTGTTGACGATAGTCTTGTTGCCCAAGAACTCTTGCAGGATGTCCATCTCCAAGCCGATGGCGGCGTGGGAGATGATGGCGTTCTCGATGAGGTTATCCTGGGAGCCCTCGTTGATGAGGATGCGGTCCCATTGGGCATAGTCGGCGTCGAAGAACGACTCCAGATGGTCGCCACGGATGATGACGGGTTGGTCAACTGTGCCGTTGATGTGTATGTTGCCGTAACGATAGACCCAGATGCCACCGCCGTGGATATAGACGCGCGTGCCGGGGTCGATGATCAGCTTGCCCAGCGAGTCCACCGCTGCCCATCCGTAGATGACCCACGGCTTGTCGTTGGTCCAGTGCACCTCCTCGTGCTCGTGGGCCACAATCTTGTAGGGCATCGAGCCGCCGTGGTCGGCCACAATAAAGTGGGCGTCTTGCCCGAAGGCCACCAACTGTACGGCCTGCCTGCGGTTCGTGTTGTAAAACAGCACGGAGTCGGTCACTAAATAGGGCGTGTTGTGGTCGGTGGGGTTGATGTTGACCTTGACGAAGACAAAGATGCTGTCGCGCCCCGGAATCTCCACTTCATCGAACTCCACCCCCGATTGGCCGTTCACGTTGATGCTGTAGTACGACTGCTGCGCCCCTGCCAGGCAGATGCGCAACTTCACGGGTTGCTTGCCGGGATTCTTCACGGTAAAATTGCGTGTCACCGAAGTGATGGTGGTGAACACGGTGTCGAACATCAGCGTGTCGGTGGAGAACTCCAACTTCACATCGTCACCGTAGCCGCGATGGCACCCCTGGAACAGAGAGCCGCCGCATACGATGAGCAGTATCAATATGCCGTAAAAAAACGGGAGTGTCTTGAGAAATAGGGTATGGGTCTTATTTGTCATTATCTTCTATGATTTCAGGCCAATTATAACGTACATTTGTCAGAAAAAGTGCACCTGCCGGGACAGAGATGCCGGCTTTGCATCTATCTTTTTGATTGATAATATTTTGAAAATCACTTACACTGAGTTTCCCGAACCCTACGTCCAACAGGGTGCCCACGATGGCGCGCACCATATTGCGCAGAAAACGGTTGGCGGTGATGGTGAATACCAAATCATCACCCTCCAAAACCCATTGGGCGTGCGTCACGTGGCAGATGAAGTTGTTGACTTGGGTGTGTACCTTGGAGAAACTCGTGAAATCCTCGTTTTCAAGCAACAATGCGGCCGCCTCATTCATCCGCTTGATGTCGGGTGTGCGGAAACTGAAGTAGCGTTGCTGGAAAGTGAAGGGATTTTTCCGAATGGAGACAAAATACTGGTAGGTGCGCTCCACGGCGTCGAAACGGGCGTGGGCGCGGGGCTTCACGGGAAAGATGTCGAAGATGGCAATCTCCTTGGGCAGGAAGCTGTTGAGCTGGTCACGGAGCCGTTTCAGCCCCTCGGCGTCAAGGGTCTCCTCCAGTTCGAAATGGGCGTAGTAGTCGGCGGCGTGCACTCCCGTGTCGGTGCGCCCGCAACCGGTCACCGCGATGTGCTCCTGATGCAGCAACAATGACAGGCTCCGCTCCATCACCTCCTGCACAGAGGGATGGTCGGGCTGCACCTGCCAGCCGAAAAAGGGCGCTCCATTGTATGCCAAATGCAGGAAATACCGCATAAAAGTTGCTTATTTAATGGAGAATGATTTGAGATTGAAATAGAGTTTTTCTATATTGTAATCGTTCTCGTCAACCTCCAGCACGTCGTAGCGCTCGTTGTTGATGACCTGGAGACTCTGTCCGCCGGGGGTCAGGTCGAACAAAGAGAGCAGGAAATACTCGTGTTCCACCTCATTGACATAGAAGGCGGAGGAGGGCTCCTTGCCGTTGCCCGACTCGATGATGGCGATGGCGAAGGTACGCTGCATCCAGGAGCACTTGGTGGCCAACTCCGTGCTGTCCAGCTGGTCGCAGCAATATAATATGGTGCGGAATGCGCTGACTTTGAATGGGTTTTTCTTCAAAACCTCTTGTGCCATCGCGATGAGCTCGCGGCAATCGTCATCGCTCACCGAAGGCAGTTCCCGCAGGTGCTTCCTCAACTCAAGATCCGACATATCGTAGGGGTCGTACTCCTTCTGAAACACATAGCCGTAATAGAGATAGTGGCTCTCTTTGGTGGTGAAGGTGGTGTCGCCGGCATAGTACCGTTCCAGCAGTTTGGGGTAGTAAAACTCCGATTTCGGATTGGAGATTGCCTTCTTGATGGCGTTGTAGTCGGGTCGGGTGAACTGGCCGTGGCACAGCATCATTCCCATACAACAGATTAATATAAGCAGCAGTTTTTTCATTTCGGTCTGTTTTTTATAGTTGTTATCAAGGACTTGGGCGTTGCCGTTCCAGTCTTTCTTGAAACAAGGGTGCAAAGATAGTTTTTTTTCTTTATGTGCCTCTTTTGGCCGATGCGTCCATTTGGAAAAAAGGTGTATTTTTGCGCTCTCTATGGAAAAACTGTTGGATATAATAGATTTGTCGCTGGAACTGAAGCGTGATGAGGAGTGGAATCCCATCCTGCATCAGGTGAGCTTGCAGCTGTGCAAGGGCCAGACCCTGGGCATTGTGGGCGAGTCGGGCTCCGGCAAGTCGGTGACGGCCTTGTCAGTGATGCAGTTGCTGAACCCCGACATTGCGCGCTATCCCCAGGGGCAAATCCTCTTCCACGAGGAGGGCAAGGAGCAGCCGACAGACATTCTGAAAGCCTCCGAGAAGCAGATGCAGCAGATTCGCGGTCGCCGTATCGCGATGATTTTCCAGGAGCCGATGACCTCGCTGAACCCGGTGCTGCGGTGTGGCGACCAAATTATGGAACAACTCCAGCTGCACACGGCAATGACCAAGGAGCAGGCCAAAGCCCACATCCTCGACCTTTTCCGAGAGGTGATGTTGCCCCGTCCCGAGCAAATCTACACTTCCTATCCGCACGAGCTGTCAGGCGGACAGAAGCAACGCGTGATGATCGCGATGGCGATGAGTTGCCAGCCCGACCTGCTGATTGCCGACGAGCCGACCACCGCCCTTGACGTCACTGTCCAGAAGGGTATCCTCGAGTTGATCCGCAAACTGCAGCGCAAGCACGGGATGAGCGTGCTTTTCATCACCCACGACCTTGGCGTGGTGGCCGAAATCGCCGACCAGGTGATGGTCCTCTTCAAAGGACAGGTGGTGGAGCACGGCAATATCCGCGATATTTTCCTCCATCCGCAACACCCCTACACACAGGGACTTCTGGCGTGCCGTCCCTCACTGGATGTGCGGCTGCGACAGTTGCCCACGGTGGACGATTTCATCCAGCAACGGCAAAAAGGCGTTGAGCAAGCCGTGGAAAATCTTTGTGTCTCTCCCGACGAGCGACGCGCTTTCCACCAACAGCTTTATGCCGAAAAGCCCCTCATCGAGTTGCGCCATATTAGCAAACAGTACCCCGTCAGGAAACACAAGTTGTTTGAAAAACGACAATATGTGAATGCCCTTCAGGATGTCAGTCTTGAGGTGTATGAAGGCGAGACCTTGGGTTTGGTGGGCGAGTCGGGTTGCGGCAAGACCACCTTAGGCCGCTCAATGATCCGGCTGATAGAACCCACCGCCGGAGCGGTGTTGTACAAAGGTGTCAACCTGATGGATCTTTCCCAGAAAGAGATGCGCAAGATGCGCAAGGATCTCCAGATTATCCTGCAAGACCCATACTCCTCGCTCAATCAGCGGCTTACGGTGGGTGATGCCCTGATGGAACCGATGCGCGTCCATAACATCGGGCAGAACGATGCCGAGCGCAAGCGGAAAGCCATCGCCCTGTTGGAGCGCGTCAATCTTGGTGAGGAGCACTTCTACCGCTATCCGCACGAGTTCTCCGGAGGTCAGCGCCAGCGCATTTCCATCGCCCGCGCCCTGGCCGTCAACCCGCGCTTCATCATCTGCGACGAGTCGGTCTCCGCCCTCGACGTTTCCGTGCAGGCCCAGGTGCTCAACCTGCTCAACGAACTCAAACAAGAGTATCATTTCACCTATATTTTCATCTCCCACGACCTTTCCGTGGTGAAGTTTATGTCGGACCGCATCGTGGTGATGCAGTCGGGCCGCATTGTAGAGCAGGGCGATGCCGACGAGCTATGTGCCCACCCGCAAACCGAATATACCCGCACTCTCCTCGACGCCATTCCCAGGGGTCTGGTTTAGGAGGTGTGTCCCGTCATTGTTCATCTATACAATATTATATATATGTCTAAAAACGCAACCATCATAAAAACCATTATCCGCATCCTCATCGGATTGATGTTTATCGTGTCGGCTGTCCTGAAAATATTCTCCCTGGACACATTCGAGATTTACATCTACAGTCTTGACTTTTTCGGCTTTGTGTTCTCGGGTTTCGTCGCCCGCTGTGTCATCGCCGCCGAGCTGCTGTTGGGCAGTTTCCTCATCGCCAAGATTCTGTACAAGCCCACTTGGTGGCTGACAATGGCGATGATGGTGGTGTTCACCCTGTTTTTGGTCTATGTGGCCCTGTTCCGAAATGATGCCAACTGTCACTGTATGGGCGAACTGGTGGAACTCAACCCCGCGTGGTCGATTGTGAAGAACTTGGTTTTGATACTGTTGTTGCTGCTCATCCGCAAGGAGGATGACTGGCATTTCCGCGGCAAAGTGGCCTTGGGAATCTCCCTGCTGGTGGCGTCCGTCGCGGTGCCCTTCGCCCTTTTCCCGATGGACTCCTTCTACCAGATCTTCAGTCGCGAAGAGCAGAAAGTCGATATGGCCAAGTTCTCGCAGTTTATGCAGGATTCCACCGCGCAGGCCCTCCAGCTCGATCGTGGCGACTATGTGATTGGCTATCTTGCTTCCGGCTGCAAATATTGCAAGATCAGTGCCTCCAAAATCCACACTATTTTCCAGAATAATCAGCTGGATTCCACAAGGCTGGTGTTTATGATTTGGGGCTCGGAGAAATCTGTGCGGGGTTTCCAGGAAGAGACGGAGACGCAAGGCTATCGGTATGAATCCATCAACCCTGTGGAGGCGCTTAACATCGTCTTCGGCCAGTTCCCGACGTATGTGTATGTCCATAACGGCCAGGTGGAACGTGTGGCCAATTTGCGCGGACTGGAAGAGCGCTATACGGTGGATTTCTTAAGCCAAAAGTGATGAAAAAGAGCATCGACATATCCCGTAAGGAACAGAAAACGGTGGATTTGTATCTGTTCTATAAGGATAATGGCTTCAATCATACCATTGACGAGATTGCCTCCGCGATGAAGATTGGCCGGAAAACGTTTTACAACCGTTATGTCAACAAGGAAACCTCCGTGTCAACAACTTTGCAATATTGCCACGCCCAGTTTGTGGATTATTTCAACGAGCAGCTCTTGCAGTGCAACCATTCTGTGGAAGAGGTGGTGCTGCTGATGTGGGAGTTCAGGCAGTTTGCCCAAGAAAATCGTGTTTTCTTCCAATATGATTGGGATAATGGCCTCTTTTTTACCGATGAAACCCCTTTCAGAAGTCTTTTGGTGAGCATTATTCGCAAAGGACTTCGTAGTTATCATATCCGGGAGGACATTGATGCCACGGCCTATGCCAATTTCTTCTATGCCAATTTGTCTTTGTATGTGCTTTCCGGCCACACGCAATCTGTGATTTTGCGTTATGTGCTGATGCCGCTGCTCAACGAGCGCGGTATGGAACTGCTGGACGAGCTGAATCTGGAGTCGTTTGCGTAGCCGGATGTGTTTTCCCGTGTCTATTTCATCACTTCGATGGCCTTGAGAATGGTCTTGTCGGTGGTGTTGATGACAGGGTAGAAGGCTTCGTTGCCGTAGAGGTTCCGGCCGATGAGTGCCTTGGTCCACTGTTTCAGTTCCTGACGGTCGCCGGCGGTCAATGCAGGGGCGTTGTGCTTGGTCAGCTTTTTGTAATAACCCAATATTTCCGTAATCTGGGCATCGCTGACGCTGTACTTGGCGATGAAATCCCTGGCGGTAGGATAACTCTTCTTCAGGTTCTCCTTTTGTTGGGTGACATAATGGAAGGAGTATTGGATGAGGGTCGCCGTGTTGGCGATTTCGTAGTAACCTTCAAGATTCTTAGTCTGTTCCAAAGGCACGAAGAAGTCGGGCATAATGCCGCCGCCGCCATAGACGGTGCGCCCGCCGATGGTTTTGTAGGCCTCCGACTTGTCGAGTTTGATGCTGTCCTCGGACTCCATCTCGCCGTTGGTGATACGTTTGTACAGTTCTTCGTAATAGGCGTCGGTGCCCTCCTTGTAATTGCGTTGGATGCAGCGGCCGCTGGGCGTGTGGTAGCGGGCGGTGGTGAGCCGTATGGTGCTCTTGTCGTTGAGGTCGAACTGCCTTTGCACCAAACCCTTGCCGAAGGAACGGCGGCCCACTACATATCCGCGGTCATTGTCCTGCACTGCGCCGGCCACAATCTCAGAGGCAGATGCGCTGAAGTCGTCGATGAGGATGGCGACCTTGCCGTTCTCGAAGTTGCCCTTGCGGGTGGCGTAATAGACCTCGGGGCGCACGTTCAAGCCCTCCACAGAGACTATCTCCCGCTTGTTGGTCAGCAACTCGTCGCAAACTTGGATGGCAGCGTCGAGAAAGCCCCCGGCATTGCCGCGCAAGTCCACCACCAATTGCTTCATACCCTGCTGCTTCAGCTTCAGTATGGCCCTGGAGAACTCCTCCGCCGTGGTGCTGCCGAACTCGTTGAGCTTGATGTAGCCGGTTTGCTTGTCAAACATATAGGCCACATCGACCGTGTAGGTGGGGATGACGTCACGCTTGACATCGTAGGTGTAGGTTTCCTCAAAGCCCGGACGCATAATCCCCAACTTGACACGAGTGCCTTTTTGGCCTCTCAATAGCTTGAATACCTTGTCGTTGGTAGCTCCGATGAGGGATTTTCCATCTACGGTGACAATGCGGTCGCCGGCACGGATGCCTGCCTTTTCGGAGGGCCCGCCCGAGATGGTGGAGATGACCATCACCGTGTCGTTCATTATGTTGAACTGTATGCCCACCCCCTCAAACGAACCGCTTAACGACTCCATCATCGCCTTGTTCTCCTCCGGTGTCGAATAGGAGGAGTGCGGGTCCAGACTCTGCAGGATGGCATTGATGGCGTTGTTGTAGATGGAATCCACGTCCACGGAATCCACATAGTATTTGTCAATGTAGTTCATCACCTCGTTGAGCTTGTAAAGTTGCGGGTTGGCGGGCGTGATTTTCTTCGAGGGCAAGAAGTTGATGGCCACCGAGATTCCAGCCAGGAAGGCGATGACTAAATATAGTATGGAGATGATGGTTTCGCGACGGTTGCCGTTCATAACTTGGCGATTTTATGATTGTTGTTTCTTGATGGAATGAAGATGAAGGATTTGCAGGAATTCCTCAATGAACTCTTGGTATTGAATGTCTTGTCCGGGTTTTAAATAGCGTTTGCAAACTTGTTGCCACTGCTGGGGCTGCACCACGGGCAGGTTGTTTTCCTTTTTGATGCGGGCAATCTCATCCACGATCTGGAAGCGCCTGGCCAACAATTCGCTGAGCTGCGTGTCCACGTTTTCCAGAAGGGTGCGCTGCTTGATGAGCTCGCGGTTAGGGACGTTGTTCTTGAAGACCAAAGATTCGATAATCTCTTCCCATTGGCGGGGTGTGACCTGTTGGTCGGCGTCGCTGAGTGCCTGGTCGGGTTGCGGGTGGCACTCCAGCATCAGGCCGTCGAAGCCGTACACGAGGGCAAGCTGCGCAATCTGGGGTATCCAGCGAGTGTGGCCGCAGAGATGCGACGGGTCGCACAGGATGGGCAGGTCCGGGTACTGCACCTTCAGGTCGATGGGGATGTTCCAGCAGGGTGCGTTGCGATAGACGTTCTCGTTGCTGTCGGCAAAGCCGCGGTGGACGGCCATCACCTGCTTCACGTTGGCTTTGAGAAAACGCTCCACATTGCCGGCCCAAAGTTTGACGTCGGGCACCATCGGGTTCTTCACGAGGATGGTGAAAGGTTTGCCCTTCACGGCATCCGCCAGCTGCTGCACCGCGATAGGGTCAACGCCCGTGCGCGCCCCGATCCACAGGGTGTGGATGTCATATCGCTCGCATAACGCCACCTGCTCGGGGGTCATCACCTCCGTGCAGACCGCGAATCCGCATTCGCGCTGCACCCGTGCCAGCCACGGCAGGGCCTTCTCGCCCATACCGGCAAAACTGTCCGGATTGCTGCGGGGCTTCCACACTCCCGCACGGAAAAAGGCCAACTCCCAGTTGTGCACAAACACAATTTCGTGGAGCTGCCGGGCAGTTTCCAGCAACTGTTGCTCGCTTTCGGCGGCACAAGGTCCGGCTATCAATAAGGGTTTCATCACTTCTGCTTTTTTGCACTATTCGCCATCGGGCCCATCCGGTTCTTCCTCCTCCTCAATATTGGTGAAATAGTTCTTCACAAATTTGTTTTTCCACCCTCTGTTGCCCAACTTGTAGGTGAAGGAGGGGAGACCTGCGGCGTTGTCAGGCGCCAACGAACGGTTCTTGGCCTTGGTGTTCTTGATGGCATTGTTGAAGTTGACATCCGACGAGAAGGCCGACACGACATTGTTGTCGAATTGGAAGTAGTAGAACTGCTCGTCAAATTCGAAATAGACGTACAACTTGTTTCGCGAGCCTCTTTTCTCCACCACAATACGGCCGGGCACCATCTTGTAAACGGTCTTTCCGCCGCAAATGATGAGGGGCAGAGTGGTCTGCGACTTGAAGGTGGAGAGGTCTTTGTCCCACACGAAGTCGATGTTGGAGAACATAAACTTCACTTGCAAAGCTTCGGGCAGACGTTTGTTGCCGAGAGCCGCGTTGCGGATATAACGTTCGTATTCCGTCTTTCCAAGAATCTCATACAGGGCTTCGTTGTAGGCCTCGTCTTCCGACACGTCCACGAACTCCAGATTGGTGTTGTTGTCCAAAGCCTTGTTCATCAAACGCATACTTTCATCGTTGAAGAAGAAGTTGATGGAGGTGGTGGCGAACATCTCGGCGGAGTCGGCGAACATATAGTTGATGATGGTACCGTTGGTGGTGAAATCCACACGGCCCAACTTGGCTCCGATGTCGATCTTACCCCGGCCAATGGAGACGCAGTCGTCGGTGCGCAGGGTGATGATGTTGCCGTGGGCGCTCGAGTCTGCCAGCTTCTCTTTGGAGGCGGCCCGGAACTCACGTGTCTCGCGGTCGTAGGTGATGTAGCCGTAAACCGTGATGTAGTCGGCGTCGTTGCGCTGGTGCTTGGCGTGACCGAAGGCAGTATAGATGCGGCCGGTGACGTTGGAGGAGGAGATGGACACCTTCACGGGCAGATCACTCATATCCTTGGTGCGATCGTGGATTTGCAACATAATGTTGTTGGGGTCCACCTGCTGGAGAATCTTCATACGGGCGTGCGGCACCGTGTCGCAACCCGTGCGGATTTCCACACCGCCGAAGTAGGAGAGGAAGGGCTGCGTGCTGTGCAACTCGGCGCGGCCGTCGAAACCGAACTGGTCGCTGAACTGGAAGTTCTTCTCCAATGGTATCTTGGCGTGCCCGATGGTCTCCTTCATATAATATATAGTATCCATATACAAGGCCTGCACCCGCTCGTCGGCATCCACATAATCGTAGTAGCCGTTGGCATAGAAACGCGTTGCGCTCTGGATGCGCGTGTTGCAGTTGTACATTTCGTGGTATTTGTTGTCGCGGCCCGCCAGAATTCTGGATTGTGGCAGCCTGTCCATCACGGCCTTTTTGCGGATGGTCACATCCCCGTTCTTCGGGGTGATGGCAGCATCGCCCACGTTGATGTAACGCACACCGTGGGCTGTGATGACGTTCTGCGTGAAGTCGAACTCGGCACTCAACGCACCAAATCGGTAGCCCACCGACGGGTCGGCGGCGTAAAGCTCATTGCCCGGTTCCGGTGCCATATCCACCAGGTCGCGGATGGGCGTGTTGTCAATGTCCGTGTTCTTATAGTCGTCCTCCCACTGGAAACGAAGCAGCGTGGAGTCAATGGGATCCCAGAAGAACTCCTTGGCCGTGGCCTTGATTTCGTTTTTGACAAAATAGACCTCCGATGCCTTGCCGTTGGCGACGAAATGGCCTACACGGGTCTTGAAGTCCACGTGCGAGTTGTAGTTGTCAGTGGTGAAGGCAATGTTGTCGTTGCCTTCGCTGATGTCGTAAATACGCAGGTCAGACGTGTCGGCATTGACCTCGTGATGCTTGAAGGCAAACAGCTTGGAGGTGATGTCGGCGCGGTTGAACTTGAAGACGCCGGTGCCGAACATCCCATACGGCGTGATTTTGGAATTGCCCACCAATTCCGTCTCCCGGAAGATGCTGATGGGGTTCTTGCGGGTATGAATGAACATTTGGTCCTGATAAGGCTCCCAATGCAGGTAGGCGTCATCCACAGAGGCGGGCGGGAACTCTGTGCCGGCAAGTTGCTCATCCACCCTGTGCTGGTTGGCGTTGCCGTTGGTGGAGTCCAGGTAGAAGACCAAACTGTCGGACATCGTGTGGGAGGTGACGTAGTCGATGTTGCCCTTGCCGCGCAAGCCTCTGTTGCTGAGGTCAATGGTGCCCTGATAGCCGCCCTTGCCTTCGTACATTGGCAGACCCGAGGTCTTGTGCCGGAAACCGAGCGAGAAGTCGGGACGTACCTGCAAAGGCTCTGCGATGTCCGGGAAAATGCCACCCGACACCAACGCTCCGGTGAACTTCATCGAGTCAATCACGAAATTGTCCAGATTCACGATGCGGAACTGGTTCACGGCATAGAAGAAACGGTTACGGTCATACACACCGTTCAGCACATAGGGCTGGTCGTAGAAGACCTTGCCACCCTTGCGGGCCTCGAAGATGGGGTAGTCGGGATAATCCACCATACCACTCTTGTTGCCGGGTACATCAATGTAAAGGACGCCGGAAATCTCTTCAATCTGGCTGCGAACCCGTTGCAACCGGTGGTCACCGTACATATCCACCGGACCGTTCTTGTCTTCCACATACATAATCAAAGTGTCGATGACATCCATATCCACGAGGAAACGGTCGTAGTCGAAATGGCAGTTGTGGGTCACAAAGTCGAACAAACCGCCGATGACGCGCCCCGAGAACACCATATCACGGTTCTTCTTGACGGTCACCATCTCGTTCATCGGATAGACGTTCACAATCTGCGGATCGCTGAGCACGAAGAACTCGCACCCCGTGATCTTCAAGTCATTGGTGAGTAGGTCCAGCGAGGCGTAGTGGTTCTTCGACTCCAAACGGATGTAGTCGTAGTCGCGCTTTTTCACCTGATTGTTCAGATAACGGGCAATCTTGCTACGATAGTAAAGCTGATTGTTGTTGATGTCATATTCGATGAAGCCGCGGGCAGCGAAGTCGATCATCATCGCTTTGATGTCCAAGGGCGGTTTGTTGAACCAGAGGATGACATCTTCAATGGTGACCGGCCCGTAATCTTCACCGTTGTACAACTGCCAAAGCGTGTACAAGGGGTTGACATTGTTGTAGCCGGCAATTTCGTGCATCACCGACTCGTCATAATAATTGTATGATTCAAAGAATGCTGAACTCTCAACCGTCTGCCCGACGATGGGGCGGAACTCAATGCGCTTGTCATTGGTATTCCACTGCACAGATTCCACATAAATGTCGAGTTTGTGGTACGAGTCGAAGAATGGGGAACGGCCCACCCCCTGTTTGGGACGGGAGATGAGCAGGTCCTTGGTTTCGTTGTCGTACTTGAAGTTGGCGGCCGGGTGGTAGATGGAGTCGGTTTCCAGATAGAGACTCACCTTGGCATCCTCGGAAAGGAGGTTGGTGGGCTTGATGAGGAAACTGTGGGAGAGGGCCCGGATGATGACCTCGCCTTCGCGGCGGATGGAGACCATAGCGAGGGTGTCGCCCTCCGTGGTTCCGAAGATGGAGGAACCGCGCAACTCAAAACCGCCGACATAGTCCACGTCAGGGTAGAGATTGGGGATGGCCAGCATACGGCTCTCACTGACAAATCTTGGGTAGGTGGCCTTCTCCTCCGTGGTGGGCAGCGAGGCCTTGTACTCCACACGCCCGTAGATGGGCTCGCTGAACAGGGCAGGGTAGTGGAAGGTGGCGTGCTCCGACCGCAACTGCGGGTAGCGCAGGTCAATCTCACTCTCCTGCAATGTGGCGCGCACACTGAGGTCCAGACCGGCACGGTCCCAGAACACTTTGCCCCCCTTGGCATTGAACTTCAGCCGCGAGGGATAGTATCGGCCACTGATGTCGGCCACCTCAAAGCTGTCTTTCTTGGATGAGGCTATCAGGTTGATGTCCTTGAAGTCGAAATAGGGCTCCTGGTCAAATCCCATCTTGTCGGCCCAACCCATCGCCGTCCACTGCACGTTGTCCCCGCTGTTGAGGATGTTGTTCTTGAAGAACTGCGTGTAGAGCTGCATCTTGGCCGGGAATTGCGTCAAGGTGTGGGTGGCGTGGTAGTCCACGAATTGGTTCCACACGGTCAACTCGTCCGCAAAGTCACTGGCTGTGAAAGCCATATAGGCGTGAATAAACGAGGCAAACTGCGGTATAGGACGCATCTTGCGCTTCATCAGTTTGTTGGATGCTTCGATGAATGCCTCTTGCGCATCGGCACTGATGCCCGTGGTCCAATATTCGGTGAACTCTTTCAACAACTCGTCGGCCTCCTTCTGCCGGTCCTTGTTAACGGTCGAAAGATACTCTTTCATCTCCTCGACAGTCTTGGAGGGGTCGTGTGAAAATGAAGTGAAACGCTGTGCCTGGACCATAAGTGCACTGCACAGCGCAATCAGGAGAATGATGTATTTCTTCATAATTGGATTTTGCGGAATTGGGCGGCTACCCAGTTGTCCATCACTTTGTGCGAAACATATTGCATTCCGTGCTCTTCGCAGCATTGCCGCAAGAGATCGAGGTCCTTGCCGTCATAGAAGCCGCTTAAAAACAGCAGGCCTCCCTCGTTCAGGCAGGGAATGTATGTGGGAATGTCGTTGAGAAGGATGTTGCGGTTGATGTTGGCGAGGATGATGTCGTATTTCTCTTTGCCAAGCAACGAGGCGTCGCCCAGCAGCACCTGGATGTCCTCGCAGTGGTTGTGGGCCACATTCTCAAGTCCGTTGCGATAGGCCCACTCGTCGTTGTCAATGGCGGTGACGGGGCTTGCGCCGCGCAGACGTGCCAGAATGGCCAACACTCCCGTGCCGGAGCCCATATCCAGCAGCGACTTGCCCTCCATCTCGGTCTCCAGCACATACTCGGCCATCTGATAGGTCGTGGCGTGCTTGGCCGTGCCGAACGACATTTTCGGCTCGATGACGATGTCGAACTCCATCTCGGGCCGCGCCGGGTGGAAGGGCGCGCGCACGTAACAGCGGTCGGCAATGACCACAGGCGTGTAATTCGATTCCCACTCCTTGTTCCAGTCGCGGTCGGGCATCGCCTCCACAGTGCAGGTCACCTTGACGTCCGGGAATCCGTGGTTTTCCACCACCTCCCTGACGGCGGCTTCATCATAATCCTTCACAGGAATGTAACATAACAACTCCTCTTCCGTCTCCCCGTCCATAAAACTGTCGCAGCCGATGTCGGCCATCATTGCCGTGAAAATCTCTTTCCAGGGGTCGGAAGGCGTGATGTTGAGTTTGATTTCGTTGTATTGCATAGGTTATTGGTTTTTCTTCAAGGTCTATTCTAACGGCCGTCCCGAGGTGTTGAACCAGAGCACTTCCTCCTCATTGGTCTTCTTGTTCACGATGAAGACCTTGTAGCAGTTCAGCTTCTCGGCCATCTTGCGGACATTGTAGAACTCGGTGACTTTGAAGTTTTTGTAGTTCTTCTTGAGATAGTCTTGGATGGTGGCGTTGAGGTTCTCCACTTTGCCCATCACCATCGTCTCCACGATTTCGCCGTAGCTGTTGAAGACGCAGATCTCCTTGCCGCGGGCGCTGAAGAAGATGGCCTGGAAGTTCATCTCGTCGTCCTCTTTCCACTCCACGTTGGTCACGCGCGGATATTTAAGACGGAAAGCGGCCTTCACATTCTCCGGCACGCTCTTCGCGTCGTCGTTGTCCAGCGTCATATTCATCTTTTCATAATATTTGTCCAACGCATCGTCATCAGAACTGCTCTGATTGCCAGCCTCACCCAACTGGTAGTCGGGGTCAATGGTGCGGATCAGCTTGCCAGTCTTGTCGAAAATGACAGTGGTGACCAGTTTGGCCTTGTAGTTGGCCTTCTCGTAGAAGTCCACCATCGTCTTGTCTTGCTTGTCGGCGCGCTGCTCACGCACTGCGGTCTTGAACTTGAATCCTTTGTAGAAGTCGTTGAGATGCTTCAGCATCGGGCCGGTGACCGACTCCTCGGGCAATATGGTGAGCGTCTTGTCCCACATACCGTTGGGTTTGATATAAACGGCGGTCTTCTTGCCGGAATAGACGCATTTGGCCACATAGCAGCTGTCAATCTTGAACCAGTTGAGCTCTTCGGGATGCATCACCTTCTTGGCCAAGGCTTTGGTGACAATCTCAGGTATGGTGTTGGGCTTCAGGGCAACGTTGCCGTGCTCGTCGGTGACCACCACTTCAGGTTTTTCTTTCTTGGGTTTCTCGGCTTTTTCCTCCTTGGGTTCCTTCGGGGCAGTCTCCTTCACGGGTTTGGGCTCCTTGGGAGCGGTTTCCTTGACGGGTTTGGGAGCCTCCTCTTTGGGCTTGTCGGCTTTCGGGGCGGGTTTGTCGGCCACGGGCTTGTCAGCCTTCGGAGCCGGGGCCTTGGGCGCGGGCTTCTCGGCCGGAGCTAAGGGGTCCTTGAAGTCTTCAGGGTCGGTGCGCGACACCAGTTCGTTGCGCCCCGTGGAGCTGAACAGCAATATGGAGGGCTTTGCGCCCACACCATCGGGCTTCACCTCAAGGTAGTAGTTCGTCTTCTCATTATCTTTCTCTTCCAAACAGGACTCGCTCACCACAAAGTCAGGGTAGTTCTGGCGCACATACGCCATAATCGACGAAGGCAGCTCGTTCTGCGGAACGTTGAAGTGCGTGTGCAGCCACTCACCGGAGCTGGTGATGTACACTTTCCCGTTGGTGCCCTCGTCCTTGATGGTGGCAACATAGTTGTTGCCCTCCTTCAGCCATCCCGTCACTTTGACGTATGGATATTGGAATTCGAGGGTTTGGGTGACATCCGCAGGCACGTCGGCGGGTTTCAGCTTCTGCGCGGAAATCGGGCTGCTGAAAAATGCAACTATTTGGATAATAGTCAATAAGAATAGAAGTTGACCAAGTTTTCTCATAAGATTCCTATTTTATTTTAACGAGGGCCAAAAATACAAAAAAGTAAGGAATGGCGCACAAACCAAATATGTTTTTTATTAATAATGGTTAAAATGAAAAAAGCAATGAACAAAGACGTGACGTCGGATGAAAAACGAAGAGGGTCGCAACTTTATTATTTTTTGTATATTTGCCGCCTAAAACTGCTTAAGATGAACGAGATAAAAGTTTGGATTGAGCCGATGACGCTGGAGGAGTTTGCAGGTGTGCAGAAGCCGCTCACCATAAACTACAGCATCCAGTCCGCCCCTTTCGGGCGTGTATTGGTGGCATCCACAGCCAAGGGCGTCTGTTTCCTGATGCCCGCGGCGATGAAATGGTCGCCGGTGGAGACCTTGAAACGCCATTTTCCAAAGGCCAAGTTCCGTTGCCGCACCGTGGCCCTTCACCGCAAGGCCTTGCTGTTGCTGCGCCGTCGTTATGACAAAGTTTCCGACCTTTGCCTGCATCTCTACGGAACCCCCTTCCAAATCAATGTGTGGCGCGACCTGCTGACGGTGCCCGTGGGCAAGGTGACCACCTACCAGAACATCGCCACCCGCATCGGCCGTCCCAAATCCGCCCGTCCCGTAGGCCAGGCCGTCGGTGCCAACCCGGTGATGTGCATCGTGCCCTGCCACCGCGTGGTCCGAACCAACGGAACGCTCGGCGGCTACCGCTGGGGTGTCGCCCGTAAGGTCAAATTCCTCAACGAGGAGGCTCTCAAGTCCGTCAAAACCAAAGGTCTGCACAACTGGGAGCCCACCCTCTTTTAGTCCCTCCGCATACGACATCTCCTGTTTCCATTTTTTGTATTTTTGCCGCTTGATGGCACCCCGTGCCGCATAACTGTATTATTCGTCTTGATGATGTCCTATTTCGACCTTCTCGTCCTCTCTGTCAGTCTGGCTCTCGACTGTTTTGCTGTAAGCTGCACGGCAGGCGTGTCACAACCCCGACTCAAACTCCGCCAGGTGCTGCTGTTTGCATTCTTTTTCGGATTCTTCCAGGCGATGATGCCCCTCATTGGTTGGTTTGGCGGCGAGGCCCTCGTCTCCTACATCAGTCGCTTTGCCCCGTGGATTGCCTTCTTGATTTTGCTGTTTATAGGAGGAAAAATGATTTTGGAAGGCGTCCGGAACAAGGAGGAGGATCTTTTCGACATCACAAAATTCCGTACGGTCCTGTTATTGTCGGTGGCCACCAGCATCGATGCCCTCGCCGTGGGCTTCGGCTTTGCGATGATGCAGGAAACACGCATTGGCCGTGCAGTCGCCCATATCGGCGTCGTCTCCTTCTTGATGTCATTGTTAGGCTATGGCCTGACCAGCCGCTGGAGCACCCGCGTCAAGGCCAATGTGGCGGAGATAATCGGCGGGGTGGTGCTGATTCTAATAGGATTGAAAATATTGTTAGTCAAATAGATATGTATTTAGCCATTGATATTGGAAATACAAGTCAGAAATTAGCCCTGTTTGACCAGAATGGCCGACAGTGCCAATGGCTTCGCAAGGAGCACCTGACCCCAGAGGATTTGCAACAGCTCTTTTCGCAATATCCGGTGAAGGCCGCCATCCTTTCTTCGGTGGGCGACGAGGCGGCCCCGTTGGAGGAGTTCTTGAAAGCGCGGGTGCCCACCTATCGGCTGACCTCCGACTTGCAACTTCCTGTGACGCTGTGCTATGCCACGCCAGCATCGCTGGGTGCCGATCGCATTGCCAGCGCCGCGGGGGCGCACGCACTCTTCCCCGACTGCAACGTGCTGGTGGTACAGGCCGGCACCTGCCTCGTCACCGACCTGGTGACTGCCGCCGGCCAATACCTCGGCGGCACCATCGCCCCCGGACTGCGGATGCGCTTGCGGGCGCTGCCGCAATTCACCGCGCACCTGCCCCTGCTCGACCCTGAGCCCGTGGATTACCTGGTTGGAAATTCCACGGCGCAATCCATCCTGTCTGGCGTCGTAAATGGCTATGTTTGTGAAATTCAGGGAATGATTTCTCGCTATGAAACACAATATCCGGGCCTGAAAGTCGTTCTGTCTGGCGGCGATGCGCCCCTATTGGAAAGTTCATTAAAAAATAGTATATTTGCCGCCCAAAATTTAGTGCTGTTGGGATTGTATGAAATCTTGCATTTTAATGTTTCGGAAACTTGAAGCGATACTGTTCTTAGGATTGGCGATGCTCCTTCTGGCAAATGTTTCGTTTGCGCAGAATGAGATTCGTCAACCCTACTCTATCTTCGGCATCGGGGTGGTGAACAAAGCCTCCAATGGCATCCTGAACGGGATGGGAGGAACGTCCTATGCTATGCAAAGTCCCTATTACATCAATTTCCGGAACCCCGCTTCGTACGCCGCCTTTGACTCTCTGTCGTTTGTGGCCGATGTCGCCGCTTCCATTTATGTTTCCTCCTTGGCTTCCGGCGACGCCAATCTATCGCAGAAAAACACATACGTGCGCCCTGACTACCTGGCCATCGGGTTGCCGGTGACGCGCCATTGGCGTACCTCCGTCGGCCTTGTCCCCTTCAGCACCATCGGTTATGATATGGTCGCTTCCCGCACCGTGAACCCCATAGGCGAGGTTTCGTACGAATACTCGGGCAAGGGCGGCCTCAACCAACTCTACTGGGGCAATGCCTTCCGCCTGTGCAAAGGACTCTCCATTGGCCTCAACACTGCCTATATGTTCGGGTCCATCTACAATTCCAGCAGAACGGAATTCTCCGGCACCAATTTCTACAATACCAACATCACCGATGCCTACCATCTTGATGGCATCTATCTCAATGCCGGTCTTCAATATGTCTTCAAAGTGAAGGAACAACACCAGATAGGCCTTGGTGCTGTCTATGGCAACACCGCCTACATCTGGGCGCGTGAAAACCTGTTGATTAACTATTATCAAGGTCCCTATAATTCAGTAACCACTTATGATACAGCATTGTATGATAATGCCTCCCGTGGTAATCTGCGCATTCCCCAGTCTGTGGGAGGAGGCATAAGTTACTCCTATAAGGAAAAAATCACCGTGGCGGCTGATGTCACTTGGAACAATTGGAACCGATACAAGTTTATGCAGCATTCCGACTCCCTGAAGGATGCCATCAGCGCCTCCCTGGGTTTCCAGTATGTGCCCGATCCGCTCTCCCCGAAATTCTTCAAGCGTCTTGCCGTGCGTGTCGGCGCCCACTATTCCACTGGAGAATTTTTCCTCCGCGATAAACCTATCTCCGAATTTGGAGTCTCTTTGGGCATTGGAATTCCATTGAATACCTTCATCACCCACTCGAGTATCAATTTGCTGTTTGAATATGGGAAAATGGGAACACTCGCCAACGAACTTGTAAGACAAAACTACTTCAGATTCACACTCAACTTCACTCTTCAAGAGAAGTGGTACCAAAGAATGAAAATTGAATAACCTTAAAAAATAAAGTTTTAGAAAGATGAAAAAATTAGTTGTTGCAATTATGATGCTTGCCTTTGGCGGCTCCCTCTTCGCTCAATGCCCCTTCAAATATGGTGCAACCGAGGAGGATTCATTGAAAGGTCTTGAACAAGTGAGCCTTTTCAATATGTCATACAAGGCCAAAAACTATGCGGAAGCATACGAGGCTTGGCAATATATCGTCAAACACTGCCCGTGCGCGTGGGATGGCGTATATACCAATGCTCAGAATATGTTGCAGAACCTTATCAAGGATGAGAAGGATTCTTTGAGAAGAGAACACCTCATCGATACGCTCATCTATTCCTATGAGGTTCGCAGCAACTATTTCCCCGAAAAGTTCACGAAGGGCTACGGCTTGGGATTCAAGGCGTACAACACCCTGATTTATCGTGGAAAATCCTGCACCTCTGACGAACTGATGCAAGTGCTCGACTGGTTCATCCAGTCTGTGGAAATGGAGAAGGAGAAGACCCAGCCCGCCATTTGGGACAAGTACTTCCAGCTGGCTGAAATCGTCACCAAGTCGAAAAGAGACACTTCCTATGTCATTGAGGCTTACGGACGTGCTACCGACTACTTGGATGTCTCCACCAACAACGCTTTGGTCAAGTACGAGAAGCAGACGGAGGCCCTGGAGGCTCTCAATGCCCAATTGGAGGCTGGTCAAATCGACCGTATGGCCTACGACAAGCAGGCCAAGGTGCTGTCTGCCGACACCGCCCGCCAGATGAAACTGGTCTTGAACTATCGCAAAACCCTGAAGAAGATTGAAACCGCTGTGACGCCGTACGCCTCCTGCGAAGTGCTGGAAGAGGTTTACTCCAAGAAACTTGCCGCCAGCAAGGATGATATCTCCGCCATCAACAAGATGGTGATGACGATGTACAAGGGCGGCTGCCTTTCCAGCCCTGTCTTCAAGGAGGCCCTGCAGGTGCTTCACAACGCCAACCCGAACCGTAATACCGCTTTCTGGCTGGGTAACCTCTCTTTGAGCAGCTGGGGCAACACGAAAGACAACGCCGAACTGGATGCTGCCATCAAATATCTGCAGACTGCCATCGAATTGAGTGAGACCAACGAGCAGAGAGCCGATGCCAACTACACCATCGCTGTCGCTTATCAGCTCAAGGGAGCCTACTCCGAGTCCCGCAACGCCGCTTACGCTGCTCTGAAGGCCAATCCCAATATGGGCAAGGCCTACATCCTGATCGGAAAACTTTACGCTGCCTCCGCTGGCAGATGTTCCGGTGAGGACCTGCCTCTGGCTTGCTGCTGGGCTGCCGCCGACAAATACGCCAAGGCCGTCGCGGTTGACCCCAGCTGCGAAAAAGATGCCGCCAAAGAGCGTGCTAACCTGAGATACCCCAGCAAGGACGATCTTTTCAAACGCGGTCTCAAGGCTGGTGATTCTTATAGAGTGGGCTGCTGGATTCAGGAAAGCACTACCGTTCGTTAATACAGAATGTCTTTAAGGACAAATCATATTACCCTAAACATCATAATGGCCTCGTGCCTTATGATGTTTTTTATTTCCTGCCATCAAAAGAGCAAAGAATCCGTGCTCTTTGAGTACGAAGGGAAATATCCCGACGAGTCGGCCGAGAATATGGTGCTGACAATGAGCGACTCGGGGGTGGTCAGCTTTATCCTGGACGCCCCTTTGATGAACCGTTATTACGGGGATTCCACCTTCGCGGATTTTCCCAAAGGCATCAAGGTGACCTCCTTCACCGAATATGGGCAGAAACAGGCGGAACTTTCCGCCGACTATGCCTGCGAGGTAAATGGTTCCAAATACAAGGCCACTAAGAATGTGGTCATCATCGACGTGATTAAGGGTGATACCCTGCGTACCGAAGAGATTGAGTGGAACCAGCTTACCCGTACGGTCCTCAGCAACAAGTTGGTGAAGCAGACGAAGGCCGACGGCTCCGTCAACTACGGGGATGGCTTCACGGCGGATGACAGGTTCACCCGATACACCATCATCCACCCGCGAGGGGAATTGGCTGGATATGATTTCTAAATTAAAAGGTCGCCGCAGAAACACTGACGGCGACCTTTTTTGTAGTGTCTTATTATTGCACTAAGGAACCCTACCAGATATTTACCCTTTTCTTGGGCTCCACATAGAGTTTGTGATCGGGTTTGATGTCGAAGGCCTTGTACCAGTATTCGCATTGCGACAGGCCGCCGTTCACGCGGAGGTGGTTGGCGGAGTGCACGTCGTTCATAGTGAGGTAGCGCAGGATCTCGTCGGAGGCGGTGCCGGCCCACACGTTGGCGAAGGAGAGGAAGAATCGCTGCTCAGGCGTGAAGCCCTTCTCGTCGGGCAGGCGACCGTGCTTGTCCATTGCCATCTGCAGGGCGTCGTAGGCGATGTTGAGTCCGCCGTGGTCGGCGATGTTCTCGCCCAGGCACTGGTGTCCGTTGCTGTGCAACTGGCCGGGAATCACCCACAGGGAGTCGAAATAGACGGCCATTTGCTCGGTGGCCAGTTTGAAGGCTTTGAGGTCCGACTCGGCCCACCAGTTCTTCAGATTGCCGTCCTTGTCGTACTGGCTGCCCTGGTCGTCGAAGCCGTGCGTCATTTCGTGGCCGATGACCACGCCGATGGCGCCGTAGTTGGTGGCATCGTCGGCGGCAATGTCAAAGAACGGGGGTTGCAGGATGCCGGCGGGGAAGCAGATCTCGTTGGTGGTGGGGTTGTAATAGGCGTTCACCATCTGGGCGGGCATTTGCCACTCGTCGCGATCGACGGGCTTGTTGTAGTTCTTCTGCTTGTCGAGTTCAAAGTAGAAGCGGCCGGCCTCCACCACGTTCTCGTAAAGCGATTTTTTGGGGTCGATGACCAGTTTGGAGAGATCATCCCACTTGTCGGGGTAGCCAATCTTGACATAGAAGGCTTCCAGTTTCTCGAGGGCCACCTTCTTGGTGTCATTGCTCATCCATTCTTGTGACTTGATGCGCTCGCCGAGGGCGACTTGGAGGTTTCTGACCAGTTCCAGCATTCTTTTCTTCGCTTCGGGAGGGAAGTATTTCTTGACGTACATCTGGCCCACGGCGTCGTTGAGCAGGCTGCTGACCAGATCGACAGAGCGTTGCCAGCGGGGAGTCATCTCCTTGGCGCCGGAGATTTTCTGTCTGAAAGCGAAGTTCTCAGCAACGAAGTCATCGGAAAGGTAGGGGGCTGCACCCTTGATGGCGCGGAAGATGTAGAGGGTCTTGAGGTTCTCCAGTTTTTCCGTCATCATCATCTCGCAGGCGAGGGCCACGGGCTCGGGTTGGCCGACCAGCACTTCGGTGGTCTTGTCGTAACCGTAGTCGCGGAGATAGGAGGCCCAGTTGAAGCCCTTGCATTGTTTGCTCAGTTCAGCCACGCTCATCTTGTGGTAGTTGGCCTCGGGGTCGCGCATCTGCTCGATGGAGTAGCTGGCCTTGGCGAGCTTGGTCTCCATAGCCCAGATGGTCTTCACGTTCTTCTTGGCCTGCTTGGCGGAATAGCCGCACAGTTTGAAGAGGTTCTCGTAATGCTCGATGGCCGCCTTGCGGATTTTGGCGATTTCGGGGTCTTTGGAGACATAGTAGTCGCGGTTGCCCATCGAGAGGCCGCCCTGGTTGATGGAGACGATGTGCTGGGTGGCGTTCTTGTCGTCCACGCCAATATAGAGCGACCAGAGCAGGTTGTCGTGCTCGCGGGTGAGGTATTTGAACAGCTCGTCGCGGGTTTGGATGGCCTTGATGCGGTTGATTTCATTCAGCACGGGCTGGGCCGCTTCGCGATTGAGGCGGATGCTGTCCATCGCCAATTTGTAGAGATCGCCGATTTTCTGCTCCACGGTGCCGGGTTTGTTGCGCCGCTTGGAGATGTCCTGGATAATGCCGGCCACGGCTTTGGTGTTGTCGTCATCCAGCTTGGTGAAGGAGCCCCACATCGGGTAGATGGGCGGCTGCGGATTGTTTTTCACCCAATTGCCGGTGGCGTATTGGAAAAAGTCGTCGCCTGGTTTCACCGACGGGTCCATATTTTCGTAATGGAGGCCGGATTTGTGTTGCCCGAATACGGGAATGAGAAGAAATGCACACAAAATGCAAAGTAGAGTTTTCTTTATCATATTGATATATAATTTATTATAGATTAAAAACTTAATTTGTAAAGCAAGGCAAAAATACAATTATTTTATGTAATTTTGCAGCCTGAAAACTGTTAACCATATAAAAAGCATAAATGGGTCTTTTAATCGTCTTTTTGGTAGGGGCAATGTCCATCTCGTTCCTCTGTTCCATACTAGAGTCCACGCTGATGTCCACGCCCTTGTCTTATATCACGATGCGTGAGGAGGAGGGCTACAAGCCTGCTACCAAGTTCAAGCAGTTCAAGCAGGAGTCGAGCCGTCCTATTGCGGCCATTCTTTCGCTGAACACCATTGCGAACACCATCGGTGCCGCCGGTGTGGGTCGCCAGTGCACCCTTCTGTTTGGCAGCGAGTGGTTCGGCCTGGTCAGTGCCATCACCACCATCCTCATCCTTGTCTTTTCCGAAATCATCCCCAAGACCATCGGCACCACACAATGGCGTCACTTGATGGGTATGACCACCCGCTGTCTCAGTTTCCTCGTCGTGGTCCTCTTCCCGCTGGTCTTCATCTTCGAGTGGCTCTCCAAGCTCATCGCGCCCGACAAGGAGGAGGCCTCCGTGTCGCGTGAGGAGGTGAGCGCTATGGCCAACGTGGCCGAAGAGGAGGAGGTGCTCGATGAGGACGAGAACGCCGTCATCCAGAACCTCATCAAGATGGACGATATTCCCGCTTCCGAGGCGATGACCCCCCGCGTGGTGGCCGCTATCGCCCCCGAGTCGATGACTGTCAACGCCTTCTACCGCGACAAGCACTTCCGCCATCATAGCCGTATCCCTGTCTATGCCGACAACGACGAGTACATCACCGGTTACATCCTCCGTATGGACGCCCTGCAGCTGCTCGCCGAGGACAAGTTCGACCGGACTCTCGGCAGCATCCGCCGCGACATTGAACTCTTCAATGAGGACACGCCCTTAGGCGAGATTTGGGACACGATGCTCACCAAAAACGAGCAGATCTGCTGCATCATCGATGAATACGGCTGTTTTGAGGGCATTCTCTCGCTGGAGGATGTCATCGAGACACTGTTGGGCTCCGAGATTGTGGATGAGAACGATGTGGCGCCCGATATGCAGGCCTACGCCCGCGAGCGCTGGCAGAAGCAGAAAGAGAAGGACCAACCCCAGCAATAGCTTTCGTTATGGATAACCACAAAATCCCCCAGACGGTCACGGCAGAGCAGGCACTCCAGTGGGTGCAGTCAGGTGACCGCCTGCATTGGCCTTGTGTGGCCGCTGCTCCAGAGCATCTCATCCGCGCCTTGGTGGCCCGCGCCCCCGAGTTGCACGACGTGCACATCACCCATCTCTACACGGAGGGCTATGCCGACTATGTGCTGCCGCAATATGCCGGCCATTTCCATCTCGACTCCTTCTTTGTGGGCGGCAATGTGCGCAAGGCCACGCAGGAGGGTAGGGCAGACTACATTCCCTGCTCGCTTTCCGACACGGCCCGCATCATTCGGGAGGGCATACAGCCTGTGGATGGTGTGCTGCTGATGGTGAGCGAGCCCGACGAGGAGGGCTATGTGTCGTTGGGCACTTCGGTGGACTGTACTCTGGCGGCCATTGAGCAGGCCCGCTATGTGATTGCGCAGGTAAATCGCTATATGCCTTTTTGTTACGGGGACGCGCGCATCCCGTTGTCGTCCATCACGGCCCTGGTGCGGCACGATGTGCCCCTGCTGGAGGCTGAGTTTCCCCCGTTGAGCGAGCAGGATGTAGCCATCGGCAAGCGTGTGGCCGCGCTCATCCCTGACGAGGCCACCTTGCAGATCGGCATTGGCAACATCCCTAACGCGGTGCTGGCCCAGTTGGGCGACCACAAGCACTTGGGCATCCACTCGGAGATGTTCTCCGACGGGGTGCTGCCCCTGATTGAGCAGGGCGTCATTGATGGCAGTTGCAAGCGTATCGACAGGGGCAAGCACGTGGCCACGTTTCTAAAGGGAACCCAAAAACTCTACGACTTTGTACACCGCAATCCTGACGTGCTGATGCAGGATGTGGCCTATACCAATGCGCCGGCTGTTATCGCGCAGAACCCCAAGGTGGTGGCGCTCAACTCGGCCATCCAGATCGACCTGACGGGCCAAGTGTGCGCCGACTCCATCGGTACGCGCCATTTCAGCGGCTCGGGCGGGCAGCTCGACTTTATGCTGGGCGCCGTGGCCAGCGAGGGAGGCATCCCCATCATCGCGATGCCTGCCACCACTGCGAAGGGTGTGAGTAAGATTGTGCCGACCCTGGCTGAAGGGGCGGGCGTGGTGACCCCGCGCACGGTGGTGCACTGGGTGGTCACCGAGTACGGTGCCGTCAATCTGTTCGGGCGTCCTATGCAGGAGCGGGCGCGCCTGCTCACCTCCATCGCGCACCCCGCTGCCCGCGAGGCTCTCGAAAAGGCCGCGCACGAACGCTTTTTTGGTGCGTAGAAGTACGAGGTGCGATTTGCGATTTACGAAAAGTCGTAAATCGCAAATCGTATCATTATCGAAAGGTAATAGCTATCGGCCAATTACTATTTTTTTTATTTCCCCTCTTTTCTTTTTCAAAAAAATATAATACTTTTGTGCCCTATTTTCATCTTGGGCATAATGTTCCTTTTTTTGAAGGAATCCTTGTTTTCCCAATGAAAGTATTTTCGGTGGAGAAGGCTCTTTGCTGGGTATATTAAGGAAATAATAAAGGCAAAACAATAATTAATAACAATAAATGCATAGAACTATGAAAAAAATCTTCTTCCTTTTTGCTGTTTTAGTAGTGGGAATGTGGTCGCTGTCGGCACAGAATTACTGTGAGGCTCCGGCGTCCCTGAATGCGATTATGCACTATCCCTCTTGGAACTCAGTGCGTCTGCAGTGGGAGGCAGCGCCCGACCCGACCCAATCGGAAATCAAGTGGTCCACCACCACGATGGGCACGCGTATCGGTCTTGCCACGGGCCCTGTGAACTTGACAGGTGCAGTCCGGTTTGAGACCTCCGACCTGACGGCCTATAACCACCATTCCATCACAGCAGTGAGTTTTGTTCCGGGCGGACCCGCACAGGGCGAACCGCGGCCCGACTGCCAATATACCGTCAAGATTTGGCGTGGCGGCAACCACAACTCTTCCTATAATGCCGGCACGCTGGTATATAGCAAGGTTGTGACCCAAGAGCTTACGGAAAATAGCCTTAACACTGTGTTGTTGGACAGCGCGGTGGCTATCAACCCCAACCAAGAGTTGTGGATTGGCGTGCAATGCGTGACTACTACCACGGATCCGGCCTATCCGCTGGGGGCCAGCGCCAACACTACGGTGGCCGGCAAGGGCGAACTGCTCAACCTCGGCTCCTCGTGGATGACCCTGACCCAAGGGGGGCTGAGCGACTACAACTGGATTATCATCGGCACGGTGACCGACAACGACCATATCGTGGACGGTTTCAACGTCTATCGTGACGATGTGCTGCTCACCCCGTCTCCCGTATCAGCGTACAGTTTTTTAGAAACGGTGACAAACGGTTCCTACCATTATGCGGTGACGACCGTCTATCGCACGGGTTGTGAGTCGGATTCCATCACGACAAACGTGACGATGGCCGACAACCCCTGCATCGACTGTATGGACAGTGTGTATGTGAGCAATGGCAACACGGGTTCTTACCGCCTGCCGACCAGCACCTATTATGCCTATTCGTATAGTCAGCAGCTCTATACCGCTGCTGAAATCAGCCGTGTTGATGGACAAATCAACTGTCTCTCTTTCCAATACATAAATGCTATCCCGCAGTTCCGCCAGATGAAGATATATCTTGCTCATACAAGCAAGAACTCCTTCGCCAACGGTTCCGACTGGGTGCCTATTGGGGATATGACCCTTGTGTATGACGGAGCGCTCTATCTCCATAACGGCGGTCCCAACCATTGGATTAATGTGCCTTTAAACCAGCCGTTCGAGTGGAATGGCAGCGACAACCTCGTGGTGGCCTTGCTGGACAATACGGGCCACAACACCACCAGCACGTCCAACACGTTCTATGTGCATTCCGTTTCCGGCAAGTCCATCTATACTCAGAATACCTCCAACCCCATCAATCCGGTAACCAATTCCAGCGGTTCGTTGGGCTCTGTCAGAAGCAACATCCGCTTTATGGTGGGCGACTCCATCACTTGTATAATGCCCTCTATGCTTCAGGTAAATGAGATTACCGAGAACAGTGCGATGGCCAGTTGGACACCCCGTGGTGGCAACACCGACTTTGACGTGGTACTGGTGCCCGAGGGCAGCAGTGTGGAAAACGAAGGTATGCAGACGGTGACAGACACGTTCTTCCTGATGCAGGGGTTGATGGAGAATACGCGATACACTCTTTATGTGCGGAGCAACTGCGGTAGTGAGACCAGTTTGTGGAATACCGTTTCGTTTGTTACCAACTGTCTGCCGTATAATGCATTGCCGTATGTCGAGAACTTTGAAGGCATCGGCTATGGCGCCGATGTGATGCCCGACTGCTGGTTGAGGAGCACGACGCTGAACAGTGTGGCCTATGTGGAGGAGGACGACGACACGAGCCATCATTGCCTGTATATGTACTCCTACGCCAACGCGCCTGCCTATGCGGTGCTTCCTGCAGCAGATCCTTCCATTGATCTCGGCACGCTCCAGGTTCGCTTCAAACTGCTCAAGACCTCCGCGTCTTACGGCAACATCGAGGTGGGTCTGATGACCGACCCGCGCGACATCTCCACCTTCGTGTCCGTGAAGAGCATCAGTGGCAGCCAACTTGCCAACAACAACACCTGGTATGACTTTATCGTCTATCTCTCTGGCTACTCCAATGCCGGCCGCTACATCGCCTTCAAGTCTCCCGATCTTTTCGCCAACTATGTATATTTGGACGATGTGGAGGTGAATATGATCCCCGGTTGCGGTCTGCCCACCAACTTGCAGGTGGCTTCCACTTCGGGCACGGCGGCCCTTCTCACCTGGCAACCCGGCGACCTGTCGGATGTCAGCGACCTCTTCAATGTCGAGTATTCGATACAGGGTCTGGACAGCTGGCAGACGCAGACCACGCAGGGGAACCAGCTCTTCCTCTCCGGTTTGGATCCGCTGACGCACTATGATGTGCGCTTGTATGTGACGTGCGACAATGGCGTGAGTGACACCCTGTTCGCCACATTCTCCACCCGCTGCATTTCCGGTGGTGACATCAGCATCGGCAGTGGCACTACCACCTCCTCCTATCTGCCTTCTTACAGTTTTTATAATTATAGTTATTCGCAACAGGTGTATCTGGCTTCCGAACTGGGTGGCCCCAACACCTTCCATTCCATCTCCTTCAACTGCAGTTCCCTCTCCTCCAGTCCCACCCGTGACTATAACATCTACCTGATGCACACGAACGAAACCTCTCCCGCCACAGCTTGGCTGCCCGCCGACTCGGCAAAGCTGGTTTATACTGGTAACGTGACCTGGCATACGGGCTGGAATGTCATTGATTTCGACAGTCTGTTCGAATATGACGGCGTCAGCAACCTTGCCTTGCTGGTGTTGGACAACACGGGCAGCTATGTGGGCACCAATACTTTTTACACCCATTCTTCCACGGGAGTGTCGCGTTATGTGTACAATGATGGTTCGGCCTACAACCCGATGAATATGTCCTCCACGGGCTACACCACCTCTTATCGTGACAACATCGTGCTGGGCGGTCACTGCGACAGCGTGGTGGTCTGCGTGCCGCCTATGGTGGTGGTCAACAATGTGACTCCCCACACGGCACAGGTCCTCTGGACGGCCGGTTATCAGGAAGACGCCTGGAATATGGACTACAAGATGGAAAGCGACTCGGTGTGGACCTCTTTGGGCACGCAGAGCAGCACCTCCTACTCATTCACCAACCTGCTGGCCTCCAACACCTACAAGGTACGTCTGCGCAGCATTTGCGGCGACAGCACCAGCGCCTATACGCAAGTCTCGTTTGACACAGAATGCGAATATCAGGACACCCTTCCGGTGATGGAGAATTTTGACCAGATCAGCTCTACGGGCACAGCGGCGTTCCCTGACTGCTGGAAACGTCTCTACACCAGCACCACCGCATATCCGTATGTCAGCTCCTCGTATGCATTGTCGGGCAACCGCGCCCTGTATGTCTATAACGGCGGCACCGCAAACTACGCCATTGGGGTTATGCCTCGTCTGGGCGACGCCATCGCGATGGACAGCCTGCGCATCTCCTTCTACACACGCAGCACCTCCACCACCGCGGTGATGGAAGTGGGTGTGATGAGCGACCCCAACGATGCCGCCACCTTCACCACGTTGGAGATTCTGCGCCCCAACTCTACCACGGATTGGGAAAGCCGTGAAATCATCACCCGCTCCTACAGCGGCGCCGGACATTATATCGCCTTTCGTATGCCGATGGGCGCCTCTGGCAATATGTATGTGGATGACATCACGATTGACTATCTGCCTGAGTGTATGCACGTGATGAACCTTCAGGCTGTGGAGGTGGACAGCGCCAGCGCCCGCATCGTGTGGAGCCCCGGCCGCGATGAGATGGACTGGCAGCTGGTGGTTCTTCCCACCACCACCGACAGCGTGGACCTCGACACTTGCGTCACCTTCTATCCCACAGAAGCCTCCTACTTCCTCGACCAACTCACTCCGGTGACCAATTACACGGTCTATGTGCGCGCCAACTGTGGCAGCAGTTTCAGCGAATGGGAGACTGTCCAGTTTATGACCACACAGACGCCGGCGTTTCTGCCGTATGTCTGCACCTTTGAAACCGACCCGCACAACTGGGCGCTTGTCAACGGAACCTGCAACAATGGCTGGTATGTGGACACGGCCGCCAACAACGGCGGTTCCCGCTCCCTTTACATCTCCAACGACGGCGGCCAGACCAATGCCTATTCCTCTCCAGCCTGTTATGTGTGGGCATATCGTGACATCTATTTCCCCGCAAGCCCGAATGGCTATGAGTTCTCTTTTGACTGGCACTGCTTGGGTGAATCTTCCCTTGACTATGTGGAAGTCTATTTTGGCGATCCTGTGGCTCCCACGGCCGGCACGTCGCTGATAGTACCTGCCGGCGCAACCTCCATTACGGGTAAATTAAACCAGAGCAGCACGTACCAGACCTATTCCGCAATATTGCCTGGCAGCGCGATGGGCGGCATCAAGCGTCTCTACTTTATGTGGCATAATGACGGAAGCGTGGACAACAACCCTCCCGCTGCCATTGACAACATCACTATTGATTTGATGAATTGTCCTGCGCCTGTCGATGTGTATGCCTACAATATCACCCCCAGTTCAGCAGTGGTCACTTGGGCTGAAACGGGTAATGCCACCCATTGGAATCTCTACTACAAGAGTGCCTCTGCCACCAACTGGACTATGATTCAAGATGCTCAGCGTCCTTACACGCTCACCAATCTGTCGGAGGGCACTACTTATAGCATCTATGTGGAAGCCCTCTGCGATCCCGTTGACAATACGACGAGTATAGCCTCTTTCGCCAATACCTTCACTACGACGATTGCTTGCCCGCAACCCACCGGCATTGTGGTTTCCTCCATCACTGCCACTGGCTTCACGGTTAACTGGACCCCTGCCGGCGACGAGACGCAGTGGACAGTGGCCTATAGGGTCAACACCGCTTCTACCTGGACGGAGGTTACCGTCACCAGCCATCCGTATGCTATTACGGGCCTGACAGGCAGCACCACTTACAATGTTCGCGTGAAAGCCAATTGCAGCTCCACCGAGGAGAGTCAATGGACGGATTACAATGATCCTATTGTGACGCAGACACCTCCGTGTCCGACGCCTACCGATGTCACGATTTACAACCTTACCGCTCATACGGCCGACATCAGCTGGTCGCAATCTGACAACACTGTTACCGCTTGGCGTCTTTCCTACAGGAAATTAGGTCAGTCTTGGGATACAGTGGATGTGAATACCAACTCGTACACTTTCACAGGACTTGAGGCCACGTCCCGTTATGTGGTGAGAGTTTACGCCAATTGTGGCGGCAATAACTACAGCACGGCTGCCGTGACCTCCTTCACCACTTTGGAGGACCAGGACACCACTGGTATTGTGGATTATCTCGAACAGATCATAACGGTATATCCGAACCCGACGGATGGTAAGATTATGGTTCAGAACAGCCACTCCCTGATTCAGGATGTGGAGGTTTATGATGCCTTCGGCAAGATGCTGTTTGCCAACAAGGTGAATGACAATACGGCGACGTTGGATATGACAGCTTATGCTGCCGGTATGTACTTTGCCCGCATTTCCACCTCGGAGGGTGTGATTACCAAACGTTTTATTAAGAAATAACAAGAATATTATAGAATGAAATATGTGATTGTGGGCGGCGTCGCGGGAGGCGCTTCCGCCGCCGCCCGCCTGAGAAGGCTCAATGAAGATGCAGAGATCGTCCTTTTTGAAAAGGGCGAGCATATCTCCTACGCCAATTGTGGTTTGCCCTATTATATCGGCAACACCATCGAGGAGCGCAAAAAACTGTTTGTACAGACTCCCGTCTCTTTTGGAAACCGCTACGATGTGGATGTGCGCACCCTCAACGAGGTGACGGCCATCCACCGCGACCGGAAGGTGGTGGCGGTGAAGAACCTGCACAACGGCAAGGAGTATGAGGAGCGGTATGACGTGCTGCTGCTCTCGCCAGGCGCCGTGCCGGTAGTGCCGCCCGTGCCAGGCGTTGACCTGCCCAATATCTTCACCCTGCGCAATGTGGCCGACTGCGACCGCATTAAGGCGCAGGCCGTGCAGTTGCTGGAGGAACAAGCCGAAGCGGTGATCGTGGGCGGTGGCTTCATCGGCTTGGAGATGGCTGAAAACCTCCAGAAAATCGGCTATAAAGTGACCATCGTGGAGAAAGCCCCCCATATTCTGACTCCCCTTGATTGGCCAATGGCCGCCATCGTGCAGCAGCACCTCTCCGAAAAGGGAGTGCGCGTGCTGGCCGGCAATGGACTGGCCGCTTTTGAGGAGCGCGACAGCAAACTGCACGTGATTCTCGAAGACGGCACGAGTCTGCCTTGCCAACTGGCCATCCTCAGCATCGGGGTGCGCCCCAACGTGCAGCTGGCCCGCGAGGCCGGACTGGCTATCGGCGAGGCCGGAGGCATCTCCGTCAACTCCTATCTGCAAACCTCCGACGAGAGCATCTACGCCGTGGGCGACGCCATTGAGTTCACGCATCCCGTCACGGGAAAGCCCTACTGCAACTTCCTCGCTGGTCCCGCCAACCTGCAGGCGCGCATCGTGGCGATGAATATGGCTTACCCCGAAAGCACACCCTACACGGGCTCTGTCGCTACCGCCATCGCCAAGGTCTTCGACCTTACCGCCGCCAGCACGGGCCTCTCCGAGGCTGCCCTGCAAAAGGCAGGCATTCCTTTCCAAACCGTCATTGTGCACCCCGCCGCACACGCCACCTACTACCCCGGCGGCAGCCCGATGTCACTGAAACTCAACTTCTCCCCGGAAGACGGGCAGGTGCTGGGCGCCCAGGCCGTGGGCAAGATGAACGTGGACAAGCAAATAGACGCCATCTCCCTGCTGCTCAAACACAAGGGCACCATCTACGACCTCATCTACAGCGAGCACGCCTACGCACCGCCCTACGCCTCCGCGAAGAGTCCCGTGATGTTCGCCGGTATGGTGGCCGAAAACATTATAGCCCACCTGATGAATCCCATCCAAGCCGCTGATTTGGACCAACTTATCGACAGCGGTGAGGAGCTCCAACTGCTCGACGTGCGCGAAATCAAGGAGTTCAAGAGCGGCACCATCCAAGGGGCCGAGAACTATCCCGTGGACGAGCTGCGTGAGTTCCTGGAAGACATTCCCCAGGACAAGAAGACTGTGGTCTTCTGCGAAGTGGGGCTCAGAGGCTATGTGGCCTCCCGCATCCTGATGCAGTCCGGCTTTGAGAATGTCTATAACCTCATCGGCGGTATGCGTACCTACCGACTGGTGGGCAAACACAATGTAAAACCCCAATAGAGTTGCTATGATTCTGCTTACCAAGCACTTCGATTTTGAGATGGCGCACGCCTTGATGGGCTATCCTGGCAAATGCCGCAACATCCACGGCCACTCCTACAAGATGGAGGTCACCGTGACGGGTGAAATGCAACCTGACACGGGGATGGTAATGGACTTCAAAGCACTGAAAGACCTTGTCAACGAGACCATTGTCAACAGACTGGACCACGCGCTGGTGCTCTCCGACCAGGTGGACCCCACCTTGATTGAGACCTTGCGCGCCCATTACGACAAGATTGTGCTTTTCCCCTTCCAGCCCTCCACCGAGAATATGCTGGCCCATTTTGCCACCCTCTTGCGGCCCCAGTTGCCCTCCAACGTGCGGCTCTATTCCATCCGTCTTCACGAGACCGACACCTCCTTCGCCGAGTGGCGTGAGGAGTAAAATAATCAAAGATTAATTTTTTAAAACCTTATATATGAATCCTTTATTCGAAAAATCCGTTTATCAAAACCGTCGTGAAAAACTCACCCAGCTGGTGGGTCACGGCATTGCTGTTTTCTTGGGCAACCACGAAGCCCCGATGAATTATCCTGACAACACCTATAACTTCCGACAGGACAGTGATTTCCTTTATTTCTTCGGACTCTCTGCCGCAGATCTGGCCGCCGTCATCGATTTTGACGCGCACCAGTCCATCATCTTCGGCAATGATTTCACTATAGATGACATCATCTGGATGGGCGACCAGCCAACCATCGCCTCCCTTGCCGCTCAGGTGGGCGTTACGGAGACCCGTCCGCTTGCCCAGCTGGAGCCGATGATTCGCGAGGCCCAGCAAAAAGGCCGCAAGGTGCACTTCATCCCGCAGTATCGTGGCGACAACCAGATTTGGCTCTCCAATATGACGGGCATCAACGTCAACAACATTCGAGAGGCGGCTTCCGTGGAGCTCATCAAGGGCATTGTGGAGTTGCGTTCCGCCAAGGAGGCTTGCGAGATTGAAGAGATGGAAAAAGCTTGCGAGATTGGTGTGAAGATGCACACCGCGGTGATGCGCCGCTGTGTGGAAGGCGCCTCCGAGCACGAACTCGCCGGCCTCGCCGAGGGCATTGCCCTCTCCTACGGCAATGGCATCTCCTTTCCCGTCATCCTGTCGCAGCACGGCGAAACTTTGCACAACCATATCCACAACGGCATCCTGCAAAAGGGCAATATGCTGCTGATGGACGCTGGCGCCGAAGGACTGATGAACTACTGTTCCGACTACACCCGTACGCTGCCTGTGAACGGCCGCTTCACCACCAAGCAGCAGGAGATTTACGAGATTGTGCTCAAAGCCAACCTCGATGCCATTGACGCCGCCCACCCGGGAATGTACAACAAGGAGCTGCACCGCCTCTCCTGCGAGGTGATTGCCCAAGGCCTCAAGGATCTTGGCCTGATGAAGGGCGATGTGAAGGAGGCTGTGGAGGTCGGTGCCCACGCCCTCTTTATGGTGCACGGCCTGGGCCACCAAATCGGTCTCGACGTGCACGATATGGAAGGTCTTGGCCAGATTTACGTCGGCTACGACGACACCGTGCGCCCCAGCAACATCTTCGGCTGGGCCTCCCTGCGTATGGCTCGCGAACTGCGCCCCGGCTTTGTGGTCTCCATCGAGCCCGGCATCTACTTCATCCCCCATCTCATCGACATCTGGAAAAAAGAGAACAAGTTCCCGGAATTCATCAACTACGATGTGGTGGAGAAGTACCGCGACTTTGGCGGCATCCGCATAGAAGACGACCTGCTCATCACCGAAACCGGCCACAAGGTCCTCGGACCGCACTTGCCCAAGGGCGTGGAAGAGTTGGCCGATATCATCGGCAAGTAGAGACGGGGCGCGCCCCGTCTCAATAATGGTAGAGACAGGATCCTGGCGCATCTCAAAAATAGTAGAGACTGGACGCGCCCAGTCTCTACAACACAAAAACCAATATGAAAAACGCCATCGTTTCGGTTATCAACGACTTGGTCACTGACCAGCGCGTGCACAAGAACTGTATGGCCCTACAGAAGTCGGACTATACGGTTCTGTTGGTGGGTCGCAGGCAGCGCAAAAGTCCTCCGATGGAGGAGCGTCCCTACCGTACGCACAGGATGAAGTTGCTCTTCGAGAAGGGTCCCCTCTTCTATGCGGAGTATAACATCCGTCTCTTCTTTTTCCTGCTGTTCCACCGTGCCGATATGCTCTTTTCCAACGATATAGACACAGTATTGCCCAACTGGTTCGTTTCCCGACTGAAGCGCTGCAAGATGATTTTGGACAGTCACGAGTACTTCACGGAGACCCCCGAGCTGGTAAACCGTCCCCGGGTACAACGGGTGTGGAAGCGCATTGAAGAGTTTGCCGTGCCACGTCTGGGACGGCTCATCACGGTGAACGAGTCCATTGCCGAGCTGTTCCGCGACAAGTATGGCGTGCAAGTGGCGGTGGTGCGCAACATCCCGGCGCGCCGGGCCCTCCCGCCGGCAGGCGACCGTGCGCAGTTGGGACTGCCCACCGACAAGCATCTTCTCGTGCTGCAGGGGTCGGGCATCAACATACAGCGCGGGGCAGAGGAACTGGTGCAGGCAATGGCCCTGCTCGACGACTGCCACCTGATGATCATCGGCGGGGGCGACGTGCTCCCCATCCTCAAGGAGATGGTGCAAACATTGCACATCCCCGACCGGGTGACCTTCCTGCCCCGGATGCCGTACGCCCAGATGATGGCGCACACCCAGCTGGCCGAGGTGGGCTTCACCCTCGACAAGGACACCAACCTCAACTATCGTTTCAGCCTCCCCAACAAACTGTTCGACTATATCCAGGCGGGCGTGCCCATCGTGGCCTCCCATCTGGTGGAGATAGAAAAGATTATCCGTCAATATGATCTTGGACTTTTCATTGACGAGCACACCCCCGAATGCATTGCCCGCACCGTGCGCGAGGCCCTTGCCGACGAGGGGCGCCGCCGGCAATGGAAGGAGAATCTGAAACAGGCCGCCGCCGAGCTTTGTTGGGAAAATGAGGAACAAAACCTGCTGGATTTTATACAGGAAAAATGAGCGAACAACATCTGCATATAGTCTCCTTCGACGTGCCTTGGCCCGCCAACTATGGTGGCGTCATCGACGTGTTTCATCGCGCCCGCACCCTCACGGAGATGGGTGTGAAGGTGCACCTGCACTGCTTTGAGTATGGGCGCGGCGAGCAGGAGACCTTGAACTTTTGCCACGAGGTGCACTATTACAAGCGCGACACCTCGTTGTGGCGGCAGTTCAGCCGCAGACCCTATATTGTAGCCTCCCGTCATTCAGAACAGCTTGTGAAAGAGTTGCTTAAAGACGATAACCCTGTCTTGTGCGAGGGCCTCCACACGGCGGCCTTGCTGGAGGAGGAGCGGCTGCGCGGGCGGGCCATCTATGTGCGGATGCACAATGTGGAGCACGACTATTATCGGCTGCTGGGACAGGCTGAGAGGAGCTGGTGGAAACGGTTGTACTTCTATTCAGAAGCCCGCAAGTTGGAGCGCTATGAGAAGATTTTGTCCCGCGCCACCGGTATTTTCGCCGTCACCGAGAAGGATGCGGCCTGCCTGTCGGCGCGCTATGCCAATGTCATCCTGATGCCCACCTCCTGTGCCAATGACGAGGTCACCGCATTGCCCGGCACGGGCGAATATGTGCTCTATCACGGCAATCTTTCAGTGAGGGAAAACGAGGAGGCTGCTATGTGGCTCTTGGACAACGTGTTCTGCCGCCTTAAGGTTCCGTGCATCATCGCAGGGCTGCGCCCGTCAGAGAAATTGGCCAAGCGTGTGGCTGCCCTCCCCAATGTGACTCTTCGGGCCGATTTGCCCGACAAAGAGATGCGGGAGCTGATACGCCAAGCGCAGGTCAACGTGTTGGTGACCCATCAGCCTACCGGATTGAAACTCAAACTGTTGAACGCACTCTATCAGGGACGGCACTGTGTGGTGAACGGGGATATGGTGGCAGGCACCCCGCTGGGATCATTATGCACGGTGGCGGAAGACGGTCCCGCTTTGGTTTCTGCCATCGAGTACCTTTGGTCCAACCCCTTCACTAAAGAGGAGTTACAGCGTCGCCAACAGGCAATGTCGGCACTTTACGACACCAAAGCCAACGCGAGGAAGTTGATGCAGTTTGTCTTTGGCCGTTAGCCGTTTGAACTGTGATGATGAACTATACGATTTGCGATTTACGATTTGCGATTTGCGAAGAAAGTCATACGTCTTACGTCTTAAGTCTAAAATCTCAGCAAAGCATTGAACATCTCTACTCCGATGGGGAGCAACTCGTCGGGGAAGTTGAAATGCGGGTGGTGCAAGGGCGGTTGCTCTGTGCCGGAGCCGATGCCGAAGAGCGCCCCGGGGTAGTGCTGTGTCAGCAGGCCGAAATCCTCGCCCCACGAGAAGGGCTCCTCTTTCGTCGCGTATTCCAATCCGCATTGCGCCGCGGCTTGTCGCACTTTTTCCACCGCCTCGGGTTGGTTCTCAGAGGCGGCAAAGTATTCTTTCCATACTATATTATATTGTAATCCCGGGGTGCGGGCCGTTTCATCCTCCACAATCTGTTGCAGCTCGCGTTTGAGCCTCTGCAGTTGCTCGTCCTTTTTGGCACGCAGCGTGAACCGCAGCACGCCCTCTCCTGCCGTGACGCCGTAGGCCATCTCACCCACGCGGAACTGCACGAGCGTGAGCAGCTGGAAATCGTCGCGCGACATTTCGTAGCGGTTAAGTGCCAGCAGGCGGTCGGTGATGGTGCGGGCGGTGGGGTAGGGCGACAGCGCTTTGAGGGGCTCTGCCGCGTGCGAGGTGTGCCCCGTCAGTTCTATGTCGCAACTGACCACCGAGCAGGTAAAGCTGCCGGGGCGGCACAGCACCTGCCCAAGGGGAACGCCTGGGATGTTGTGGAACGCATACACCGCATCGGGACGGTAGGAGTCGAGAATGCCAGTCTCCAGCAGTTGGCGGGCCCCGTCTCCGGTCTCCTCGGCGGCCTGGAAGAAAAGGAGCACGCGCCCGCTTTTGGGCGGTTGTTGATGCAGGGCTTGGGCCACCCCCAAGAGGATGGTGGCGTGACCGTCGTGGCCGCATTTGTGCGACACGCCCTCTGTCTGTGAGGTGTAGGGCACGTCAATGGTCTCGGGCACACGCACCGCGTCAAAGTCGCCGCGCAGCAACAGGGTGCGTCCTGGCGCGCCGGAGTCGAAGAGAACCAGCAGGCTGTGGCTGTTCTCGAAGGTGTGGATGCGGGTGGGGTGCAACTCCTGCAGATGCTGCAACAGGAAGTCGCGGGTATGGTGTTCTTGTCCGGACGGTTCGGCCAGTTGGTGCAAGGTGTGCCGGATATCCTGTAGCGTGGCGTTCATCATAGCGGTTTTGGGGTTGGTGGATGACAGTTTTGGCAACACAAAGGGGAGCACAGATGCGCTCCCCTTCACTTTCAAATATTCATAGAGGGCAAAACAGAATTATTCGTCTTTCATAAGAATTTCGAGCATAGCGGCGGCAGAGTCGGCGATACGGGTGCCAGGTCCGAAGATGCAGGCGACGCCGCAGTCGTAGAGGAACTGGTAGTCCTGCGGGGGGATGACGCCACCCACGGTGATCATGATGTCCTCGCGGCCCAGTTTCTTGAGCTCTTCCATCACCTGCGGCACGAGGGTCTTGTGACCGGCGGCGAGGGAGGAGACGCCCAGGATGTGGACGTCGTTCTCGACGGCCTGCTTGGCAGCCTCCGCGGGGGTTTGGAACAGCGGGCCCATATCCACGTCGAAGCCGATGTCGGCATAGCCCGTGGCCACCACCTTGGCGCCGCGGTCATGGCCGTCCTGGCCCATCTTGGCAATCATAATACGAGGGCGACGGCCCTCTTTCTTTGCGAATTCATCGCACATTGCAACGGCCTTCTTGAAAGTGTCGTTGTCGTGTTGTTCTGCACTGTACACGCCGGATATCAAATTAATTTTTGCTTTATAACGGCCGAACACCACTTCGAGGGCGTCGGAGATTTCACCTAAGGAGGCACGCAAACGGGCGGCCTTGATGGAGAGGTCGAGCAGGTTGCCGTTGCCCGTCTTGGCGCATTCGGTGATGGCGGCAAGAGCGGCCTTTACATCCTCCTCGTTACGGTTGGCGCGCAGCTCGGCCAGACGCTTGATCTGGGCCTCGCGCACGGCGGTGTTGTCCACTTCCAGAGTCTCGATGGGCGACTCCTTGGCCAGACGGTACTTGCTGACGCCGATGATGGACTCCTTGCCGGAGTCGATGCGGGCCTGCTTGCGGGCGGAGGCCTCCTCGATGCGCATCTTGGGAATGCCCGTCTCGATGGCCTTGGCCATACCGCCGAGAGATTCGATTTCCTGCAGGTGCTTCCAAGCGCGGTGCGCGATCTGGTGGGTCAGCGACTCCACATAGTAGGAGCCGGCCCACGGGTCGATGCTCTTGCAGACCTTGGTCTCTTCCTGGATGTAGATCTGGGTGTTACGGGCAATACGGGCCGAGAAGTCCGTCGGCAGGGCGATGGCCTCGTCGAGGGCGTTGGTGTGCAGCGACTGCGTGTGCCCGAGGGCGGCGCCCATAGCCTCGATGCAGGTGCGGGCCACGTTGTTGAAGGGGTCTTGCTCGGTCAGCGACCAGCCCGAAGTCTGGCTGTGCGTACGCAATGCCATAGATTTCGGGTTCTTGGGGTTGAACTGCTTGACAATCTTGGCCCACAGCATACGGGCGGCGCGCATCTTGGCAATCTCCATAAAGTGGTTCATTCCGATTGCCCAGAAGAAGGAGAGCCGCGGAGCGAAGTCGTCCACGCTCATCCCGGCGTTCACACCGGCGCGCAGGTACTCCAAACCGTCGGCCAGCGTGTAGGCCAGCTCGATGTCGTCGGTGGCACCCGCCTCCTGCATGTGGTAGCCGGAGATGGAGATCGAGTTGAACTTGGGCATATTCTTGGAGGTGAACTCGAAGATGTCGGCTATGATCTTCATCGAAGGCAATGGAGGATAGATATAGGTGTTACGCACCATAAACTCTTTGAGGATGTCGTTCTGGATGGTGCCGGAGAGCTGGTCCATACTGACGCCCTGTTCCTCGGCGGCCACGATGTAGAACGACAGGATGGGGAGCACAGCCCCGTTCATCGTCATGGAGACGGACATCTTGTCGAGGGGTATCTGGTCGAACAGGATTTTCATATCGAGGATGGAGTCCACGGCCACACCTGCTTTGCCGACGTCGCCCACCACGCGCGGGTGGTCGGAGTCGTAGCCACGGTGGGTGGCCAGGTCAAAGGCGATGGAGAGGCCCTTCTGTCCGGCAGCCAAGTTGCGGCGGTAGAAGGCGTTGGACTCTTCGGCGGTGGAGAATCCGGCGTATTGGCGGATGGTCCACGGACGGAACGCATACATCATCGAATAGGGTCCGCGCAGGAACGGCGGGATACCGGCGGTGTAGTTGAGGTGCTCCATACCGGCGAGGTCATCGGCACCATACACCTGCTTGACGGGAATCTGCTCCGCAGTCAGCCAGTCGGCGCTGATGTGGTGTTCTTGTTCCCATTTTTTGAAATCTTCCTGATTGTCAGAGAGTTTCTTGAAATTTACGTTGCTAAAATCTGGGCGCATAGTTTCTTTTTTAAGAGGCTGCAAAGATACAATAAATAATTGAGAATTGAGAATGGAGAATTAAGAATGGAGAATTATACCTTAAGCTGCCCCGTAGGGGCAAGAGCCTGGTAGCCCCGCACAAGGCGAAGCCGCAGTGTGGCGCCGTGAGGAGGAGTCCCGCAAATCGCAAATCGTAAATCGCCAATTAGGGCCTTGAAAACGACTCGCCGACATTACCTATTTTTTTATATCTTTGCCGTTTAAATTCTGAAAGTATGAAATTGACGAAATTCTTTTTTATTCTATTGAGCATCACGATGTTAACTGCGTGCTCCTCGCAAAAGAAGATTGAATCGGAACCTAAAAAACAGGCCGATCCTGTACAAACGGAAACTAAAAACAACAAGATGACACAGATACTGATCAAGACCTCTATGGGCGATATCACCATTGCCCTCTACAATGAGACCCCGCAACACCGCGACAACTTCATCAAGCTGGTGAAGGAGAACTATTACGACGGCGTCCTCTTCCACCGCATCATCAAGGGCTTTATGGTGCAGACAGGCGACCCCGACTCCAAGACCGCGAAGCCCGGCCAGCGCCTCGGTATGGGTGGCCCCAACTACCGCGTGCCCGCTGAGTTCGTGCCCTCCCTCTACCACAAACGCGGTGCCGTGGCTGCCGCCCGCGACAACAACCCCGCGAAGGCCTCCTCTGGCTCCCAGTTCTATATCGTGGACGGGGAGGTCTATTCCCAGGATAAGCTCAATATGATCGCTGCACGCACCGGCAAGACCTTCTCCCCTGAACAACAGAAGGCCTACACCACCGTCGGCGGCGCCCCCTTCCTCGATGGCGACTACACCGTCTTCGGCGAGGTGGTGTCCGGTATGGAGGTCGTTGACAAAATTGCTGCCCAACCCAAGGACGGCGCCGACCGCCCCGTCACGGATATCAAAATCATCAGCGCAAAAATCATTGAATAACCCACATTGTCGTAGAGACGGGGCGTGCCCCGTCTCCGCAAAAAAAACGGGAAAACAATGTAGAGACGGGGCGTGCCCGTCTCTACAAAACAGAAATCGATATATGAAAACCATAGAAGAAATACGCAAGGAAATCGAAACCTTCCAAATTGAGAATGCGGAGGCCCTGGAACAGTTCCGCCTCCAGTTCCTGACCAAGAAGAGCGAGATACAAGCCCTGTTCGCGGAGTTGAAGAATATGCAGCCCGAAGAGCGCAAGAACTTCGGCCAGCTCATCAACGATCTGAAGAATGCGGCCGTGGAGCGCTTCAACGCCTTCAAGGAAATCAGCGAGATGCACTCCAGCACCCAGAGCCAGGTGGCCGATGTGACGCGTCCGTCGCACAATGTCGAGGTGGGCTCTATGCACCCCATCTCCATTATGATGAACCAGGTGCGCCGCATTTTCGAGGACATCGGCTTCACGGCTGTCACGGGTCCCGACATCGAGGACGACTGGCACGTGTTCACGGCGCTGAACTTCCCTGAGGAGCATCCGGCGCGCGATATGCAGGACACCTTCTTCATTGACCTGCACCCTGACGTGCTGCTGCGCACGCACACCTCCTCGCTGCAGGTGCGCACAATGGAGCACCAGCAGCCGCCCATCCGCGTGATTTGCCCCGGCCGCGTGTTCCGCAACGAGGCCATCACCTCCCGCGCCCACTGCATCTTCCACCAAGTGGAAGGCCTTTATGTGGCTGAGAAGGTCTCCTTCGCGGAGATGAAGCAGACATTGCTCTACTTCGCCCAACGGATGTTCGGCCCCGACGTGCGCATCCGCCTGCGTCCCTCTTACTTCCCCTTCACCGAGCCCTCCGCCGAGATGGACATCTCCTGCAATATCTGTGGCGGCGCCGGCTGCAACCTCTGCAAGCATACCGGCTGGGTCGAGATTCTCGGCTGCGGTATGGTCGATCCCAACGTGCTCGACAACTGCGGCATCGACAGCAAGAAATACAGCGGCTTTGCCTTCGGCCTCGGCATCGAACGTATGACGATGCTCAAATACACCACCGATGACATCCGCCTCTACTTCGAGAACGACGTCCGCTTCCTGCGCCAGTTCAAGGCGGCCACGAAGTGATAGACTTAAGACTTGAGACGTAAGACTTAAGAACGTAAATCGCAAATCGTAAAAAAAACACATAATAATGACAAAAACACAAAAAAGGATCAACAATTTGATCGGTTTGGTCATAGGTATAGTGGCTTCTGCCGTCTATATTATGACTGCCGAGCCCACCGTATCGTGGTGGGACTGCGGTGAATACATCGCTACAACATCAAAGTTGCTTGTGGGACACCCGCCCGGAGCACCCACTTTCCAGATCATAGGCCGTATCTTCACCCTTTTTGCCGGTGATGATCCGACCAAGATGGCCTATTGCGTCAACTGTATGTCGGCCATCTGCAGTGGTTTGACCATAATGTTCCTCTATTTCACCATTGTCCGCCTGGGCCGCAAACTCATTGCCAAATATGGTGAGATGAACCTCCCGCGTTACATCGCCACCATCGGCGCCGGACTTGTGGGTGCTATGGCCTACTGCTTCTCCGACACCTTCTGGTTCTCCGCTGTCGAGGGTGAGGTTTACGCTATGTCGTCGTTTTTCACCGCCCTGGTGTTCTGGTGCATCCTGCGATGGGACGAGGAGTACGACAATCCGAAGAGCAATGTGAACCCCAACCGCTGGATTGTGCTCATCGCCTATCTGACAGGCCTTTCCATCGGTGTCCACTTGCTGAACTTGTTGACCCTGCCTGCCGTAGTGCTGATTGTTTATTATAAACTTTCCAAAGAAGCCACCGGTATGGGTGCTGTGCTCACCTTCGCCATTATCTCCCTTTTCTTTGCCTTCTTCTGCCCGCCGTTGTGGATGTTCCTGATTTGGATTTTCATCACCATCCCGCTCTTCGTGCTTTGTGCCAAGAAAGGGACTTTCAAGTCGAAGGCCGAATGGGGCGTGTTTCTCGCCCTGGGTGGATCCGTGGTGCTGTTGGGTCTCATTCTGTGGGGCATAATCCCGCAAGTGGTGAACCTGGCCGGCAAGTTTGACCTTTTCTTTGTCAACAGCCTGCACCTGCCCTTCAACTCGGGCACTATCTTCTTCTTCCTGGCCATCATTGCCCTCATCGCTTGGGGACTTTGGGCCGGTTATAAGAAAAACAAGCCCGTACTGCTTACCGCCGTCTATTGCTTCGCCTTCCTTCTTATCGGCTACTCCACTTTCTTCACCCTGGTCATCCGCTCCAACGCCAACCCGACTATTGATGAGAACAACCCCGAGGATGCCGTGGCCCTGTTGGCCTACCTCAACCGCGAGCAGTATGGCTCCAATCCGGTCTTCTTCGGACAAAGCTACAATACCCGCGTGGTGAATATGAAGGACGGAAACCCTGTCTATGTGAAGGACAAAGAGGCCAAGCGCTATGTGGTCTCCAACAGCCGGAAGGGCGAGTTGCCCGTTTATGACAATGCGGGTCAGATGCTTTTCCCGAGAATGTGGTCGTCCGAAAAACAGGGCGAGTATATCAACTGGCTCAACAATCACTACAACTCCGACAGTGCTTCCGACAAGGAGAACCGTCGTGCTTTGTCGCGCGGCGACCTGCCCAACTGGCAGCGTAACATCAAGTTTATGCAGACCTACCAGTTCGGTTATATGTACTGGCGTTACTTTATGTGGAACTTCGCCGGCCGGCAGAACGACCTGCAGGGTCACGGCGACTATCTGAACGGCAACTGGATCAGCGGCATCAACGCCATCGACAAGAAGATGGTGGGCGATCAGCGCGACCTGCCCAGGGCCATTGCACGTCCCAACCACAACACCTACTACCTGCTGCCGCTGCTGTTGGGCCTTATCGGCCTTTTCTTCCAGGTCAAGAAGGACACCCCGAACGCCTTCATCGTGTTCCTGCTCTTCATTATGACCGGTCTGGCCATCGCTTTCTATTTGAATATGTATGCGTTCCAGCCGCGTGAGCGTGACTATGCCTTCGCCGCCTCCTTCTATGCCTTCTCCATCTGGATAGGCTTTGGCGTGTTGGGTATCTACAATCTCTTTGAGAAACTCAAGAGCCGCTCCGTACAGGTGGCTGGCGCTGCCTTGACCACGGTGGTCTGCTTTGCCGCTGTGCCCTGTGTGATGGGCGCCCAGAACTGGCACGGCCACGACCGTTCCAACCGCTACACGGCATTGGCCATTGCGAAGAACTACCTCGACTCGTGCGAACCCAACGCCATCCTCTTCACGTTGGGCGATAACGACACCTTCCCCTTGTGGTACGTGCAGGAGGTGGAGGGCTACCGCACCGACGTGCGCGTCTGCAACCTCTCCCTGCTCAGCACCAGCTGGTATGTCGATCAGATGAAGCGCAAAGCTTACCAGTCCGACCCGCTGCCTATCTCGATGACGTGGCAGCAGTACAAGGACGGCACCCGTGATGTGCTCTATCTGGAACCCGCTGGAAACCAGTTCCTCGACCTCAATGCTGTCGTTGATTACATCAAGGACCCGCAATTTGACAATACCCGTCATTTGATGCTGCTCAACGCTGATAAGGGTTACCGCAGCAACGGACGCGCCATCCCCGCCAGCTTCTCGCTGAAGGTGAACAAGGAGAAAGTGCTCGCCAACGGCACCGTGAAACCCGAGGATGCTGACAAGGTGGTGGACCGCCTGGAGTGGAACCTCAAGTCCGACCGCGTCAACCCGCTGGCCAAGGCTTACATCATTATGATGGACATCTTGGCTACCAACAATTGGGAACGCCCGGTGTACTACGCCTCCACCACGGGTTCTGAGGCTTACCTCGGATTGGAAGACTACTTCCAGTTGGAGGGCTTCGCCTACCGTCTGGTTCCTATCCGTACCCCGCGCTCGGCCTCCTATGAGTATGGCCGCATCGGTACCGAAAGACTTTACCAGAACCTGATGAGCACCTACAACGACCATAGCCGTGTGGACCTTGTCAACAACCCGAATGCCACGCAGAATGAGAGCTATCCTTACCTGTGGGGTGGTTTCAACGACCCGCGCGTCTATCACAGCGACGACAACGTGCGCTTGGCTCCCCTCATCCGTCAGATGTACGCCCGCCTGAGCCGCCAGTTCAGAGCGAATGGCGACAAGGAGCGTGCCGAGAAGGTGCTCGACCAAGGCAACAAAGTGCTGCCCGACGAGGTCTTCCCCTACACCTCTGTGATGTCCAATATGGGAGGCTATACACAAACCTGTGTATTCTATATGCAAGAGTATTTCAACCTCCACACGCCGTCGGCTGACCAGAAGGGTATGGAGATGGCCAACAAGATCTGGGACGGCTTTGTCGAGTTGTTTGATTGGTATAATAAGGTGGATGAGAAGACCCTTGACATTCACAACGACGACATCCGCTATGACCTGATGTTTATGAACTATATGCTTACGCAGGTCAATATGCCGGGAGAAGGCTTGAAAGCACGCCTCAAGGAACTGAAGTTCGACAAGGTGGCGGAGTATTACGCTCAGTATATGACTTCCATTATCTCCAAGAAGATGCGCCAGCCCGACTTTGACCAGCAGGCATTGGCCAACGATTTCCAGGAGTTGCACGCGGTGATGACCATCGCCCACTTGTGCGGCAACGAAGCTATGGCTCAAAAGGTCCAGCAAATGGTCAACGGTCTTTTTGACACTATGGAGAATATGGCTCCCGGCCTGGGTACGGCCTATAGGCAATTCTACGATAGTATGAGCCGATACAAGGATGAACTTGAGGCTGAAAACAACGAAGAAGAGAAACCAGCTGAAGAAGAAAAGTAGTTATTACACACCATCCGCACGAGTTGCCAGATCCTCTTCTGGCATCTTGTGCGGATTTTTTAAAAATAATGCTATGAAAAAATTCGCCGTAATCTTATGTGGCTGCGGATCATTGGACGGAAGTGAGATTCACGAGTCCGTGATGACACTCTTAGCCATTGATCGCAACGACTGCACATACAGCATCTTTGCCCCTAACGACACCCAGTATCACGTGGTCAACCACATCACCCACGAGGAGATGCCGGAATCCCGCAATATGCTGCTGGAGGCTGCCCGCATCGCCCGCGGGCAAATACGTCCTATCGAAGAGTGTGACGTGAACGAGTTCGACGCGCTGGTGTTCCCCGGCGGCAATGGCTCTGCCAAGAATCTCTTTACCTACGCCCTCCAGGGTGCCCAATGCACCGTGAGGGAGGATGTCGCCACCCTTATCCGCGCATTCCACGCCCAGCACAAGCCCATCGGCGCCCTCTGCATTGCCCCGGTGATGATTGCCCGAGTGCTTGGTGATGTCACCGTCACGGTGGGCACCGACGAGCGCACCATCCACGATGTCGAGAGCTTTGGCACGCACCATATCTGCAGCCAGCAGAAGGGGGTGGTCTCCGACAAGGAGCACCTGATCTTCACTACGCCCTGCTATATGCTACCCGCTCGCATCTCCGACATTGCCGACTGTGCCGAGAACCTCATCGAGGCCATCCTCGACAGTATAGCATAACGATGAAAAACATCGTCTTCGTTGGCTTCCCTTGTGCCGGAAAGACCACGGCGGGGAGAATCCTGGCCGCCCAACGGCACCTCTCCTTCGTGGATCTGGATGACGCCATAGAAGAACACTATCACATCACTATTCCCCAGCTTATCCAAAAGTATGGGGAATTTGCTTTTCGGCGCTGTGAGCAGTCGAGGCTGCGCGAGTTGCTCTCGCAGCACAATCTGGTCATCGCCACGGGCGGCGGCGCCCCCTGCTTTGAGGACGCGATGCAGCGCATCAATGAAAACGCCACCTCCATATACCTGAAGATATCCGAAGAGACGCTGGTCGGTCGGTTGAAGAGCCCTTACCGCGAACGTCCCTTGGCCCCACAGGACGACGAGGAGGCCTTGAGACGATATGTGCACGAGACCCTTTCCCAACGCGCCCCTTTTTACGAGCAAGCGCATATTACCATAACGGAAAACCAGTTGGGCGATAAAGAGAGTATGGTTGACCTTTTCGCTAAATTACATATATATTAATATGATTATAGACGATATTCGCCAGATTCTGAATCCTGTTGAAAGTTTCGTGAATGCCCCGAAGGCCATTGTCACGGAACTCAGTTTCGACAGCCGGCAGATACGGAAGCCGAAGGAGACGCTCTTCTTCGCCTTCAAGACCGACCGCAACGACGGGCACCGCTACATTCCCGAGTTGCTGTCGAAAGGGGTGCGCAACTTTGTCGTGACCGCGATGACCGACGCCTTGAAAAAGAGCGTCGATGGGGTAGGGGAGTGCAATGTGCTTTGTGTTAATGATGCCCTTGCCGCGCTGCAGGCCGTCGCCACAGCCCATCGTCTGCAGTTCCAAGTGCCCACTATCGGCATCACCGGCAGCAACGGCAAGACCATTGTCAAGGAGTGGCTGGCCAATATGCTGGCCGAGGACAGGCACGTCACCTGCAGCCCCGACAGCTACAATTCCCAGATCGGCGTGCCAATGTCGGTCTGGCAACTCAATGAGCGCACGGACATTGCCGTCTTTGAGGCGGGCATTTCCCGTCCTGACGAAATGCAGCGCCTGGCTGAGGTGATTCGCCCCACCCACGGCATCTTGACCAACATCGGGATGGCCCATTCGCGCTTTTTCCTGAACAACCGGCAGAAGACCATCGAGAAGCTGAAACTCTTCCAGACGGCTGATGTGTTGGTGTATCACGATGATAACGATGAGGTGAACGCCATACTGGCCCTCCCCGAGTACGCCCATTTGCGCAAGGCCTCCTGGGGCTCTGCGCAGTCCCGCTATCCCATCCTTCGCCGGCAGGCGGAACGCAACAGCACGCTCGTCACCATAGGTGCCGATACTTATCATATTCCCTTCCTTGACGCCGCTTCTCTGGAAAACGCCACCCATTGCATCGTGATGATGTTGGAGTTGGGTATCGAACCTGTCCAAATCGATCATCGTTTGCAAAAGCTCTCGCGCGTAAGTATGCGTACCGAAATCTTGGAGGGAATCCAGCACTCCGTGCTCATCAACGACACCTATAGTTTGGATATCAACTCTCTGCGCGCCGCCCTGGACTTTATGGACACGCAGTCCCAACTGCCTCGGAAAACCCTCATCCTCTCGGATTTCGAGCAGGTGACTGAGCTGTCTGACGATGAATACAACAGTATCAATGCCCTGCTCCACGAGCATCATATTGAAACACTTATTGCTGTGGGCCACGACATTTGCAAACATATCCACTGCTTTGACTGTGCCACGGTGCTCTCTTATCCTGACACCTCCACGCTGCTTTTGCAGTTGCCGGATATGGACTTCTCCTACCAATCCATCTTGCTTAAAGGTGCCAGAAATTTCAGATTTGAGGAGATTGTTTCCCAACTGCAGCACAAAACCCATCTCACTATCCTGAATGTGAGTCTGCCTGCGCTGGTGCATAATCTGGAATATCATCGTACTTTCCTGAAGCCTGAGACCAAAATGGTGGCGATGGTAAAGGCACATTCCTATGGATTAGGAGATGTTGAATTGGTTAATGAATTGGTATATAGAAATATAGATTACTTGGCGGTGGCCTATACCGATGAAGGTGTGCGTCTCCGCAAGCGCCACGTCCAGACACCCATTATCGTGTTGGGTGCCGAGGCGCACAGTTTCGACGTGATGGTGGAACACAATCTGGAGCCGGAAATCTTTAATTTCTACTATCTTTCTGAATTAGAGAATGTTCTGAAAAAACACCCGCAAATTCAACAGTTTAATATCCATATCAAATTAGATACTGGAATGCATCGGTTGGGTTTTGATGAAGCAGATTTGACTCGATTGGTTGAGGTAGTAAAATCCAATCCGCAATTGCGAATTGCTTCGGTTTTCTCTCATCTGGCCGCTGCGGAAGATGCTTCCGAGGATAAGTTCACGCTGCAACAAATTCATCTGTTTAAGAGGATGACCGACAAGATACTTGAGGCGTTCGACTATCCCATATTGCGTCATATCCTCAATAGTGCGGGCATTGTGCGTTTCCCGCAGTATCAATTCGATATGGTACGTTTGGGCATTGGCTTGTATGGATTTTCCGGCATTCCGGAAGTGCAGGGCCATTTGCAGAATGTGGCTACGTTGAAAACGGTCATCACGCAAGTGAAGCATATTCCTGCCGGCGAGACTATTGGCTATAACCGCAGCTATCGTCTTACTCGCGACACGCAGGTGGCTATTATTCCCATCGGATACGCTGACGGCTATCCGCGTGAGTTGGCCAACGGCAAGGGCACGGTCCTCATTCAAGGCCAGAAAGTGCCGGTCATTGGCAAAATCTGTATGGATATGTGTATGCTGGATGTCACTGGCCTGGCGATTCACGAGGGCGACGAGGTTATCGTGTATGGCGAGGGCAACACCGCCGCTGATATGGCCGATGCGGCTGGGCTTATCAGCTATGAGTTGCTCACACGCCTGTCGCAGCGCGTGCCCCGCGTCTATGTCAAGGAGTAGATGGATGCACATTTCATCTGCGGCCATTTGCTATTTTTTGTACTTTTGCCACCTGTTTTGTAGAGATGAATAACCCGATTAAGAAGCTATATCTGAAGATGCGGAAAATGCACATCACCCCGCCCTGGCTGGTGATGGTCATTGACTTGTTGTGGGTGGCATTGTCCATCTTCCTGACCCTTTTTATCCGCGATAACTTCCAGTTTCCCACGCATTTGTATTTCTCCGACTGGGTCTATACCCCGATACTGCTTTTGCTGACAAGGTTTTTCTTCTTCGAGGTTTTCGAGACTCATCATCTGGTGATTCGCTACACCAACACGAACGATGTGGTGAAGCTCTTCTGGTCGTGTCTGGCCGGCACGGGCGCCATTGCGGTCATCAATTTAGTGGATTACATATTGACGAAGCATTTCTTAGTGCCCACCTCTGTGCTGGTGATGGAGTTTTTCATCACGATGGTGTTCCTGGTATTCTACCGTTTCGCCTTCAAACTTTATTATTTGGAGACGATGAACCCCTCCAAGCGGCGCAAGAACATCGTCATCTTCGGCGCGGGCGCGTCGGGTGTCACCACCAAGCGCACCATCGACCGTGACAACGCCTCCAAATACAATGTGCTGGCCTTCTTCGACGAGGATGAGAACAAAATCGGGATGCAGTTGGAATCGCTGCCCGTGTTCGAGTTTCAGCATTTGGAGGAGTTTCTCCGCGACAACAACGTCTCCTTCCTCATCATTGCCGTTCAGAGAATCACCAATGCCAAGATCAAGGAAATCACGGAGTTGGCTTTGCCGTACAACGTGAAGGTGCTCAAGGTGCCGCCCGTGTCGCGTTGGCTGAACGGCAACCTGAGTTTTAAGCAGATCAAGAAGGTGCGCATTGAGGACCTGCTCGAGCGCAACCCCATCCAGTTGGACCTCTCCCTGCTCAACCCGGAGTTGAACGGCCAGACCATAATGATCACGGGCGCGGCGGGTTCCATCGGCAGCGAGATTGTGCGCCAGCTGCTGAAATTCTCCTATAAGAAACTCATCCTCATCGACGAGGCCGAGACGCCCTGTTTCTTCCTCGAGGGCGAGATTATGAAAATCAACGGGATGGACCGTGTGAATATGCACATCTTTGACATCTGCGACGAGCGGCAGTTGGAGAAGATGATGCTGCTTTACAAGCCCGATGTCATCTACCACGCGGCGGCCTACAAGCACGTGCCGATGATGGAGAAAAACGTGCGCTCCGCCGTGAAGGTCAACGTAGGCGGCACCAAAGCGCTGGCCGACCTGGCCGTGCGGTGCGGCACCAAGAAGTTCGTGATGGTCTCCACCGACAAGGCAGTGAACCCCACCAATGTGATGGGCGCCTCCAAGCGCATTGCCGAGATGTACGTGCAGGCCCTCAACTTCCAGCAAGACACCACGCGTTTTATCACCACCCGTTTCGGCAATGTGCTCGACTCCAACGGCTCGGTCATCCCCATCTTCCGCCAGCAGATTGAGAACGGCGGTCCCATCACGGTGACGCACCCCGACATCACGCGCTATTTTATGACCATTGCGGAGGCCTGCCAGCTGGTCATCACCGCCGGCGCGATGGGCAAGGGCGGCGAGATCTTCATCTTCGATATGGGCAAGTCCATACGCATCAGCGACCTGGCCAAGAAGATGGTGCAGCTCTCCGGCCTGACGCTTGACAAGGACATCTCCATACAATACACCGGCCTGCGTCCGGGCGAGAAACTCTACGAGGAACTGCTCGCCAATGAGGAAAACACGACGAAGACCGAACATAAGAAGATTATGATTGCCAAGGTGCGCACCTGCAAGTATGACGAATTGCTGCCCAAGGTCGAGAAACTGCTGCAGCACCAGAACGAGGACGAGTTCACCATTGTGGCCGATATGAAAGATATTGTGGAGGAGTACAAGAGCCAGAATTCCGTTTTTGAAGTCATTGACAACCAAGAGAAGAAGCCATTATGACGAAGAACTTTGCCATACTCGGGGTGGGCGGCTACGTGGCCCCGCGCCATCTGAAGGCCATTGCCGACACGCAGAACACGCTGTTGGCCGCCTACGACACTTCCGACAGCGTCGGAATATTGGACAGCTATTTCCCGTCCGCTTCGTTCTTCACGGAGATGGAGCTCTTCGACCGGCACTGCACCAAGTTCAAGAGCGGTGGCGGCAATCTTGACTATGTTTCTGTCTGCACGCCCAACTATCTGCACGACGCGCACACGCGCTATGCGTTGCGCCTCGGCGCGGATGTGATTTGCGAGAAGCCTCTTGTGCTCAATCCGTGGAATCTGGACGGGCTTCGTTATACCGAGGAGCAGACGGGGCACAAGGTCAACAACATCCTGCAATTGCGTCTTCATCCCTCCATTATAGCCCTGAAGGAGAAAATTGACAAAGGGCCTCAGGACAAGATTTACGACGTGGATCTGACCTACATCACCTCCCGGGGGTATTGGTATTATGCCTCCTGGAAGGGGGATGTGCGCAAGAGCGGCGGCATCGCTACCAACATTGGCATCCATTTTCTGGATATGCTGGTGTACATCTTCGGCGGTGTGGAGCGGAGTGTGGTGCATTTATCGACCCACGACCGTGTGGCGGGGCTCTTGTTGCTGAAGCGCGCGCGTGTCCGTTATTTCCTGAGCATCAATGCCCACACGTTGCCTGAGGAGGCGGTGCGGGAGGGGTTGCGCACGTACCGTTCCATCACCATCGGTGACGAGGCCTTCGAGTTCAGCGGCGGTTTCACAGAGTTGCACACGGAGAGTTACCGGCGCATTCTGGAGGGCCGGGGTTTTGGCCTCGACGATGCGCGTCCCTGCATTGAGTTGGCCTACGACATCCGCAATGCCGAGCCGGTGGGCCTGGTGGGCGATTACCATCCTATGGCCGCTTTGCCCACGGAACCGCACCCGTTCGGGTGGTGATACATTTAAAAGGCGCGTTTTCACGAGTAATCAAAAAAAATGCTATTTTTGCCTTACCTAACAATCGGGTATGAACCAACAGTTTTTTAAAGAAGTAAGGAAAGGCGCAAAAGAGTTCGGTATTTCTGTTAAAATAGATAATAATGGGATATTAAGCGCAAAATATAGAGGTAAAGGCACTGTCTCAAAAGAAGGGCAATTGTTTTTAGATGCTGTTAATGACATATCCGTAAAAGTTGAGATAAATGCCATAAACAATAAAAAAGGAACTGATTCTGAATATATGTTTGGTGGTGCCTTTGGTGGAAATGATCTGTATGGTGAAACAATAGATGGTGTATGGATTAATCAGTTTTCTGTAGCTAAGCAAACGGTGATTCCATCTGAATTAAAAGATATGGATGAATTTTATGGATTGCCCGGCAGAACAAGTCTGCATGAAATCACAGAAGCATACAAAGGAGCAAAGATTGCAATGTCGGAAAATGTTATTTCTTCAGCAATTGGATCCAGCAACCCATTGTATAGAAGAGCGCATAGTGGTGCTATACCTCAATCTGGACCAATTAACCGATATTGTTATGATGCACAAGATAACACAATCGACTGTGATAGTGCAAAATGGATAGATTGGAATGCTAAATATGGAGTTAACGAAAAAAATTTAAAGACGACAAAAGTATATTGATAGAAGAATGATGAAAAAAATTGTTGTGATATTTTTTCTGTTTTCAATTTTCAGCAATGGTTTTGCACAAATACCTGATGGTTGTGAAAGTATTCAATATGAGTTGATTGTTGAGAAAATTGATTCTACAAACGATTATATGATAATATATGCTTATAATGAAAGTAAAAAGTTTAAAATTGTTACAAGAAAAGTGGAAAATGATTGTTGTAATGTGTTTGTCGGGGATAGCATCAATGTATCATTATGCAGTTTGAATTCCATGGATCCAAATATGGTCATGCCTTGTGATTGGAGTTATGGTTGGCCAGGCAACAACAATGTTATACTCAACGAAGTTGAATATGAATGTGATATTTTTTTGACAGACGATATTTATGGTTTGTGTTTCACTGATGATTTTCAGAGCAAAGAAAAATACAAAAAATTCATTCGAGAGCATCCTTTGTATGTGAAGGTGAAAGGGGAAAGAGATAGTGTTATTAAAAAAAACAGAAAAGGCAAAAGACATATGAAGATTTGACAGACGGAAAATAATCGTATTTTCGCCACCTCCAAAACCACCGCCGATGAATTACTGCCGACCATACCGTTTTGTGCATCCCCTACGGGGATGTGTGAACACGCGGGGAAACGCCATCGGCTACAGATATGTATCCCCTAACGGGGATGGGTTTCCTGTGACATACTCCGTCACCCACTCCCTTACTGATCACTCTTTACTGATCACTGTTCACTCGTCTCACACCTTCTCCGCCAAAGAACGCGACTCCGAAACCGGTCTAAGCTACTTCGGATCACGCTATTACAGCTCCGATTTGAGCATCTGGCTCAGCGTCGACCCGATGGCTTCGAAATATCCTTCGCTAAGTCCGTATGTGTATTGCGCGGACAACTCGGTGAAGCTGGTGGACCCGAATGGAGAGGAGGTTGATGACAACTTTGACAAATGGAAATACAATAAAACAACTGGACAATTAGATTGGATAAGCAATGAGGGCGGAAGAAGTCACCAGATCGTAGTAGAAACGCAAGATACTCCTCTGGGTGAGAAAGTGTATAGAACTGTTGAATTTGACGGAACAATAAGTAGGTTGTTTGATTTTTCATTGGTTAGTAAAACAGTTGATGGTATTATCGGTGGAGCATTGGATATGTATGGAGGGGCAACCACAGTAATGGCTGGTCTTATTATTGCAACAGGAGGAAGTGTTATCTCTGGCGGTGCTGCTTTGCCAGTGGGATCAGTCATTTTTTCCGCTGGTGCTTATCAAACAACTACAGGGTTGATGCAAATTACAAATGCTATTGCAGGACGTGGTGTTGATATGTACAAACAACAAGAACTTGTAAGAGATATTTGCAAATCTTCGGGAAATAGTCTTATCGGAGTTTTGTCTGAGGTAAAACCTAAGCCGTTTGCTGAAACAATAAAGAACACGGTTAAAACAGCGGGAAAGTCTATAGCCTCGTTCTCAATATCAGCAGCCTGGTCGGCCGCCTTGAGGTATAGAACAAAACATCCTAAATATAAAGGTCTTCCAACAGATGCAAAAGTGTACTAATTAATCATTATTATGGTAATTGAAAGAAACAAAAAGTGCCCTTTTATAGTTTATTTTATATTGTATTTGTTGAAATACCAACTAATATGGATTTTGATTGCCATCCTTGTTTCGTATATTATCTATTGTTTTAAAGGTGGAGAATGGTCTTTGATAGCTTATTATTTTTCGTGGTATAAGGATATGAAATGGTTTTGTATAGTTGGCTTTCTACCATTATTTGCACCATATGTGTATTTTTATCAATGTTTTTGTATGATTGAGAGATTACAAATTGATGAAAAAAAGAAAACACTTCTGGTTGATTACAAGACTTTTTTCTTTTGGAACAAAAATAAAGTATATGTTTTGGACAGCCCGGATTTCTATTGCTCGATTTCATATACAGATTATAAATGGTTTATAAATTTATTTATTCCTCATTGCAATACCGTGGTGGAGTTTAATGGTTCCACTGACAAAGTTAATATGCCCCTTTTATTAAGAGACAGATGTGGGTGGGAACAAGAACAATTAAATGAGATTTATAAATTATTGAAGAATTATAGTTTTCAGCACCACGGGGTTTAATGACACTTGTTGAGTGCCCGTTTTTTGCAACGTCTTTGCCCCATCAAAAATCTCCAATGCCTGCCACCCGCACATATACCCCGTTGTCCATGCAAAACACCACAAAAATCATCCATATAGACACGTATGTTCCCTGGAGATATATGAATCCCATGATAGGGATTTGGGCCCCTCGCAGGGACGCCTTCTACCAGGCTTTAGCCCCTGGCGGGGTTGGCCGGCCATGCGCAGTCTCCGCAACGCCGCCACTATTCCGCCACACCCATCCGCGGCCACAGCCCACCACCGTGTGGCGGAATCCCCAACAACACCCACAATGCGACATCGCCACAACAACTCTTCATTCTCCATTCTTAATTCTTAATTGGTCTCACACCTTCTCCGCAAAAGAACGCGACTCCGAAACCGGCTTAAGCTACTTTGGAGCAAGGTATTATAGCAGCGATTTGAGCATCTGGCTCAGCGTCGATCCGATGAGTGACAAATATCCGTCATTGAGCCCGTATGTGTATTGCGCGGACAACCCGGTGAGGTTGGTGGACCCGAATGGTTGTGAACTTTGGAAGCCGGATGAAGAAGGTAATTTAGTAGCACAACAAGATGACGATTACAAATGTACGCACGCTGCCGTGTATTACGGAACCGATAGCAATGGAACTGTTTATATATATTCAAAAAATGGTCGTTTTACCAAACCGGTTGTAATGCCATTGAATGAGTTTATTAATCGATACGGATCTGACTATGGACAAGTTAGCGGTTATTATAATTAGCGTTTTTTGTTCTGTACATTTTTGTCAGGCATCCGACACGCTATATCTTCAAGGTGGGGATTTTTCGGTGGTTAAGGATGACTATATAGAACTGTATATTCAAATCAAATCTCCAAACGCCATCGAAATAATCAGCACAACCCCAGATCTCACCATTAGTTTTAAGGTGGGTAAAAAAAACTATGTTGCAAAAGGAACATATTGGTATGATTCGGCCACTCCGTCAGGATGCAACTGTATATTCCTAAAAACGCGACAAGGCAATCTGGCCGTAATGCACAACGATACTTTGCGATTGGTGAAAACGCCGCCTGACAAAAAGAAACTTAGAGCTTGGAAACGGGTGTATATGAAATATGAGCCAGCCCATTATTTCCAATACGACAAACGTTACCAAGATCATAATTTTTATTTCGACTCAGATGGGACTTTTGCTGAGTATCAATGGTATTATGACCCGCCGAATGTCCCTTGTAAAAAAGGTTGGATAATAAGTTGGGGCAGCTATGAGGTGAAACCTCGTTATTATATCTTGAACTCTAATCAGAATATTGTTCGTCTGACCCAGGATACGATTACTCTCACAGATGTGAAAAGCAGTCATAATTCCCAAGATAGTCTTTTAATCACATTACATTCCCCCTATCATCAACTGTTGTCTGTCGAAGATACTTGTTCTTCCTGTAAGTACAGGCATCAGAGAATCTTTTCGTACGACTTCAGCATCGAATGTGGAGATGACAATATCAACAAAGAATACGAAAATGCTTTCAACTCAAGGTCTGTTGCAGATACGACAGGAGTGATTAGAGTTTATAAACCTCAGAATGTCCAACTGAAAAGTGTTATGGTTAAAGTACATTGGAAAACTGATCATAACGATACAATTATCATTCAGTCGTGTCCAAGCCGTATTTTGATGTATAAACTTGAAAACCATACAGATAACGTGTTGTCATTTTATGTTCCTTCTTTGGATTATGCTTTTCTGACAAGAATAAAGTACACTGATTACAAGTTGCGAAGAAAAGGCTCTAAATTTATATTTTGGCAAGATAAAATATTCAAAAGACCTCTTAAAACCAAATGAATGTGTTTCTTGTATTATTGCCTCTCGGCTATGGAATTGTTAGGCTCGATAAATGATTTGCATACAAGTTTTCGTTACTTTTCTCCATCTCGTGACGAACGTTAGAAACATATTTGCCATAAATACAGGTTTATGGCAAAGAGCAACACCCACAGGGTAACCATCTGCAAGAATGAAGAATTAAAAATGGAAAATTAAGAAAGTTTTTCTCTTGGCGATGTTGCCTGACAGACGGAAAATAATCGTATTTTCGCCACCTTCAAAACCACCGCCGATGAACTGTTGCTGTACATACCGTCTTATGAATCCCCTCACGGGGATTTGGCCCGCATACGGGGACGCCCTCGGCTACAGAGATGCATCCCCTGACGGGGATGGGTTTCCTGTGACATACTCCGTCACCCACTCCCATACTGATCACTCTTCACTGATCACTGTTCACTCCTCTCACACCTTCTCCGCGAAAGAACGCGACGCAGAAACCGGCTTATCTTACTTTGGCGCACGCTATTACAGCAGTGATCTAAGCATCTGGCTCAGCGTCGATCCGATGGCTGAGAAATATCCTTCGTTGAGTCCCTATGTTTACTGTGCTGATAATCCGGTGAAGTTGGTGGATCCGAATGGGGAGGAAGTTTGGAAACCCGACATAGAAGGTAATCTTTTTGCTGAGGAGGGTGATAACAAGGAAAGTCTAGCTGACTTTTTGCATTGTTCAATAGACGAAGCAGGTTCTCTACTCTCTGAGCAAGGGTATAATTCTAATGAAAATATTAAAGATGGAAGTAAGGTCATACTTGATAATGTATTCACTCGCAGTATTAAATCTTTCAGTAATGCAAAAGATGATTATTATAATTGTTGGGGGAGCTCCTATTATGGGGTATTGGGATTACCAATAGAAAATGGCTGTGATATACCCTGTGCTAATATATTCGATAGTTATTTGTCCAGTTACTTTGAGAGTGTGAATGGGTCTGAGGCTCAGTTTGGCAAAACAATAATTCGATTTGAGTCTAAAACGCTATATATGAATAGTAAGTATGATAAATATGCCAAAAATGGTTGTATTAGCAGAACAACTGGCGCAATTGGAAGCTCTTCACATGCTGTCGTTTACTATGGAACTGATAACAACAACAATGTTTGTGTATATACAAAAAATGGATATTCCAGAAAACCGATGGTTGTTCCTTTAAAAAGCAGCAATTTGATTGGATACGGTGATGTTATTGGAATTGGGGGTGAATCTGGTTATTATAATCGCATAAATAATTAACTAATAATATTTATATTTTTTCAGATGAGGTATTAAAAATCCAATAATTGTTATCGTCCTCTATTGCACACTTTTGATCAATTGTCAATATCAAAATGAATATCAAATACTAAATGAATTTCTATATGGAAATGATAAAGATTATGCTTGCTTTGAGTTTTTGTTTCCTCAGTAGTATTTGTGTTGCCCAAAATTATGATACCATTCGTACAGATTCTCAAAACGTCACAGGTTCTAGCTATGTTCTGGCAAAAAAATTCATTGTAGACATTCAAACTTTTTTTAATTCAAACAATGAGCGCTATACAATAACCGTTTTATTGTCAGTCGAGGGAATAAAACAAGTTTCAGCTTTGAGCGATAATATTGTTGAATTTATACAAATGGATACAATTCCCATAAAAATCCCCATTTTCCTTGCTTATTCTAGTCTTTGCTCGGACGATCCAATCATTTATGGATATGACTGGGATGGCTCTTTTTTGTTGGAAAATGATAATAGCTTCTCTATCCAATTCAACAGGTCTTTTTTAATACATCATCCTGCCTTCCTTGAACAATTAGAAAATCTGAAAATGGAAAATGATTTCTAAATGTAATCATTCCCTTTTTCGGACAGTTTTAAATGTGTTTTATTTCAGCCATTATTATCTATGAACCGCCACCGTACATACCGTCCTATGAATCCCCTGACGGGGATTTGGCCCGCATACGGGAACGCCATCAGCTACAGATATTTATCCCCTGACGGGGATGGGTTTCCTGTGACATACTCCGTCACCCACTCCCATACTGATCACTCTTCACTGATCACTGTTCACTCCTCTCACACCTTCTCCGCCAAGGAACGCGACACGGAAACGGGCTTATCTTACTTTGGTTCACGCTATTATAGCTCCGATTTGAGCATCTGGCTCAGCGTCGACCCGATGAGTGACAAATATCCATCAACTTCACCGTACGCCTATTGTAGGAATAGCCCAATTATACTGGTTGACCCAAACGGGATGTTTGATGATGAGGCAAAAGCCATAAGGTTCCGGAACCGAGCCGCAAAAAGGTATGGCGAAGACAGAGTGAGCGATGTGTTCAATAATACAATTGACGGAGGCAAAGCTAATTACGCATTTAGTATTTACGGTAAGGGAAAGACTAAGCGATCTTACAGTGGAGGAACAAATGAATTTGGAGGTCCTGTTATCACGTGTGACAAAGCGGACAAGGTTGTATTCTCAAAAAAAGATTACAAATCTTATGCAAAAAGTCAACGAGGAAGATTTGAGATGGGCTTTTCGATGTCAGTAGGGGCACAGTATGGAGCCGGATTACATATAGGGGAACAAGCCACAGGTATTAGTATTATGGGAAACATTGCATCGATTGATTTAATCGGTGTTCGAGTTGATATAAAATACCATCGTTAATAATTACAAAGAATGAGTGATTTAAATACAAATAACGGTTTTAAATATTATAAGGACATTTGGAACAGTGAGAAAAAAGTGTCTTCCGACCCCATAGTTGTGCCTGGAATGGTATATACAATGCTTGTAATGCTCAACAGCGTGTTCGTTGAAAAGGGAATACGGAAGTTGGCAACTTTGAGAGATTCAGGGAAAGCAGGTTATGAATTGTTAGTCAAATGTCCCTATTGTCAAGCCGTGCATTACCAAAAAATACTGACGAAGAAATACAAGTGCCCCCATTGTTATAAAAAATCCACAATTGTACCATTTGGAGGGACATTCGGGGAATGTTTCCTGAAAAGAATAAACAATCCAAACACAGATAATGAACCTTGGCAGAAATAGTGCGTGTGTGTTCGTGTGCCGCCTTCGCTACCGAGCCCTGCAGACCTACGGCCTGCATCCCCCTTGCCCAATCACTCTCTGTTCACTGATTACTGTTCACTGATTACTGTTCACAGATTACTGTTCACAGATCACTGGTCACTGTTCACAGATCACTGGTCACTGTCCCCTGCTCGTTGCAGTGCCCGTTTTTTGCAACGTCTTTGCCCATAAAAAAAACACCCGCTTCTGCGGGTGCTTTCTATGCGGTAAACACTGGTTACTAATTTAAAATCGGTGGCTACTATTTCACTAAGTTCACAATAGCCTTGAATGCCTCAGGATTGTTCATCGCGAGGTCGGCGAGGGTTTTGCGGTTGAGGGCGACACCCTTCTTGGCCAAACTGCCCATCAGGACAGAGTAGGACATACCGTATTCGCGAGCACCCGCGTTGATACGGGTGATCCACAAACTTCTAAAGTTTCTTTTCTTTGCTTTTCTGTCGCGGTAGGCATATTGCTGGCCCTTTTCCCACGAATTTACTGCAACGGTCCAAACGTTTTTACGTTTGCCGAAGTACCCACGGGTACGTTTCAAAATCTTTTTTCTTCTTGCTCTTGAAGCAACGTGATTTACTGATCTTGGCATAATTTAATTCCTTTCATTTCCCGTCAGCGGTTTGTCTTTCAAACTCTTTGATAGCTGAACGTGAAGATTTGTTTTTAGTTAATAATCGGGTTTATTAGCACTGTGCGAGCATTTGTCTCACCGTGCGTTCCAGGTTGTGTTCGACAATAGCGCTGTAAGCCAGGTTGCGTTTTCTCTTGGTGGATTTCTTGGTGAGAATGTGGCTGTGGTAAGCGTGATGTCTCTTGATTTTGCCGGTGCCGGTCAGAGTGAATCTCTTCTTGGCGGCGGACTTGGATTTGATTTTTGGCATTTCTTTTAAGCTTTTAAAGTTTATATTTAGCGTTTACCGTTTTATCGTGAGTTTTATTTTTTCTGCGATTTGGGGCTGATGATCATCGTCATATTGCGGCCTGCCAGGGTGGGCATCTGGTCGGGCTTGCCATAGTCGCCTAAGCGCTCGGCGAAGCGGAGCAGCAGCAGTTCGCCCTGGTCCTTGTAGATGATGGAGCGGCCTCTGAAATAGACCTGGAGCTTCACCTTGTAGCCCTCCTGCAGGAACTTGATGGCGTGGTTGCACTTGAAGTTGAAGTCGTGCTCGTCGGTTTGCGGCCCCATATGGATCTCCTTGACGGCGTTCTTGGCACTGTTGGCCTTGATTTCCTTCGCCTTTTTCTTCTGCTCGTAGAGATATTTCTGGTAATCCATCACCTTGCACACGGGCGGGTTGGTGTTCGGGGAGATTTCCACGAGGTCCAACTCGTATTTGTCGGCTATGGCCAACGCTTCGCGCAGCGAGACGATTTTGGGTTCAAATTGTTCGCCAACTACGCGGACGGTCTGGGCCGTGATGTGCTCGTTGATTCTGTGTTGGCTCTCTTTCTTGGGGCGCGCGCCCATAGGGGTGCGGGGTTTGCCTGCGTTAGGTGTGTTATTCAAAGCTCCTTTCTTTTTTTGTTTACGATATAAATACTTTACTTATAAAATTTTGGGCGGCAAAAATACACTTTTTTTAATTTGTTTTGATTGTTGTTGCATTTTTTTTATTTTTGCAGCGTTAAAACATCCGGCACTCTTTTCTGTGCCGATGGAATTGATTCTTAATCCTCCCTTCAAGAGCTTTCGCTCCAGGGAATTAAATTTGAAAGCAGTGAAACGTAGAACCCTCATTTTCACCACTTGCGTGCTGTTTGCCCTCTGTATGGCATCGGCCCCGGCGGCGCGCGCCCAAAGTTCCGAGTTCGGCGCCCTCGTCGGCACCTCCTTCTATCTTGGCGACCTCAACCAGGCGGGCCTCTTCAAGGGCTGCCATCTGGCGGGCGGCGTGATGTACCGCTACAACTTCTCGCCCCGCTGGGCCCTCAAGGCCAACATCCTGTTCGGCAAGGTCTCCGCCTCCGACGCGGGCACCCTGAACGCACAGCGCAACCTCAGCTTTATGTCGCCCATCTCGGAACTCTCCGTGCAGGCCGAGCTCAACTTCCTGAAACTCTACAACGCCCCGCAGCAGAACCGGTTCACACCCTATATCTTCGCCGGTCTCTCCCTCTTCTCCTTCGACCCGCAGGCCCAGCACCCCAACGGCACGTGGTATGAGCTGCAGAGCCTCGGCACCGAGGGCCAGGGCATCCCCGACTCCAACGGCGTAGCCGCCAAACGCTACTCCCTCACCAGCTTTGCCATCCCCTTCGGTATCGGCTTCAAGGTCACCATCGGCCGCCACATCTGTCTCGGCGCCGAATGGGGCATCCGCTACACCTTCACCGACTATCTGGATGACGTGCGCGGCGTCTATTATGACAACGACGTGCTCCGCGAGCAGCACGGCAGCATCGTGGCCGACCTGGCTGACCGTACCCCCGAGCTCATCGACCCCGAGACCAACGCCCCCTATCCCTATAACAAGCCCGGCACTCAGCGCGGCAACACCACCACCACTGACCTCTACTCCTTCGCCGGCATATTCTTCACGGTGAAGTTTGGTAACGAGTCGAAGACCTGCGATCTGCACAAGCCCAGAAAACCCCGCCACTAAAACAATAGCCAATGAACCATAACGATAGAGTTCTCGACCCGGCCAAGATGCCCGCCCACATCGCCATCATTATGGACGGCAACGGCCGCTGGGCCCAGAAGCAGGGCCACGAGCGCACTTTCGGCCACCAGAACGGCGTGGAAGCCGTGCGCAGCGTCATCGAGGGCGCTGGCGAGATGGGCGTGCGCTACCTTACCCTCTACGCCTTCTCCACCGAGAACTGGAACCGCCCCAAAGAGGAGGTCGAGATGCTGATGGGCCTTCTCGTGAAGTCTATCCACAATGAGCTGGACAAACTGATGAAAAACCAGGTGCGTCTGATGATGACCGGCCGTATGGAGGACCTGCCCGAATCGTGTCGCGCCGCCCTCCAGGAGGCCATCGACCGCACCGCCGCCAACAAGGGGCTCACCGTTGTGCTGGCCCTCAGCTACAGTGGCCGTGCCGAGATTGTGGATATGGCCCGCAACATCGCGCGCCAGGCCGCCGCCGGCACGCTCGCCCCCGAACAAATAGCCCCCGAGACTGTCCAGCAGCATCTCTATCACGGCGATATCCCCGACCCCGACATCCTCATCCGCACCGGCGGCGACTTCCGTATCAGCAACTTCCTTCTCTGGGAATGCGCCTACACCGAGTTCTTCTTCGTGCCCACGATGTGGCCCGACTTCCGCAAGACCGACCTGCGCGAAATCGTGCTCGATTTCCAGTGCCGTGAACGCCGCTATGGAAAAACGGGGGAACAGGTCCGAGAACAATGATATTTTCACTATCTTTGCCGCCCTATTTTTATAACCTGTAATGAGATTCACCCGACGAGCGACAATCTTCCTGATGCTATTTATAATGATTTGCATAACTGCAAGTTATGGTCAGGTTATTGTGGGCTCCGAAGGCAAAGACGGTCCTATCAAGATTGATTATTCCAATCCTGTCGAGTATGAAATTGGCGGCATTACCTCCTCCGGCACCGCCCCGCTCGACCAGCGCCTGCTCTCGTTCCACGTGGGCGAGAAGATTCTCATTCCGGGTGATGAAATCACCAAGAGCATCAAGACCCTCTGGAAAAGCGGCCTCTACGACGACGTGGAGATCACCGTCACCCGCGTGCTCGGCAATGTCGCTTTCCTTGATGTGCGGCTCGAAGATCGTGCCCGACTGCTATCCTTCGGTTTCAAGGGCACCACCAAGTCGGAGGAGAACGACCTGCGCGAGAAACTCCACATCTCACAGGGCAACATCATCAACGACAATATGAAGACCACCTGCGCCAACATCATCCGCAACTACTATGTGGACAAGGGCTTCTACAGCTGTTCGGTGAATGTGCAGGAAATCCCCGATGAAAAAATCAAGAATGCCAAGAGCATCCTCTTCGATATCCAGAAATCCAAGCGCGTCCGCATCTCCAAAATCGCCATCAACGGCAACAAGGGTGTCACCGACGCTGTGTTGCTCCGTTCGATGAAGGAGACCAAGGAGAAGTTCCTCTTTATGCCCTTCTACAAGATGGACACCGCCATTGCCTATTGTGCGCGGCACAAGGGCTATTACGAGTCCAAGGACATCAAGGAGCACCTCGACGACTATTTCTCCGACCGTGTCAAGCTTCGCAGCATCTTCAAGAAATCCAAGTTCATCAAGGAGAGTTACGAAACCGACAAGGTCAATCTCATCAACAAGTACAACGAGTTGGGCTACCGCGACGCCATCATCGTGCGCGACACCTACTATCTGGACGGGCGCGATATGCATATCGACATCGATGTGGACGAGGGGCCCCGTTACTATTTCCGGAACATCACGTTTGTGGGCAATACCATTTATCCCACCTCGCTGCTGTCGCGTCTTTTGGGCATCAGCAAGGGGGATGTCTATAACCAGACCCTCCTGAACAAGAACCTGACGATGAAGGAGGATGGTGAGGATTTGGCCTCGCTCTATATGAACAACGGCTATCTCTTCTTCAGCGCCAACCCTGTGGAGGTGGCAGTGGAGAACGACTCCATAGACATTGAAATCCGTATCCGCGAGGGCAAACAGGCCCGCTACAACAAAATCACGGTCACGGGCAACACCAAGACCAACGACAATGTCATCCTCCGCGAGGTGACCACCATCCCCGGCCAGCTATTCAACCGTGCCGACATCATCCGCACACAGCAGGTGCTGATGTCGCTCGGCTATTTCAACCAGGAGAAGATGGACGTGCAGCCCAAGCCCAACGAGGCCGACGGCACCGTCGATATCAACTACGTGGTGGAGGAGACCAGTTCCGACCAGCTCTCGCTGAGCGCGGGCTACGGCGCGATGGGATTCGTCATCACGGCGGGTATAGCCTTCAACAATTTCTCCACCAAGAAATTGTTCAAGAAAGATGCCTGGACGCCCATCCCGGGTGGCGACGGCCAGCGCCTTTCCCTGAATGTTTCCACAACAGGCCAGTTCTATCAATACTATAACGTCTCCTTCACGGAGCCGTGGCTCGGGGGCAAGAAGCCCAACGCCCTCACGGTCGGTGTCTTCTACCAACGCCAGGCGTATGGCTCGAAACGAGACACCGCTGGTTTCCGCTCCTCCAGCATCGCCGGCGCCTCCATCTCCCTGGCCAGCCAGCTGAAGTGGCCCGACGACTACTTCCAGATGTCGCACACCCTCTCCTACGAGTATTATACGGTGACCAACTGGTCGGGCTACTATTTCTTCAACAATGGTAACGCCAACAGTTTGAGCTATATCTTCACCTTGGCCCGTAACTCCGTCAACGCGCCGATCTACCCGCGCGAGGGTTCCAGCTTCTCCTTCTCGGTGCAGCTCACACCGCCCTATTCGCTGTTTGGCCATAAGGACTACAGCACGATGACGGACCAGCAGAAGTATAAGTGGCTTGAGTTCCACAAGTGGAAATTCAACGCCTCCTGGTTCACCCGCATTGTGCAGAATCTGGTGCTGAATGTCCGCTTCAAGATGGGCTTTATGGGCTGTTACAACAAGGAGATCGGCATCCCGCCGTTCGGACGCTTCTATCTGGGCGGCGACGCTATGTCCACCTTCTCCTACGACGGCCGCGAGGTGATTGGTATGCGCGGTTACGACGACGAGGTGCTGTCGCCCTATGTAAACGGCAGTTCCACGGGTGCCAGCATCTACCAGAAGTTCACGGCCGAGTTGCGCTACCCCATCAGTCTGAACCCCTCAGCCACCATCTACGTGCTCGCCTTCCTGGAGGCTGGCAAGGGCTGGCTAGACAAACGGCAGTATAACCCCTTCAATATGTACAAGTCGGCCGGCGTCGGCGTGCGCGTCTATCTGCCGATGTTCGGTCTGCTCGGCTTCGACTGGGGCTACGGCTTCGACGAGGTGCCCGGACGCGCCAAGAGCGCCTGGGGAAGCCACTTCCACATATCCATCAATTCTTCCATAGACTAAAACAATAAAAACCATAAATCCACGTTATCTCCACGTTTATAATTAAAAAAAATAGAAGCTATGAAAAAACTATTCTTGTCCGCATTGATCGCCCTGGTGTCTGTCACCGCCTTTGCACAGAAATACGCCTATATCAATTCCGAATATATTCTCTCCAATATGGCGGAATACAAGGAGGCGCAGGCCGAGCTGAACCGCGTGGCCGTGCTGTGGCAGAAAGAGATTGAGGCCAAGTTTGCCTCCATCGACTCGATGTACAGAAAATATCAGGTGGAATCGGTGACGATGCCCGAGCAGATGAAGAAAAACCGCGAGGACGCCATCATCGCCCAAGAGAAAGCCGCCAAGGACCTTCAGAAAAAGCGCTTCGGCCAGGACGGCGACCTCTTCAAGAAGAGAGAGGAGCTGGTGAAACCCATCCAAGACCGCGTCATCTCCACGGTGAACGACTATGCCAAGGAGAAGGGCTATGCCTTTGTGTTCGACACGGCTGGTGAGATGACTATCATCTACGCCGACCCGAAATGGGACATCAACAACGCCATCCTCCAAAAACTCGGCATCTCTGTCAACAGCGAGTTGGATGACTAATAATATATAATATTGTATAACCTATTTACACTACAGATAAGAAGATGAAAAAGATTTTGTTACTTGCCGCCGTTGCTATGTTCGTTTCTTTGGGCACGGCAAACGCCCAGAAGTATGGACACGTCAATTCCAGTGAGATTCTCCAGGTGATGCCCGGTGTGGACTCCTTGCAAATCAAACTCCAGGCCTTCCAGGCCGACCTGCAGGCTATGTATGAGAGTATGATGACCGAGTACCAGACCAAGAAGGACAAGTTTGACCGCGAGGTGGGCACGATGTCCTCCGCCGTGCGCCAAGTGCGCGAGAAGGAGCTGGAAGACCTCGGTATGCGTATCCAGGAGTTCCAGGCCAATGCCCAGGACGACCTCGAGGAGAAGCAGTACGAGCTGGCCAAGCCCTTCCAGGACGCCATTCAGAACGCTATCGACAAGGTGGCCAAGGCCAACGGCTATGCCTATATCTTCGACACGAAGATTCTGCTCTATTATGATAACGGTGATGATATCACGCCGCTGGTGAAGAAGGAACTCGGCATTAAATAAGGAGGACGGCACGATGAAGAAACTGATAATTGTAATCCTGTGCCTGTTCGTCACCGTTGCCGGTTACAGCCAGAAGGCAAAGTTCGGCCACGTGGACTACGCCGACCTGATGAAGGACATCCCTGGCATCGACACGGCCCAGACCGTCCTGATGGCTTACCAAAAAGAGTTGGAAGAGACTGGCCAACAGATGGTGAACGAGTTCAAGGAGAAGCAGGCCGCCTATATGCAACTGGCCAACTCGGGTGCTTCCGCCGCCATCCTCAAGGTGAAGGAAGACGAGATGATGAAACTCTACGAGCGCATTCAGGAGTTCGCCTCCATCAGTGAGGAGGACTTGCAGAAGAAACAACTTGAGCTGTTGAAACCTTTCCAGGAGAAACTGCTGGCCGCCATCAAGAAGGTGGCTGAAGCGGGCCACTACACCTACATATTTGATGTCACCACGCTCGCGTTCCACGGCGAAAGCGACAACCTCACCGAGGAGGTGAAGAAGGAGCTCGGGAAATAAGAGGCGATTGGCGAGGTACGACCGGAGTCTTATACAGCCTCGGAGAGATGCTATTGACTGCATCCCCTCACATCCGTGTCCCGCAGGGATAACAGACAATGTGTCGTCCCTGCGGGACGTTTTGTTATGCGGTATGCCGCATCGTTCTACCAGGCTTTCGTCCCTTGCGGGACGTGGGGGCTCGTGCAAGGTGCCAGGTGTGTGAGGATATCCGCCGAGGTAGAACCGCCACATTGTGGGGTCATCGTCGTAGAGCCGTCACATTGTGGCGGCTTTTTTTTTGAAAAAAATATTCATTTGTATATTGAAGATAATTATCATTTGTGTATTTTTGCAAACTTTAAATTAAACTTTAGGGCAATGAAAATAACTGAGTTGAAAAGGATTCTTAAAGATAGTGGTTGTCACTTTCTTGTTGAGGGGAAAAATCACGAATGGTGGTGGAGTCCGATAACAGAACGGCGGTTTCAACTACCCAGACATTCAACGGCGGATGTGGGCAAAACATTGATGGGATATGTCAGAGAGCAGTCTGGAGTAAATGTCAAGTAATCAAATAAAAACAATACTATGGAAAAAATCACTGTAATTATTGAAAGAAACAATGATGGCTCTTTTACCGCCATCCCCCAGCACAAGCACAAAATAGGCTTCATTGGAACTGGCAACACTATTGATGCTGTAAAAAGAGATTTGGCCGACTCCTATTCTGAGGCGAAGGATCTGATGCCTTCGCTTCCTGAAATGGAGTTTGAGTACAAATTTGACACTGCCAGTTTTTTACAATACATTAATGGCAAGTTGTCACTGGCCGACTTGCAAACCATCACTGGTATTAACCGACACCAACTCAGCCATTATGCTACCGGGAAGAGTCGTCCCTCGCCCAAAACCGTGCAGCGCATCCAGAACGGCATACTGAAGTTTTCGGAAGAACTGCGCCGGGTGTGTCTGGTTTGACACCCGTAACAATCCCTTTGCGGGGTACGATTTGCGATTTACGACGTGCGAGGTACGACCGGAGTCTTATACAGCCTCGGAGAGGCGGCACGCACGGAGTGCAATTAACACCATACGCAGTGTGGTGATGGGCGTCTGTACGCCACCCGGCATCTCGGAGAGATGCTGTTGACTGCATCCCCTCACATCCGTGTCCCGCAGGGATAACAGACAATGTGTCGTCCCTGCGGGACGTTTCGGTGCGTGGTGTGCCGCATCGTTCTACCGGGCTTCCGTCCCTGGCGGGACGCGGGGGATTGTGCGACGTGCGGGGTGTGTGATGATATCCGCCGAGGTAGAGCCGCCACATTGTGGGGTCATCGTCCGTAGAGCCGTCACATTGTGGCGGCTCTGCAATGGGGACGCCTATACGTTAGGATAAACAAAAAAAAACGGGTGCGATTTCCGCACCCGTAATTTTTTTCTCTCAGATTTTACTTACTACTCCAAGCTGATAGCTTCGCAAGGACAAACGTCTGCGCAAGCTCCGCATTCGATGCAGAGATCGGGGTTGATAGAGTAAGCAGCGCCTTCAGAGATAGCTTCTTGAGGGCATTCGCCAATGCAAGTGCCACAAGCGGCGCAGAGATCCGGATTGATTTTGTAAGCCATTTTTTTAAGTTTTAGTTGTTGTTTTTTCAGGCGGCAAAAATACACTTTTTTTATATGTACCTGCGCGTCTTCAAAAATTTTATTGACAATATGAAAGGGGAAAAGTTAAAGGAGTCTGTTAAAAAAAATGACGCGCTTTTTTCAGGTAAAAATTATACCTTTGCCACCTTATTGGAGAAGCTATGGAAAAAACGAAAGAAACCCCTTTAATGCAGCAGTACAACCGGTTCAAGGCCCAGCATCCCGACGCCATACTGCTGTTCCGGGTGGGCGATTTTTACGAAACCTATGGCGAGGACGCCGTCCAGTCCTCGAAGATTCTCGGCATCACGCTGACCAAGCACGGCAAGGGGGTCACGCAGACCCAGCTGGCCGGCTTCCCCTACCACGCCCTTGACGTATATCTGCCCAAACTGGTGCGCGCCGGCAAGCGCGTGGCCATCTGCGAACAACTTGAAGACCCCAAATTCGCCAAGAAACTCGTCAAACGTGGCATCACCGAAATGGTGACTCCCGGCGTCTCCATCAACGACAAGGTGCTCGAACAGAAGGAAAACAATTTCCTCGCTGCCCTCCAGTTTACCGAGAAAACCTGCGGCATCGCCTTCGTCGATATCTCCACCGGCGAATTCTATGTGGCGGAAGGCGACTATGACTATATCGACAAGCTCTTCCAGAATTTCAAACCCTCCGAACTGGTCATCCAGAAGGGGAAGGTGGCTGCCTTTAAGGAGCACTTCGGCGAGAAGATGCTGCTTACCACTCTCGAGGACTGGGTTTTTATGACGGATTTTGCCAATGAGTTGCTGACCAAACACTTCCAAACCACCTCGCTCAAGGGGTTTGGCGTGGACAACCTGCCATTAGGCATCATCGCCGCTGGCGCTGCTCTGCATTATCTTTACGAGACGCAGAATCATAAGATTCAGCATATCAACAAAATCAACCGCATTGAAGAGGAACACTACGTCTGGCTCGACCGCTTCACCATCCGGAATCTCGAACTGGTGGGCAGCGCCAACGAGAACGCCGTCACTCTCTTGCAGGTGCTTGACCAGACGCAGACCCCGATGGGCTCGCGAATGCTCCGGAAATGGATGCTGATGCCCCTCAAGGAGAAGGTCTGGATTGACGAGCGCCTCTCGATGGTGGAGTTCTTTATGCAGCACGCGGAGCTGGCCTGCGACCTGGGCTCGGCCCTGAAGCGGGTGGGCGACTTGGAACGTATGGTCTCCAAAATCGCCACGGGCAAGATCAACCCGCGGGAGGTGCTGCAGCTGGCCCGCGCGCTTCGGGCCGTGGAGCAGATGAAGGCCCTGTGCGAGAAGGCCGACCACCCCGCACTGGCCAAGATTGCCGAACAACTCAACCCCTGCCTCACTATCTGCACACGCATCGAGAAGGAAATCAACGAGGATTCGCCCGTGGTGGTCAGCAAAGGAGGCGTCTTCAACCGAGGCGTGGATGCCGAACTCGACGAGCTGTTCGCCCTCGCCACCAACAGCCGCGAGGTGTTGGGCGAGATTCAGCGCCGCGAGTCGGAACGCACCGGCATTCCCTCCCTCAAGATCGGTTTCAACAATGTGTTCGGCTACTATATCGAAGTGACCAACACGCACAAGGACAAGGTGCCTCTCGAGTGGACCCGCAAGCAGACGCTCACCAATGGCGAACGCTATATCACGGAAGAGCTCAAGGATTTGGAATCCAAGATATTGGGTGCGCAAGACAAAATGCTGGAGATTGAGACACGACTCTACAATGAGCTTTTGGTGAGCCTTTTGGATTATATCGCGATGATACAGCTCAACGCCCGCCTGACGGCGCGCATCGACGTGCTGCTCTGCTTCGCCACCGTTTCGGAGGAGAACGGATATGTGAAACCGATCATCAACGAAGGCACAGCCCTGGACATCAAGGGCGGACGCCACCCCGTCATCGAGCGGCAACTGCCCCCGGGTGAGCCCTACATCGCCAACGATGTCTATCTTGACAACAAAAAACAGCAGATCATCATCATCACCGGTCCCAATATGTCGGGTAAGTCGGCCCTGTTGCGCCAGACGGCCCTGATTGTGCTGATGGCTCAGATGGGTTGCTTCGTGCCCGCCCGGAAAGCCGACATTGGCATCGTGGACAAGATTTTCACCCGTGTGGGGGCCTCCGACAATATCTCCACAGGCGAGTCCACCTTTATGGTCGAGATGAACGAAACTGCCAGCATCCTGAACAACATCTCCGACCGCAGCCTTATCCTGCTCGACGAGATTGGCCGAGGCACCAGCACCTATGACGGTGTCTCCATCGCCTGGTCCATTGCGGAATACTTGCACGAGAATGTACGCCACCGTGCCAAGGTGCTCTTTGCTACCCATTACCACGAGCTCAACGATATGGCCGACCAGTTCCCGCGCATCAAGAACTATCACGTCACGGTGAAGGAAATCGACAACAAGGTGTTCTTCCTCCGCAAGTTGGAGAAGGGCGGCAGCGAGCACAGCTTCGGCATCCACGTGGCCCGTATGGCCGGTATGCCCCAGCAGGTGCTGCGCCGCGCGGAGGAGATTCTGAAACAATTGGAGAAATCGCGCTCCGACGCCCACGGCAACAAGATCGCCATCGAGAAATCGTCGCCCGGCTACCAGCTCAGTTTCATCAACCTCGACGACCCTCTCTTGCTGGAGGTCAAGGACTTGATTGTCGGAATCGACATCAACAGCCTGACCCCGGTGGAGGCCCTGATGAAATTGAACGAAATTCAGCAAATCCTTACTGGAAAGCGCTCGTAATACTATTTCCGGATAATGGTGACGGTGCCCCTTAGTTCCTGTTCGATGCCGTTTTGGGAGTACCGGAATTGGTAGGTGTAGGTGCCGTCAGGACAATTGTCGCCGTTCCAGGTGTTCTCGTAGGAGCGGTTGCGATACACCGCCCGCCCGTTTCTGTCGTACACATTCAGTTCCCGTTTGACGCAGTTCTCAATACCCAAGATAACGAAGAGGTCGTTGTAGCCGTCCCCGTTGGGGGTGAACACGTTGGGGATTTCAATCTTGGAGGGCTGCTGCCACTCAATCTCCTCCGAATCACGGTTTTGTATCACAGGGTCCTCCTGCTGTTGGCGCATTATGACAGAGGATTGGGGAATGGCCACGTGGGCGATTACGGGCTGTACAGGAGAGTTCTTGCTCGCGGGGGAGATGGGAGCGGGCGACACCACTGGTGAGGGGGTGGCGGTCGGCGTCTGCGCGATGTCGGGGGATGTCGGGATGGGATTTGCTTTTTCGGAGGCGGCGTTCTCGACGGGGAGCGCTTTGTCCTCTCCGAAGTCGCAACTGAACGCTGCGGGCACAGGATTGTCAGCAGGAGTCGTTGTCTCCAAAGGTGTGGTCTCCTCCACGGTGATGCTGTCGGCCATTACAACGGGGGTGCTTTCAGGTGCCGGGGTTTCGGGGGCGTTGTGACGCAGGCCCACTACCACGGCGGTGGTGACGGCCGCGGCAGTCAGCAGGGTTGCTCCGGCGGTCAGCAGAGCCTTGGAAAGGGAGAATGCACCGCCCTTGGCCGCACCGGTGGCCGAGGCCTGGGATGCGGCGGAAGAGCCCTCCGTGGGGAGGACAAGGTCCAGCCGTTGGCTGAGGCGCTCCCAGCTGCCGGCCGGCGGCTCTTGCGTGTAGTGGTTCAATATGTCTTTTAGCTCATTCATTTATTGCTCTTTTCCTATTTTTGAAAGTTGTTCAAGTGCCCAGGCGCGTGCCCTTTGGTAATAGACTCTGACCGTGTTGTGGTTCATTCCCGTTTTCTCCGATATCTCCTTGAAGGAAAAGTCGTCGATAGCGTGCATATTGAAGATGACTCTCCAGTTTTCAGGCATCTTCTCAATCACCCGCATCACGTCTTGGGCCTCCCATTGTGCGTGCAAGTCCTCCTCCGGTCCGTCGGAAGGGAGCATTGCAATGTTCTCCTCGAAGGACTCTATCTGCGGTTGTTTCTTCATTTTCCGCAGATGCTGCAACGAGGCATTGACCACAATGGAGTATATCCAACTTTGCAAAGAACCTGCCTTCTCCACGTCTCCAATATGCGTGAACACCGTGACAAAGGCCTCAATGAGCACGTCTTCCGCCTCCGTTTCGTTTCCGATGTAGCGGAGACAGACGGGAAACATCATCGGGGCAAACGTGTCGTACAGAGCACGTTGGGCCGATCGGTCGTTTCGCCGACATCCTTCAATGAGTTCTCGATTGTCAACGTTGTGCATTTTCCCTATAGATGCACGGTTAGTTGATTTTGTTACAAAAAAAATGAAAAATTATTGGACGGATTTCACAATGGACTCCACCTCACGGAGATAGTCGCGTTTTTTCTCCTGCGGGGCATAGACGAACCCGTCAATGGTGATGCACGATTTCTTGTCGGGGCTGAGCATCGTGTAGCTGTAGAAGGGGCCGCCCATCTTGTCGCGCACGGAGGCCCAGAGGCCGCGCAACTCGACGCCGTTGTGGTAGCCTATCTTGTACTCGCGCGACAGAGGGTAGCCCTCCATATCGGCCACGATGGGGTAGGCGCCCTGCACCGCGCCTTGAATATAGGCTTTGGTGATGCGGTTGCGCTCATAGACGATATTGTCCGTGGTCAGCTCGTAGGCCGGCGACTTGTAAATCATCACGAAACGGTCGTTCTTCGGAGTGCGGAAGAGGAGCCACAGGAAATCCTCCTCCTCGCGGCCCACCGTATAACCGCTGGGCACCGTCATCGAGATGCCGAACTTGTCCTGAATCTTCTTCTCCAGGTCGGGTTCGTTGAGCTTGCGGTGGGCGTTCTGCAGGCGCGCGATGTCGTTGTTGTACATCGCTTTTATGATTTCATCTTGATGCGACAGGAACAGTGCCATACAGGAGTCCTGGTTGTTGCCGCGCAACACCACGTGGATCTGGGGACTGGTGTAGGGGTCCTTTTTCAACTCGTAGGAGTTGTTGGAGTAGTTGGGATTGTAGTCGAACTGCAGGATGTTGCGGTGCCGGATGAACGAGGCTTGCAGGTCCTTGTTGCTGCACTGCAGCACATCAAACATCGGCTCTATCTGGTTGATGGCCGGCTGCGGCTGCTGCATAATATCGCGAATCATGGTCCGTGCCGCCGGGGTCCAATAGGCCGTGTCAATGGCCAGAATCATCTCGCCGGCCTTGCCCGTCGAGAAATTGTCCGACTTCACAGTGAAAACGGGGGAGGACTTCTGCTTGCAGGAGACGGCAAGGAGAAGCGCTGCCATCAGAAAGAGATAAATGTGTCTATTCATAATAATAATTTTATTTTTCATTAATAATAATTTTGATATTGCAAAATAATTATTATTTTTGCAACCATTATGAATAACGCAGGATAATTTGTAATCGTATCTAATAATAAAAAAAAATATGTATTCAGAAGAATTTTACCGGGTGGCGTTGTTGGGGTTGGAGGGTTTCGGGATGGCCACGATGAAGAAGATGTTGCGCTTGTCGGGTTCTGCCACGAACCTGTTTACAAAGAGCGACTTATGGATGGGGCAAGTGCGTCGTCGGAGCAAAGGGGTGCCTTTGCCGCGCGTGAGTGACGCCTTGCGCCGAGAAGTGGACGAGGAGTTGCGGCTGATGGAGAAGCACGGCATACGCCAGTGTTTCTATTTGGACAAGGATTATCCATACCGGCTCAAAAACTGTTCTGACGGGCCGATTGCCTTCTATTATCTGGGGGCTGCCGACTTCAACGGGCCGCGGACGCTGGCCGTGGTGGGCACGCGCGAGGCCACTGAGTACGGGCGTTCCGTCGTGCGCAAGCTCCTGTCGGAGTTGCGAGATGCCGGGGTGGTTACGGTGAGCGGGCTGGCCTACGGCATCGACACTGAGACGCACGCCCGTTCCATAGAGTACGGGTTGCGCACCATCGCCGTGATGGGCAATGGCCTCGGCACGGTCTATCCCAGCCAGAATCGCACGCTGGCCCGTCAAATCATCGAGCAGGGCGGCACGCTGGTCAGTGAATACCCCTTCCGCACCCAGCCCGACCGGCTCAACTTTCCCCGGCGCAACCGCATTGTGGCCGGAATGGCGGATGCCGTGGTGGTGGCCGAGACCGCCAACAAGGGCGGCAGCATCATCACCGCCCACATCGCCCAATCCTACAACCGCGATGTGTTCGCTTTCCCCGGCTCGGTTTTCGATCCCCATTTCGAGGGTTGCCACTCCCTCATACGCCAGAATGTGGCGGCGTTGGTCACTTCCGGACAGGATTTGCTGGAGATGATGAATTGGGAATCGAGCCAAGGAAGCGTGCAAACCAGTCTGTTTGTGGACCTTACGGAGGACGAGCAGCAGGTGGTGGACCTGGTGCGCGCTTCGGGCGAGCTGGCCATTGACCGGCTCTCGGAGGCCCTGCCGGAGTATTCCCCGTCGAAATTGGCGGGCCTTCTGTTGACATTGGAGCTCAAGGGAGTGCTGGTGTGCCGGCCGGGGAAGGTTTACAAGTTGCAGAATTGACGGGTGTGTGGCGCATTAGGGAGGATTTTGTATTTTTGCCCCGACAAAAAAATGAGAAAATGCGTGTCATAATACGTACATTGGCCCTCTTGTTCTTGCTGGCGGGAGGAACTCTTTTCGGCCAGCGCGATTCGTTGACCCTGGTGCAGGCGGCGTGGTCGCACGATACCCTGCACGGGATGGTGTTGCATACCGTGCAGTTCACGCAGCAGGAGTATTTCCGGAGCAACCAGTACATAGCTGTGCTGGAAGTCCCGGCCACATCCGGTATGGAATTTCGGTTTGGGTATGCCCCTAAGCGCACGCGCACCTCGGCGATTGCCCGGGAATATGATGCTCTGGCTGCCGTGAACGGGTCATTTTTCGATATGGACCGGCACAATCCCATCTGTCATCTGCGCATTGATGGGGTGGAGTATGGCATCAACACGCCGGGCAAGGACACGGTGAACCGCAAGTATTACCAATACGGCACGATGGTGCTGCGCGATGGCAGGCCCTGCATCCTGCGCACCGACAGTGCCCGCCTGTGGGAGCGTATGTTGCCCGACAGCAATATAATGACCGCCGGGCCGCTCCTGATCTATGACGACTCGCTGCAGCCGATGCGCAACGACCTCTCCTTTGTCAACAAGCGCCACAACCGCACGGCTGTGGGCATCAGGTCCGACGGCACGGTGCTCTTGCTCGTGGTGGACGGCCGCACCAAGCAGTCGGAGGGAATGACCTTGGACGAGCTTGCCGCCACCCTGCACTGGCTGGGCTGCCGCGATGCGCTGAACCTTGACGGTGGCGGCTCCACCACTCTCTATCTTCGCGAATATCCCCACGGCGGCATTGTCAACCACCCCTCCGACAACGGTCGCTTCGACCACGAAGGCGAGCGCGGAGTCTCCAACATTTTGTATGTTGTCGGGAATATGCAATAAATGATTATTTTTGCTGCCTGTTTTGAATTTAGATAAACGATGAAAAAACTGATAGTATCCATAGTGCTGTTTCTGTTGGTCTTGGCGGGTGTCGCCCAGACTCAGCCGCTGAAATTTATGGGCATAAGTATGAACTGCACGATGTCCACATTCTCCTCCAAACTGAAGGGGAAGGGCTTTCTGCCCGATGCCAATGGCAGCCGCGATAATTTCGTGGTGATGAAAGGCATCTTTGCCGGCGAGAGGGTGAAACTCGAGGTCACTTGTGCCAGCAAAACCCATATGGTGAGCAGTGTGCTGGTCTGTTTCAACAGAAGCACCAGTTATACTTATGAACAGTTGAAACAGTTGCTCTCTGAAAAATATGGTTCCGATTATCAGGAATACAACAATTTAAAGGAAGAGGGCGGCTACGTCAAATATGTGACCGATTATGTGGAGTGGAAAAACGCCACCGACACGGTCACGGGCGACTGCAACAGGGTGGTGTTGTCGAAATGTAGCTACAGGAGCACCTCCTCGTTTGTCATTTCCTATCTGGACGGCAGAAACTCCAAGACGGAGGCCGTTGAGAAGTTTTCGGATTTTTAGTTTCTTTTCTGGCCTGGAATCATCAGGCTAAGAAAAATTTGTAACCTTTTCTTTTTTTTGCATCCTATTTATAGGAGATACTGATAGGATGAAGAAAGCAGAGTTTTGGTCGAAGCAGTACAAGAGCCACATCGGAAAGATGATTGGTGTGTGTTACCGCTATGTCGGCGACTGGCAGGTGGCGGAAGACTTGGCGCAGGATGCTTTCCTGCACGCGATAGAGAAGTCGGGCACCTACCACGCGTGGGGCAGCTTCGAGGGGTGGCTCAAGAAGATCGCCCTCAACGAGGCGCTGATGTACCTGCGCAACCAGCCCGAAACGGTGGCACTGGAAGAGGGGATGGCCGTTGAGGAACCGCTGGCCGACGAGCCCCAGGAGGTGAAAGAGGATTTCTCGCAGGAGGAGTTGTTGGAGATCATCAGACAGTTGCCCGTCAAACAGCGCACGGTATTCAACCTCTACGCCGTGGAGCACTGGTCGCACAAACAGATTGCCCAGAAACTGGACATCTCCGTCGCCAACTCCAAGGTGCTGCTCTCCCGCGCGAGGGCGGAGTTACAAGGGATGCTGGCGGCGAGGAGAATTAAGAAACTAAGAAGTTAAGAAACTAAGAAACTAAGATTATGGCAACATTATTCCTTAAGCAGTCTATTCCCCATCTTTTAGAAGGGGTGCCCGAAGGGCAGGGTAGTTATAGGGGCAAGAGCTCGGTAGGGCAACCAACCCCACACAAGCGCAGCGCAGTGTGGAGCGTAGCCATCCTCGTAATGGCCGTCGCTTTTCTGACGACCGCCTGCACGAAACCCGAAAAGAAAGCGCTCGACGGTACCTGGCGGTGGACCGTCACCACGGGCAGCATCGCCGGCGTGTGGTTCACTCCCGAGAGCGAAGGCTTCGAGGCCGAGCTCGTCTTCAACGGCAGCAGTTTCACCCTACTTAAAGATGGCGAGAAGGTTGTCTCCGGAACCTATCGCATTGATTATTACACGGGTCAAACGTTATACACCGACAAGGGAGACCAGGACGAACCTTTCTATTCCTGGTTCAACATACGCTTCCGCCTCACCGAGTCGCAACATAAAAAAATCGTAGAGGCCTTCAACGGGAAGATTTCGTTGGCCACGCCGCACAAGTTTCTCGCCACCCTCGGTTACAGCGAGGCAGAGGGGCAGGTGTTTTCGATGAGCGAAGACGGAATGTATGACGGTTTCTGCTATACTTTTCTAAAGAAATGAGAAGTTAAGAAGTTGGATAGGAGACCTCGGGTGCAGGCCGTCAGGTCTGCAGGGCTCGGTAGGGAAGGACGATGTTGATAGAGGTTTGCACGCTGTAGGTGTGCGGGTAACAAGAAAAAAATGATGGTAAATTCCAAATAATACAGATATGAAATTGACGATACGATTCACAGCAATTATCTTGCTAACGGTACTGGCCACCGCTTGCGATCCAGGCTACAACGAGGATATGCT
>JAEEGL016279931.1_pt1 | contig 156110 bp, 122 predicted proteins | sample 9134231 | NCBI WGS metagenome assembly JAEEGL01 (sample SAMN16246548, study PRJNA631951) | gut metagenome | biome: gut microbiome; feature: rumen; material: fiber-attached | host: Bos | place: Iran: Karaj | collected 2018-10 | reverse complement strand
GTATCTCCATCTTGTTCCGCTTCAACAGGGTTGAGAGTATAATAATCGTTGAGTTCATTGTACCTTGCCTCTGCAAAGTTCCTGTGGTCAACAATCAAAAAATCTCCTTTCTCTGCTACGCTATCCAAATAAAGGTCATAGGCGGATTTTCCAACCCATCCGTCTTCACCCTTATCTCCTTGCGGTCCTTGCTCGCCATCCGTTCCGTTTTCTCCGGCAGCTCCCTGAGCGCCTTCAAGTCCTTGCGGTCCCTGAGCACCGTCTTCTCCGTTTATTCCGTTCTCTCCTGCCGCACCCTGTGCACCCTCAGCACCTTGAGGACCCTGTGCTCCATCTTCTCCGTTTTGTCCATTTTCTCCTGCAGGACCTTGGGCTCCGTCTGCTCCCGCTGCGCCATCTTCTCCCTTAGGGCCTTGGACGCCGTCTTCGCCCTTGTCGCCTTGTGGACCCTGGGCTCCATCTTCGCCGTTGATTCCTGCTTCTCCCTGTGGGCCCTGAGCTCCATCGGCTCCATCTTCGCCCTTTTCACCAGTAGGACCTTGCGCTCCTTCTAAGCCCTGAGGGCCTTGGGCACCTGTTTCACCAACAGGACCCTGTGCACCCGGAACAGGAATTGCGCCCTGTCCGGCAATTGACGTAATATCAACTCTTATTGGAGAAAGAGAATCATCATTATAATAGAATTCAATAAACGTCTCATTACCTTCCGTAACAACTGTACCACTCGTGATGAATTGGTCATACTGCCACTGAGAAAGAATATCTTCCAAACCCGCCGACTCGCCAATTTTTACATTATCGTAATAAAGTTCAATTGAAGTATCAGCACTGTTCGCAACCACAGCAAACTTCTGTGGGTCTGCGTGGTTATATTCCCATGTTGGAACGCCATTGACAATTTCGCTTGCAATGTACTCTGCCCACTTTCCGTCTCTTGTTTCGTCCGAAAGTACAATGGCTTTCTGCCCGACTTTAAATGCTTTGCTTATATTCGCTCCGCGAGTTAAAAGTCCTACAATGTCATTTGAAAAATCTACAAGTTCCTGATAAGTGTCAGTAACTATCGTGCTTGCAATTGTCCAATGATTCTTTCCGACCCTTGAAGCACCGTTTGAGTCAATTGAGAACTTTAATGGATGCCCATCGTTCAAAACGGTCACTTCCATTCCGTCATAGGAATAGGTGAAATATTCAAATGTTGACAATCCTGACACATTAGCCAAAGTTGTTTGTCTAATGTCAAGCGGCTGTTTTTTCTGCAAATTTAATTGCTCGTTTATGCTAATTGCCATTATCTAATATTATTTTGTAAGTGTTATTTCAAGAGATTTTACTGAACCTTCAGAGAAGTATCCGTGAGCGGCAGGATACTCTTCGTCTATTCTGAATTCATACCATACAGTATAATCAGCGCCGCTTATCTTAATGTCCTGTGCCTTGGTGAGAGATACAGGTTGCAATCCTCCCCTGAGTCCGCTATATTCAGAAAGGTCTAACCGAGAAGGTGCAACTATAATCGGCTCCCTTGCGGCACTCTCTAAATATGCATCAAACTCTTCATCCGTATCATTGTCATAATGGTCGAAGTATGTTGGGTCTGCAGGAATTTCTATTGGGAATCTTCCGTCTGCAGGGAAATCAGCAAACGTGCTGAGAGCAAGAACATCTTGGCTATCGTTGGTTATTGCGGTGATAACATTGTGGTTCAATGCTCCCCAATAGATTGTCTTAACGACAGGCTTTTCAACATATTCTCCATAAACAGTCACCGCACTTGCAGGCATTGGCGTTCCTTCTTCAACAGAACCATCGTCCCACTTGAACTCATATGTAACTCCACTGATTTCAATCTCAGCAGGAAGTTCAGGATAAACGATTTCTTCCTTGTAGAGCGTTTCGCCTGATTCAATTACACCGGCCGGTGCTGCAGCACTGCTTCTCCTCATAAATGAAAGTTTGAACGGCTTAGGGGTGATAGTCACCTCTACGGTAACCTCGTCTTCTTCAACAACCATTCCTTCGGTATAAGCCGAACCGTTAACAGTCCAATCTACCTGATAACCCGGGTCTTCAATGTCAGCCTTGGTTTCAGGGCTTGCTGATGCTATAATGTCTTCTATGATATCAGCAATAGGCGTTCCGTAATCGTAGGTCGCTGCACTCTCCGCAGTCTCTCCACTTATAACGGGAGTTACACTTGACTCTTTGGTCTTGATGATAGGAACCACCGTTACATCTTCGTCAGGCATTGTGTCTGCACTCGTGATTGTTGTTCCGTTCATCTGCCATTCTTCGATGTACTCATATGGGCCAACCTCTATTGCACCCTCCAGTGCCTCGAGGATGTTCTCACCATAGTTGATTGTTACACTGCTTGCACCTGAAACTGTTATAATATGCTCATTTGGAACAATCTCCGCCGTATATTGAACATCTCTTGCAGGGACCGTTGCACCCACAGGTACATTGGTTTCAATATGATGTCCGACCATCTCGTTTGGATAGTTGGTCTCAATGTAATCTTCAATTGCGGATGCAATATCTGACTTATATTCCAAAGGAAGAACGAATGGTTCTTTTCCCGCGAGATTAACCGTTACATTGTATGTATTGATATCCGCGTCAATGGTTATTCCGCTTGCAGGAACGGTTTCAACGCTTCCCGTGTAAGAATATCCTTCAGGAATCAGTGTGCTGATTTCCGTTCCATATGCTACCGAGCCGCTGTATATCACGTCATTATTGTGCGTGATGACAACAGGATATGAATTGACGCTTGTCTCGCAAGTTGCTTCCACATTGTAATAAGGCATCGTATAACTACCTGAAACACCGTCAAGTTCAGGGTTGAATACCCAATCAGTTACCGTGTAACCTTCTTTCTCGTGTTTTGCTCTTGGCTCCACACTTGCACCATAACTATAAGTTTCAGACTGTCCGTCCTGAACCCCATCGACATAGTAAGACAACGTGTATTGGTTTGCCGTCTTGATGGTATAGAAGTTTACGTCGCTTGCAGGCATCTTATTATCAACCACTTCTGTATCGGCACTCCACTGTGTGAACGAATATCCTGATTCCGCAGGAACATCCTTTGATGGAATTGTCTGTCCGTATTTAACGGTGAAGGAGTCAACCAAGTCGTCATTGATGAAATAACTTACAGTATATGAATTTGCTGAAAGAACAGCCTTTAATACGAGGTTGTTGATGTCAGGCATATTCACATAGTAAGGTGTCCACCCACAAATAGTGTAACCCTCCTTGCTGTCCGCAGCAGGATATGCTATAGGGTCATCATATTCAAAGGTTGCCGTTGAAGTCTCCCCGCTTATGTTGAACGTTACATTATATGATTTCTTGGTAAATGTTCCACTGAAAACATAATCCTGCTTAACTGTTGAAGGAATAGAAGGCTCCCATCCACTGAAAGTGTATCCCGTCCTTGAAGATGAAGGGATATTGGTGATTTTCTTTCCCCAATCAATGGTCTGCGTATAATCGTCTAAAACTTCATCGTTAACCTTGAAACTCACGTTGAATTTCTTGATTGTATTCGTTCCGTAAAGGGTGAGGTTTGATGCAGGCATCGTTGTGTGCGTATTTCCGCTAGCGTCCTTCCATCCACTGAAGTCATAGCCTTCTTTGCTGCCATCGTATTCAGGGATTGGTGCACCCTCCTCAAGATTATAACTCTTTTTAAGGGAACCGTCGACATAAAACTTCAACGAATATGTCTTAGTGGAAGAACTCTCGCTTCCGCCGCCGTCTCCGCCGCCGCCATTTACGTTAACCGTCATCGGCTTCATATATTCTTCCACGGGAAGGTCGCACAGGTCAAGAACATGAGCACCCCAATGGTACATCTCTTCATATCTGTTATCCTCTTCAAGAGTAATACCGCTTTCTGGGCGTATTGCCATTTCTCGTGGGTCGTTCAAATATGACATAACTGTTATATTATTTTCTTATTATTAATCTTATCGCAAACCATATTCGTGTGTTGTTTTATATGGTTTTAAAGAGTAAGCATATTATTTTATCATAAATAGCGTGTGTAATCAAAAACTCGCCCCTTCCTAAAACAAAAAAGCCGCTGTTTTCACAACGGCTCGCAACTCCTGAAACATCAAAATTTTATCTCTTAATTGCTAAATGATTACTATCATTCCCCCAATTTTCAATTATCTCGTACCCCAACAACTTCAGGAAATTGAAAATTTCATCACGCTTTTCCTGCGTCTGCCCCCAACTTCCCACTGCATGCGATTCAAACAATATCGGTGGAAATCCATTCTCGATAATTGTTAAAACTCCTCCTCGCAAGACATCGCATTCAGCACCCTCCACGTCAACTTTTATCAAGCCGACATTCTTAATGTTATAATCATCAAGTTTCCTACGTTCAACATTATAGGTCCCCTTATTAAAGTCCCTTCCGGTTATCATATCAAAAATAGGGTATCCTTCTTCACAAAAGCCATTAAATGGCGACACTCCATCATCTTTGCCAAGTAAAACGTTATACACAAAAGTGTTATCCACCTTATCCTTAAGAAACATATTGGCGTATATAAGGCAACACATATTCTTATTAGGCTCGAAACAATGATTTTCCTTGAAATTCAAATATGTCATATAAGAACCATCTTCAGAGCCAACATCTATGAGTGATTTACTGAAATCAAAATACCCTTCTTCGTTTTTATTAATCTTTTCAATAATATCATATTCCTCGCAAAGGCAATAACTCCACCCAATCAACCTATCGGTTAAGACACTAAATTCACCTCCGTTAATCAAATAATATTTATCAGGAAAATTTTTATTCTTTAAATATATATCCATATCATTTTCCGTTTGTCAGTATTATAGTTTTGTTAAATTCCTTATTCCATACTTTTGTAGTATATGATATTTCAATACCTGAATCAGTATCTTTAATATTATAATCACTTATAAATGGTTTATCTAATCCATAATGGTTTATATTGATATAAGCTAACGCGCACACGAGAGAATCACAGGCATCATAATTCTCCTTCCTCAGTTCCCCCTTGTCATTGTACGCCCAAGAAATGTTTTCCTTTCCGTACATATCATTTACCATATTCATCATCACCAACTTCTTGTCGATGTCAAATGGGTAACTTCCAAAAAGCACTATCTTTCCGTTCTTTATTGAATCTTTAATATGCTTGAGCGGATATTCCCTCCCCTTCTTATCATATTTCCTGAGAGAAATCAATTCAGGAAATGAATAAGCCCTTGCATCATATGATGATATAAAATTTGGAACAATGCCAAGAATCCTATATATCGTCTCCGAAATCATTCCGTTGAACCTAAGGAGCGTGGCCACCGTATTCGCATTGTTCGACGAAAGAAGCGGTTCTTCAATAACCACATCTGTAATACTGTATGCCGTGGCGATATCCTTTATAAACTCATCCTCAAATATCTGTTTCCTAAGAAAAAGGGCTTCAATCCCCTTTATCTTTCTCGGAATTTTAGGGGTTTTATGGCTTAGATACACAATCTCAGGGTGGTCATCGCCATTATCCTTCAGCACACAAACGCCGATGCACGCCGTACTGACATCAAGCCCAAGAACATATCTTGGATAAACAGACTCTGCTATATCAATCTTTTCTTCCATATTTCTTACTAATTCATAAAAATGTATAACGCAACGCACAAATTATCAATATTTTTTTTGTTATTTCAGGAAATATTTTGTAAATTAACGTCAAAGTATAATCATTTATGCCACATTCGGTTAAAATAGAAGATAAATTATACGACAGGATGAAATCATACTGCGACCTGAATGGCACATCGCCATATGCCGTGGCAAGGGAAGCGATTGATAAATATCTGAATGAAATAATGTATGGCGACGCTCCGTTTATGAAAAAGGAAGAAGATGAAAATCGACAAATTTCCACAGAAACACCCGTCAATTTCGACAAAAATGCCGAAGAAACACCGTCTTTTACTGAAGTTACAAACGAAGCCATACCCATGGTTGATACTGAAAAAGTAAAAAGCCTGACAGCCGAAAAGGCCGATGAACAAGCGGTTATTGAACACAATGTCCCTGATGTAAGGCCAAAGAAAAGAAGATTATGAAGAAACTTGAAATAGGACAAGATGCAAAGGTGCTCGTAAGATGGAACACGAGCCAACAACTCACAACAAAGGAAGAGGAGAAGAATATCATATCCGCAATGGCAAAGAAATATGGTATTCCATCCAAGAACATTCGTGTTGAAAAGCATTTCATAGACCCATCCCTCGAAGATAATGTCCTCGCGGGGGAGATAGTACATAATGTCAATGACCCGAAGTTCATGCAGGAATTGATGAAACAATACATTGCCGCAAAGGGTATAACCGATGTGGATTTCGATGATATCGTTAAGATTGACTCGGCAATAAATGCCTGCATAGACTTCTCCGTGTATGACAAGGGGAAGAAATATACTATAAAGTGGGTCAAATGGGGAAACTTCCTTTCATATGGCCCTGACAACTATTTTGACTTCACAAAGTTGCATGGGCTTATCCTTTTGAACGGACAGCCCGCAAACAAGAGCGGAAAATCAACATTTGCCTACGACCTTCTTCATTTCCTTCTTTTCGGAAAGACGAACACAAACAAGGCAAAGACGCTCGGAGACTTGTTCAACAATTATCTTCCCGACGAAAGGGTTATGAATGTCGAAGGTTGCATCAATATCGACGGGGATGATTATATAATAAGGAGAACACTCACGAGGGGTGCTGCGGGAAAGAAAACAAGAACCGTAACCAATAAAGTAGAATATTTCAGAGTAGCAAAGGATGGTTCCGAAGAAATCCTTCCTGACGAGAACGAACAGGGTGCGAGCACCACGAAAACAACGAAGATAATCAAGGAGGCACTTGGTAACGAAAGCGATTTTGACCTCATAATCAGTGCAAATGCAAAAGACCTTGACAGTCTTATTTCCCTGACAGAAACCGAGAAAGGAAGACTTCTTTCAAGGTGGATTGGGCTTTCCATTATTGAAGACAAGGATGTAAAAGCAAGAGAGAAGTGGAATAAGGAAATAAGCGTTGGACGCTACTGCGACATGTATAACAGAACTCAACTCGAAAATGAGGTTGAGGCCCTTAACGCAGAAAATACGGCACATGCCGAACAAAAGAAGTCCAACGAAGCCGCAATCGCCGAAGCGGAAAAGAACATTGAAGAATACGGGAATACAAGAGACATTCTCCTTTCCTCAAAACAATCAATTGACCCAAGTCTGACAAAGGTTGATGTTGAGACCCTTAAGACAACAATCGCCAAGTTGGTTGAAAGCGGGAAGGCAAAAAATGCAGAAATTCAGTTCATAGAGGGTCAGATAAAGGAAATTGGGGATGTAGATTACTCAGAGGACGAATACAAGGCGATGAAAAAGGAAAATGACGCCCTTATATCGTCAATGTCCGAGGCAAGGGCTAATATAAAACATATAAAGGAGACGAACGATAACCTATCATCATCTGAATATTGTCCCGTCTGTCACAAGAAGTTCGACAATGTTGATAATTCAAAATTGATTGAGGAGAACAAGAAAAAGATAGGAAAACTGATAGAGGACGGTATCAAGATGAAAAAGCGCAGCGATTTCCTTACTGAAAAGATGGAATCAATCGCCGACAATAGGTCAAAATATCTTAAAAAGTCGCAACTTGAACTTAAGATTGCAACGATAAAGTCTGATGTCGCATCTCAAAGGTTGGAATATACGGAAAAGAACAATCTCCTGAAGGATATTAAGAAGAACGAAGAGGCAATAAGGAAAAACAACGAAATCGACACGAAGTTGAATGTGGTCAATGAAAATATCCGCATCAATGAGGGAATAAAGAGGGCAAAGGAACAGGATAACAAGGATATTGACCGTTACATCGCAAAAAACATGGAAATGATATCCACAAGGAAGAGTTATATCACAAAGATAGAAGAAGAGTTGAAAACAGAGAAGAATTGGAAACTCTACCTGCAGATGATTGGAAAGGATGGCATCAGCAAGATGGTTCTTAGGAACACGCTGCCTATCATCAATAATGAATTGAACAGGCTTCTCGGAGATGTCGCGGACTTCTCAGTGGAGATTACGATGAACGAAAAGAACGACATTGACTTCCTCCTTCACAGGGACGGAATAATAACAAGGCTTAGTGCTGCATCGGGGCTTGAAAAGACACAGGCTGCACTCGCGCTTAGGGTCGTTCTCGGAAAGATGTCACGCCTTTCAAGGCCTCCGTTCATTCTTCTTGACGAGGTTCTTGGTACTGTTGCAAAGGAAAATTATGACGACATGAAGAAATTGTACGATAAAATCGTCTCAGAATACGATTTCGTGCTACATATATGCCACATAGACCTCGATTGGTATGACGAAGGAAATGTGGTTACTGTTGTGAAGAAAGATAACATTTCAAGTATATCTATTTAAAAATAAAGGAGAATAATATGAGTACAGATGCTTAAAAAGAAGAAAATCGTCAATGAATTTGAACGAAGTACGCAGGCCTATTTTTCTGAGATAGGAAATCTGTCTCCGCTTTCAAAAGACGAAGAACTCTCATTATGGGAGAAGTACAAGAAGCATAACGACCTCTCCGCAAGGGATAAAATAATAAAATCAAACCTTAAGTTTGTTGCAAGCGTGGCCAAGTCCTTCCAGGGACTCGGCCTTTCGTATTCAGACCTGATTGCCGAGGGCAATATAGGCTTGATGAAAGCCATGGAGAAATTTGACTACGAAAAGGGATACAAGACCATAAGTTATTCCGTTTGGTGGATTAGGCAGACAATCATGGAAGCCCTGAAGGAGAGAAGTTTGCTTAAGGGAGACGAACTCCCAAGAGATTTTGAAAAAAACATTGAATCTGACGATGATTCTGAGTATAATAATGTGTCGGGAAGAGATATTGAAGACGGGGATGCAATGTCTTCAATCAGAGACGGAGAGATAAAATCAACGGTCAGGATGCTGATGGGCGTTTTAACCAAACGGGAACAAGCCATACTGATTGACTACTTCGGTCTCGGAAACGAAGACGAGATGACTTTGGAGGAAATCGGCAAAAAACTCGGGCTGACAAAGGAACGGGTAAGGCAGATAAAGGAAAAGTCTCTTAAGAAGCTAAGGGCAGAAACGTTGAAAAATTCAATAACAGAAGATATTTATAATTGATTTAGATTTAATATTATGGCAGCAAAGAAAACCACAGAAAAGAAAGAAACTGCACCAAAGAAAACCGTAACCATAAAGACACCGGAAGAAATAACCGTTGAGGTGAAAGAAGAAACTATTGATGCGGAAGAACTTATAGCATCACTACCAAAGAACGAGGAAGGGCAGATTATCGGAGCAGATATGTATGCTGACGAATCATTAGCGGGTCCGGACGGCGAGCAGGGTGTTGTTGACATTCAAGAGTTGGATGTTGAAAAGATTGAAGAGGCCGTAACAAGCGTTGATACGGAAATCAAGGACGACAGCAAAAAACTCGAAGAAGCAAAGGCTGAACTTGAAGAGACCCTGAAACCTGTAGAAGAAATTGAGGAAGAGGTTAAGGAAATCGAGTCAAGGCAAGAGGAAATTCAGAAGATAATTGAAACCGAACCTGAAAAGGCAGAGGAAATTATTGAGAAAGAACTCAGTAAGGCAACAAAAATCAAGGAGAAGATTGAAAAAATAATCAAGAAGCCAAGAGAAAGCGTTACTACTTGGTGGAATGGAATGGGATATGATTTTTAATTATGAAAAGGATTAAGACAGAAGATGAAGTCACAAGGGACATTCTCAACACCATAAGGAGAATGAACGAAAGTGCGGAATCAGCGAATGAAAAGCGTTTACTTAACGAAGCGGAAGAAAACGCGAAGACAAATGCAATAGCAATAACGGACAACCCTGTTTTCGGACAGAATGTTCTCACTAATCAAATTCAATCGTTCCGCTCTTCAGTAGAGGGAGGGGCACAATTTTCAAAGCCGGACGAAGAAGATGTAGCATCTTCGCCGCTTATTTATCTTCCGGACGATGGAAATCTTGTGTTCAGTGGCGTAATTCCATGTCTTAATAACCTGAAATGGCAGTTTGTTCTCAAGACAAGCACGGGCAACGGTTGCTTCACATGGTGTGACGGCCTTATCCTTACCAAAGAAAATATGGCGATACTCAACAAGTTATATGGGTACTATGTCAATTGGAAGGAGAGTTGGACAATGGAAGCATCTGACCTCGAGGCATTAGCAAACCATTTCAAAGAAAACCAATAGGTAGTTTAAAAACATATATCCTTAAAGAATAAAGCATCTCGTTTTGGGGTGCTTTCTTTTTTTGTATGATATTTATGTAAAAAAAAGATAACTATGGACAACAAAAGGATACCCCCATCTACGAATTTTCTCAGTAACTATGACTTTTACCCGGGGGCATCATGTAATTGTGGCGGTAATCCGCCTCCCGAGCCCGAGCCTGATTGTACCACATATTTTGTTGATGATTATTCCGTTGATGAGTTTGAATCCACCTCGCATTAGGGTGGATTTTTTACTATTATTATGCTATTTATATGTGATTAAATATAGGTTTTATATGGCAAAGAAAGTTATTCTAAATGAATCGATGTTCAATCGCCTGATGTGCGAACAGGTCATCTCGGAAAGCGAGGTGACTAAGGCGGAAATATCGAAAATGATTAAGGATGCCATTAAAGACGACAGGACTATAAATAAAGATATTGAAAAGAAGGTCAAGGCACTTGTGGCTCAGACGGTCAATACGCTGTTCAGGACACTGTGGCAGCGCAGAAATTTCTATGAGGATGAAATTAAAAAGTAAGTATGGCTCACGATGAAATGACAAGATACGCCTTCATCTCACACATGGAGGATTATATGAAGAAACTTCTCACCGACCCGCTGAAGGCCGATACTGATGAGTTTCTTAAAGGTCACGGCATTGACGGTCCAAAAGCAATAGAGATACTCACTAAGAGAACCGACCCGAATGATGAGAATTCATCAATAGTAGTGAAGAAAGCGGCAATCAGGGATAACGGCACAGACGAGGACGGCAAGCGTTTAAAAGACACATTCACTGTTAAGTATAGAATTCCAAGAAAGGACTATACGAAGAAGATGAGAAACCTCTATATCTCATTATTCGAAAGCAACATTATCGAAGATTGTCCGATAATTGAAGAAGGTGCTTGGGGCTATGGCATACTTGACAACGATTCCGCACTCGATTATCAGTCAGAAACAACATCGGCATATATAAAGAAAGTTGTTAAGGACATTAAGAAATCTCCCGATTCTCAGGATAAATGGGCAAAGGTTGGGGTTCTCATCGATTTCCTTAAGAAATACAAGAGTGACGAACTTCAGGTTACTGACATTTATAGTGCCGCAATTGACTTTATAAAAGATACGCTTAAGAGTTTGTTTGCTGACGAAGCATTCCTGTCATCATGGGATGACGAGGCAAAAATCAAATCATCTCTCAAGAAAGCGTTTAACGACGTATCAGTATTGAGATACAATGAGGATATTATGATTTCAGGCGAAAAAGAACCCGAGAATCATCCTGACAGGGGAGAAGTATCACTTAATCCTCATCCTGTCTCCAATGATGGAAAATTAATGGAAGATGGAGAATGTGCAGGTGCAACAAATGCAGATTCAAGCGGCCAATTTACAACTCCATTGTTTGGCGGCCCAATAAGAAAGAAAACGATGTACATCACCCAAGAACAGGCGGATTATATTGGTCACATGTTAAAAGAAGAAGAGACGGGCGGGGCAATGTCAACACCACCTGTCGATAGCAGGATAGGACATTTCGGATACACAGCCCCTATCGGTGACGGAAAGAACAACAAGGGAAACGATTTCTACAAAGAAGCGAATGACCACAAGGACATGATGAAGAAAAGTTGGCAGGGCGCCGTAGAGGAAGAAAAATCGGGTATCCATATCAAAGAAAAAAATAAGGGCAAATTTAATGCTACGAAGGAGAGGACGGGCAAGAGTACGGAAGAATTGACTCACTCAAAAAACCCATTAACTCGCAAGAGGGCTATCTTTGCTCAAAATGCGGCACGTTGGAATAAGAAATGAACAACGATATAAGGATATACGGAAACGGACTTAATTCAGAAGTGATTAAGGATATAAAGTCTCTCAATGAGAAGATTGAAAAGGAACAAGACCCTGAATCTGCATTGAAATTGAGACTACAGAGACTTTATCGTGGTATGGAGTTGAACACAGGTATAGCGACAAGGCAACTAAATGGGTATTACCCATATTAATAAAACATAATAAAAAAGAATAAAAATGGAAAAAGTTTTCAAAGTAAGCGATTTGAAGAAACTTGTTTCGGAAAGTTCCAACGAGTTCAAGGCTGTCCTTGGGCCAAATGTGGAAAATGATAACAAGAAGAACAACGGCAAGGCTTACAGCGATGCCAAGAAAAGGGCTAATGACTATGACGGCGGTCTTGAGCATGAAATGCTCGAGGAAAGGCCTGACTATGTAAAGGTTGATGCAAATAAAACCACGCTCGACTACAACCCACAAAATGCGACAGAAGAAATGAAGGAAAGATGGAAGGCACAAGCCGAAGGCTACACTTCTGTTGCTGAAAAGAATAACGGAATAGCAAAAACAGGCGAGCGCAAAGGTAACGAAAATGCCTACAAAGGAATCAAGGACGCGGGCAAAAAGATTCACAAGGCTGAAGATGAATATAAATTCACGAAGGTACAAGTCCGTGACGAGAATCCAAAACCTTATAGCAAGGATGAGATGTATGAAAGCAAAGACGGCTTTGATATGAGGAACATGATTGACAGGTTCCGTTCAAACGCTCAGCCGACAGTTCTTAAGGAACATATTAAAACCGTTTATTTCAAAAAGACGGCATTCTTGAGTGAAGACCACATGAAATCAAGGATTCCTGATGAATTTAAGAAAGAAGGTGAACAGTTCAAAATGAAAGACAAGACCGGAAACGTCTATCTGATGGAATGGAAAGACGGAAACGGAAAGATATTGGAACACACCAACAGGAACGGAATGACTGAATCACTCAACGAGATGAAGACACTCTATTCTTATACCCCATCGGCAAGCGAAGAATCACACTCAAGCAGATTGAATGAGAACGACGCAGCATTTGTTGATGTACTGAATAAAGTAAGAAAAATAAAATAGAATAGAAACACACACAGCGATGGAAGAATTAAACGGAAAAGTCGATACCACTATCGGTTGGATAGAGAAATTGAGTGGCGTATTGAAGAAACACGGGCTTCAGAACATATTACTGACGATGATGGTTTTGTTCCTTACGGTAGTTGTCGCAAGGTTAACTTTCAATCCTGAGTCGGTATTCAACAAGATGGACGAAATTAAGCAAAAGGCACATACCGAGTCTGTAATGAAGAGACTTAACAATGAGCCACAGATAAGGGAAGCGGTTATTAACCTAAGGAGTGACTTGGACGCCGACAGGGTTTATATTCTCGAAACCCATAATGGCGGAGAAAACCTTTCAAGTCTTCCGTTCCTTTATGTTGACCTGACATATGCAGAGCCAAGGGGTCAGACCGCATGGATGGAGGAAGAATACAGAAATGTAAGGTTGTCAAGATACCCTTGGGCTTCAGAGGTGTTCAGACAGACTTACTGGTCTGGAACAGTCGAATCACTTGAAGAACTTGACCCTGAACTATACTACAGACTGAAGAACGAAGATGTTAAATTCATGGCATCAATGATGTTGTACGGAACTTACAATCCTTGCGGAGTTGTCGGCGTGGTCTATACAGACGATGATTATCCTTCTGACGAAACAATTAAACGGGTTTTGATGCGATACGCGACAGCCCTATCATCATTACTTAACAACGAATAAGAAACGGCGGTTTAAACACCGCCTTTTTTATTGCTTTTATCATTAATTTTCTGTATATTACTTCAAAGTTAAAATTTTTATGGAAATATCTGAAAGGATAAAACGCCTTGGAAACTACTTTGAAGAAATGCAAATTACTGACGCAGACGGGCAGAAGGTAATCTATATCGTCGTAAATTTTCCAAACAGATGGGTTATAGATGAAGAGTTTGCCAAATCTAAGGGCGTTACCATTGCCGAAGACCAAATGCCGGGCAGATACTATTTCTGTACGGACTTAGAAACAGGTGCGGATGTGGTATTTGATGTAATAGATGATAACATAGATAAGATGAAAGAGGCCATAGAAAGGGCCCAACTTCTTGCAACAAAAACAAAGGAACTGAAAGCATTGTTTGAAGACGAGAAAACAAAGATAGAAAAACTCAGGACAATCAAATTCTGTTTTGATGACGACACGCCTGAAGAAATCATAGTACCGAAACAAAACAAGGGGGATAAGAAGAAATGAATGCGTGGCTGATAATATTCGTTTACTGTTTCGTTGCCTATGGCCTGTCCAATATGGTGGTCTTTGGGAGCGGCCCGTTTCGCATATTCGAACATCTGAGAAACCTGTCATCTGCAATATCAGACCATTTTGGTATGCTGTTCTCCTGTATGATGTGCTTTCCTGCGAATTTCGGGTGGGTGATATCGCTAATTGATTGGTTCTTAATCAAAGAGGTTGCCATAACCCCGTTTAACATAATGCTTGCAGGAACAGGACTGTGGTGGCTTGCACTTATATTGGATTGCTGTTTTACTTCCGGTATTGTTTGGTTTATACACCACATTGAGACGTTCTTCGAAAATCTCGGAGGTGGTGAAAACGACATTGAAGAAAATGACGATGTAATACAAATCAACAGTTAATATGGATTACCTTGCATCAAAAGAAATCAAGGAAATGAGGAATGAGGAGGCAATGATTAAAGAATCATTGGCTGCAGAGAAATTCTCATTTCAGCGGCAACTCGAAAACGGCCTCGGTGAACAAATGATGGAAGAATTGAAAAAACCGAAGAAGCCGAGCATTATCATAGGATTAAAGAACAAAATAAGGCGAGCGAGAACAATAAGGAAGTGCAACAAGGAAGAACGGAGAATGCTTAAGGAACAAAAAAAACGGGGAGACGTTTAAGCCTTCCCGTTTTTCCATTAATATTTGCTCAATTGATTAATATTCGCCACAGTCAATTCCAAATTCACTGAAATCAAGTTCCTTGTTTGCAACCTTAGCACCGCTTTCCTTACCTGTTGCGATTCCTTGAAGTGCACTGTTTGCAAGAGTTACGGCGGATGTCAAATCCTGAGTTGCTGCAACTGTTACAACATTGCCTGTTGCTGTTGCTGAAACAAGGGTGTCTCCTGTTGCGCCTGTCAATGCATTTGCTGCTGCATCTGCTGCTACTTGGTCTGCGTATGCCTTTGCACCGTAAACGGTGGTTGCGCCTGAGTTATCAGATGCCGTACCAACAACCGTAGAAACTGCTGCTGCTGATGCTGCTGCGGCTGAGCCTGCTGCATCGAACGCTGTGGTGTCTGCATATGCTGCTGAACCAAGCCCATGAACAGCAACATCGGCTCCGTTAACTGCGATTGTACCATCGGTTGCACCTTCTGCTACTGTAACATTAACCTTCTTGCTTGTGATGGTAAGGTCTGTACCGTTAACCTGAACACCTTCGAGAACATTATCCTCACCAAGATGCATTCCGTCGAGTCTGCTCTCAAGAGCACCGAGAGTGCTACCTGATTCTGATGCACTACCAACAACTGCAGTGACTGCTGCTGCTGATGCTGCTGCGGCTGAGCCCGCTGCGTCGAAAGCGCTCGTCTCTGCGAATGCTGCGCTCTTAAGTCCAGTAACTGCAACATCTGAGCCATTAACTGCAACAGTACCATTGTTAGTACCTGAAGTTACAGTTACATTGACCTTCTTGTTTGCATCAGGGGTAAGGTCTGCGCCATTTACCTGAACACCCTCAACGGTGTTAACCTGTGCGCTTGCTGCAACGCTTGCCAATTTGTCGAAATCAGCGGCTGACATTGCACCTGCTCCGTTTGAACTTGCAGCGGCCATTGCGATGCCGTTAGCATCAAGTGAAAGACCGTTGCCCGCAACAACCTTTGCTGAAATTTCGTTACCCTCAGAAATTTCAATACCATTGCCCTGAGTGTAAACATCAACGAGGTCTGAAACTGCGATATCAACAGGCTCACTCTGATTAGCGATGGTAAGCCTCAAATACTTAACATTGTTAACTTCAACAATCTGACCACTTGTAACTACGAGGTCCTTAGGGATGTCAATAGTACCAATTACACTACCGTTCTGTGAGAATGTATAGCTCTTGAGCATATTCTCTGTAGTAGCGGTTGTGCTAATTGTAACATTTGAACCGGTTGCGAGTGCGTCGATTCTGTCTTCGAGGCCACCAAGAGTCTTGGTCTCACCTGTCATATCGCCAATGAGCTCGGTCTTAACAGTGTTTGCTGCGCCTGATGCGTCGAACGCTGTGGTGTTTGCATATGCTGCTGAGCCAAGTCCGTGAACATTAACATCAACTCCGTTTACCTTAACAGTACCATTTGCAGTACCCTCTGCCACGAGAATATCAACTGCCTTGTCGGTAACTGTAAGAGCAGTTCCATTAACCTTAACGGTCTCAATGACATTTGTCTGTGCGCTTGCTGCGATGCTTGCGAGTTTTTCCTTCTCTGCAGTCGTGTAGTCGTTGGTTGAAAGGCCTTTGCCTTCAACTTTGTCAACCTTATTGTCAAGAGCGGTTACGGCTCCGTCCCATGCTGCAACATCTTCTGCAGAAATGTCGTCAAGAACCGCTGCATTTGCATGTGTATGCTTCTTTGATACTGCGTCAGCGAGGTCAGTCTCGGTCTGTGTATAGGTGTCAAGGAGAGCCTTGTTTGCGTGGGTGTGTGCGCTATCGGCGGCTGCGTCCCATGCCGTTACCTTCTCTGAAGTAATACCATCAAGGACTGACGCGTTAGAATGCTCATGCTTCTTTGATACTGCGTCAGCGAGGTCAGTCTCGGTCTGAGTATAGGTGTCAAGAAGAGCCTTGTTTGCGTGAGTGTGTGCGCTGTTTGCAGCTGCGTCCCACTTCGCCTTGTCACCACTTTCAATGAGGTCGAGTTCGTTCTTGTTTGCGTGGGTATGTGAATTTGTATCAAGAGTAACAACTGTTGCTGAAAGTGCGCTTACGCTTCCAGATACTGAATTAATGCCGGCCTGTAAAGCGTCATCAGCACCGACCAAAGTTTGAGAAAGTGCAGAAAGTTCGGTCTTAAGTGCATAAACATCAACAGTTGCTGCACTGATAAGCCCCTGAACACCATTCATTCCGACAAACTTCTCAACAGAGTTTTCGCCAGTTTTTATATACAACGCAGCCTCTTCGGCATTGTGCTGTACAGCGATTTCACCATAGTTAAGAACGCTCGCTTCCGGTGCTCTTTTGTCACTAGTGTGTAAATGAATTAATTTTTGTCTTGCCATAATTTAAACGCGTTTTTATTTTTATTTTTATGATATTATTGTCAGTTATTATCATATATAAATAGTGCCCACCCCGCAAAACGCGAGATGGGCAACCAATCTTATCAGCAATAAAATCGTTAAAAAATGAAGTCAATAATAGCCGGCAGCATATTCAGCCACATATCAAATAATGCCGTAAACGGCGCAACATATTTATACAAAAACCACTCCATATATCTATATATATTTTTTAATCTTATTTTACGGTAAAATATTTCGTAGCATTCATCCTTATTTTCTTTATCGTCCATCCGGTCATTTCCTGTAACTCTTTTTCAAGTTTCAGCGTAGATTCGGTCTTTTCCGTCTTGTCGCCTATGAATAACAATTGTTTCAATTTATCTTTCTTGGCCTCTACTTGCAACTCGTTATACAACCTTACCGAATCATAATCGCCCTTGCAAACGACAAATTCAAGGGAGCCGTCATCATATCTGACCATCAACTTGTTCCTATAGGTGAAAACCCTTCTGAATTCATATGGGCCAAAGCCGTCCTGCACCAATAATTCCTTATATATCCAATCAAAGGTTTTCCTGTCATTCCTGCTGTCATACCCCCAAACCCAAAATGTCTCCTCGATGTTGAATCTGAACTTGTCAATTATTTCCCACCCTTCAAGGTCGGTCTTCTGTTCAACTATCTTTCCATATTCGTTCCTGAGCATCGAAGGCCCCCTGTCGGTCCGCTCTATTATCACGCATTCATCAAGAGTTGATTTGTATGTGTGGTCGTAGAGGTGGATATGTTTCGGAAACCTTACAGATTCGGATATGAACTTCTGTCTGTTGAATTCCAAATAGGCATCTTCGCTCGTGTAGTATTTCCCTATCGTATATGAGCGTTTTCCATTCCTGCAAATCAATACCTTGAAGTTATATTCCCGCTTTTCCTTGTTTTCACGCTCTTCGGCTCTTTTCTGCCTCTCCTTTTCCTTTTTCTTTTTTGCGCGGTATCTTTTCGCGTAATTTGGTGTCGGGCCAGGCTTTTTCTTCCTCTTCTGTTTTATCCCATTTGCCCTGTCCTGTTCTTTCTTTAGCCTTTTCTTCTCTGCAAGTTCAGCCTTCTCCTTTTCAGCCTTTTCCTTCCTTCTGCGTGCCCAATATGCACGAAGCCCCGCCTTTCTTTTCTTGGCGGTTACCTTCTTCATCTTCTTGGATATTTTCAATCTTCGCTGTATCTCTTTCTCAGGAAGTCCTTCGAGGCTTTGCATTTGTTTTTATCAATAAATCTTTGTATATTCATATAAGTATAACGAAAAATAATTCCAAAATAAAGATTATATGGCAAAGTATTCACAAGCAACGGAAGAGGTCGAAAGCCTCGTGGCAGAAATTTCAAGCGAAATAGGGCTTGAGCAATTCGGCGTTGATTTCCAGCCGATTTTTATCAATAAATCAAAGGATGTGTGCAAAGTCGTAAAGGCAAACGAATTGTTCGAGTACACGTCAAAGAGGGAAGACCTCGTTTTTGTCGTTTGCAACGAAGATGCATTTAGCGGAACCGACCCTCAAGGCCGCCCTTATGCTGACGAAAAGACAAAGTACCTTTGGCTCCGTACGGAAATGGATAAGGTAAGTTATGACACTGAGAAATTGAAGTTGATTATCGGTTGCCCGCAGATAACACTCCCCGTGGGCCTGTACGAAAAATACAAGGAAGAGGGAAAAGATGAAGTTCTTCTACAGAACGCACTTCTCGGACAACATCTTCTCGCGAAGATAGAGCAGGATAAGAAAGAAGAAGCCGAAAGGCGTAAAGCATTAAGGACAAAAAAAAGCAAGGAACAATGATAACGGAAGTATTTGCAATCATATTCGCTTTGTTGATATACATCGGAATATGTGCCGTTATTTCGGCGGTGATAAAATCTTCCTCGGGAGGACGGAAGCCATTTTGGTGGGTGTTTTTCTTCGGAGCAATTGGAGCAATCATAACGATATTGCTTGACATACGGGATAAACAATAAAAAAAGGAGGCCGTTTAAGGTCTCCTTTTTCTGTTTTAGTTTTGTCTTAGATTAAAATTCTCCGCAATCGATAATGAGTTCGCTGAGGTCAAGTTTGATGGTCTGTGCATCAGTAGCCATCTTAGCACCTGACTGTGTTGAAGATGCTGTTTCAACCGTTGCAAGAGTACCACCGGTAACTGAACCTGCTGCCATTGCGTTCCAAGTTGTTGCACTTGTTTTGAGGTCTGATACATCACCTTCTACTACGGTAAGTCTTGAATCTGCATCACCTGAAACTGCGTCGATTTGGTCTTCGAGTTTCTTAAGGGTGTTAGCATCCTCTGAAGCACCACCGATAAGTGCAGTCTCCCTGCTATCGGTATAGTTCTTTGCAGAAGCAACTGCTGCGGTGTAAGCACTGTCGAATGTTGCGGCTGACTGTGTAGCAACCTCGTCATGTGTTGCAGCAGTGTTAGCGGTGAATGACTTAAGGTCTGATATGTCACTCTTTACTCCGGTCAATTCGCTTGCAACATATGCACTGGTGATTCCGCTCAACATCTGAATCTGAGAATCGGTATATGCACTTGAAGCGATTTCAGCCTCAGTCTTTGCCTTCCCGATTTCTGTTGTGGTGTTTGCTGAAAGTGCGTAGTCGTTAACAACTGATGCTGATACTGTGAAGAGGGTTGAAGAAACTGCAGAAAGTGCGGTCTTAACGGCTGCGTCTGCTGACTGTAGGGTCTCAACCTGTCCACTTACATAATTCAATGCATCGTTTGTTGCATATGCTGAGAGGTCAACTGTTCCACCGAGAGCATCCCATACATTTCCGTTCCATGCATAGTTGGTTCCTGCAGGAGTATAATCCACATCACCAGGCTGCCCATTTGCTGCTACTACATTGTAAACATCACCAGTCTTCTCGCCTGTTGCAGGAAGGTCGCCAACTGTTGCAACGGAACCCTTGTAGTCATAAACCGTTGAAAGTTTGTTGTTGATGTAGGTTTCAGCGTTTGCTGAGAAAGTCTCAACAGCAGCTGACATTGAAATAACAGAACCGCTCAAGTCACTAACATCAGAACTTGCGGCATCAATCTTCCCATCAACATAAGTCACAACATTTCCGCTAAGGGTGTCGTTAAGTCCCTTTGCGTATGCCTTTGCACCATAAACTGTATCAGCCTCTGCGTTATCAGCACTTGTTCCGATAACATCAGCCTTAGCATTGGTATAAGCACTTGTTACTGCAGCGTCTTTTGCCGTTTGGACTTCGGTCTTCGTTGCATAATCAGTTTCAACCTTTCCGCTGAAAGCCTTAAGTGCAGCAACATCCTGCTGTACGGTAGAGATGCTATTCTCAATGTTTCCACTTACAACGCTTATATGGTCATATAAATTGCCTGAAAGAGCCTTGTCCTGTGCATCAGCATAGTTCTTTGCTGCCCAAATGGTATCCGCTGTCGTGGCGTCGGTATTTGCACCTATTAATTCAGTCTTTGCATCACCAATCTTGGTATCTGTCGTAGCAGAAGTCCAATAGTTATTGACTACTGATGCACTGAGTGCAGAAACGCTGTTTTCAAGAGCGCCAACACTTCCCTCTAAGGTTGTCTGTGCAGCGTTGATAGCGGTTGAAATTGCACCTGAAGCGATAAATGGGACAAACTTCTCAGTACCGTTGTCATTAACCTTGATGAGTAACTGAGGAACTTCAGCATTATGCCTTACTACTATCTCACCAAGATGAACATCGGTGGTCAATGGCATAGCGCTCGCACTACCAGTGTGGTAATTAATCAATTGTTGTTTGTTTCTTGCCATAATATTAATATTGTTTTTTGTTATTTCCAAAAATCTATTATAAATAGTTTTGCTCCGTCAAAAAATTAGACAAGAGTTTTAATTATTGCTGTTATCTGATTAACCTTGGACAATAGTGCCTCGTACTCAGATTTTTTAATTTCAACAACCTCTTCATCTTCAAGTTCGGTTGGTGAAGTTGCCGAGAATAGTCCCGTACTGTAAGCCCTTGATTTAGGCGATGGGGCAGAGAATGTCACCTGCCCAACACTATAATTCGTTTCAAATAGTCTTGGTTTGAATGTACCAATAAGGTCGGTATATCCATTGTCGGAATATATTGATATTTCTTCTCCGTCATATACCGAGTCAAGAGGTATCAAGAATTCGCCATCCATCTCGTTTGATTCATAGTCCCCAAGATTCGTACTCCTGCAATATGCAATTCCTGTATATGGGACGCCAAGTTGCATTATTGTTACATGTGCGTATCCCGTTAGAGAAATCTCTTCCTTGATTGTATAGCCGAGTCCGGTCGTAGGGTCAATCACATAAGCCCACATAGGGTCATTCTCGTATTGCTCTCTTGTCCCGACAGACACAAGCAGTTCTCTTTCACCCTGAGGCACGTTCGTACCGCAACCCGCAAATGAGTGCCAAGCGAAACTACTGACATTCGCAAGGGTTACGGAAGGGACTGTATTTCCGCTATCGTCAGTGCGGCCAAGTGCCGAAATCGTGATAGTCCTAAGATTCCTTGAATTCCAGAACTCAAATTGTGCAAGTCCTATCGTATCGGCGGATGTTGCATCGGACGACTGTTTTATCGTGATTGTCTGCAAAGGAGTTATATAAGCGAACGCCCTTTGTGCAACCGAACAGTTCTTTGCAATAAGTTTGAAATTGGTTATATTAATGCCCCTGAAGGACTCTTCACCAAGTCCATCCATATTTTCAGGAATGACGAGTTCGGTTATGCCGGTACAATTCAAGAACGCCCTATATCCTATATTCTTAATGGTCAAAGGCAGCGAGACTGATGTAATCTCTTTGCCGTTGAATGCATTCGCAAGAATTTCTTCAACGCCATTAGGTATATCGATATTCGACGGCGGATTATAACCGACAATGAGTCTCTTCATGTTTGCGGAATACATACAGCCATTCAATAGTTCAACCGTGGTATGATTGTCAAGAGGATTAAGAACAAGGTCTATTGCGCCGGAGCCCCCAACTATGAGTATTCCGTCCTTTGTCATTGTTGCAGTACCCCTCCTATAGAACCAACTCTGAGTTCCTTGAGTAAATAATGAATCTTCATTGTTTATCTGAACACTTACTGTGTTTCCTGATTCATCTTCTGTGTCATATGCAAACACAGGAAGGACTATTGTTGCAAGGCTTTGGCAATTCTCAATCACATTGACAGGGAAATACCCAGCCTCGCCGAGATATTCATAGACAGAACCATTCGTCATAGAATACGGTCTGCATACAAAATATGTCGGTAATGTGACGGTTTCAATATTCCTACAATTGTAAAGAGTTCTCTGACTCATCTTCTGTACAGAATCAGGGAATGTTATCTCCGTCAATGCATTACACCCAACGAATGTATGTGAATAGCCGCTCGCGTCGCAGGCAAATTCTTCAACACCATTAGGAATCGTTATTCCGCTAAGTGCCGAACATCCGTCAAATGAGCGGATACCTATCTTCTTAAGCGTTCCCGCAGTTGGGAGCAATACCGAAACAAGATTATCACAGCCCCTAAATGCATTCTCAGGTATTTCCGAAATAAGGTCGCAGTGTGAAATGTCTATCACCTCTATGTCGCTGTCCATGCAGAATCCTTCCATTATCGTCTGTACGACAGGTGCATCGCTTGTCGTCAATTCGGTAAGTTCCTTCACACCGAAGAACGCATATGGAAGTATCAACTGTGCTGCAGGTATTTCGTACGTTTCAAATCCATGACCTGCGGTAGGGAACCTCATGAGGGTTGCTCCGTTGCTTGACATGAGAACACCATCTATCACATCATATTTTGCGTGTCCTTCTTCAACAACGAATCTCTCGTAGTGACGACCCCTTAATATCTCATAGGTAGGAAGTGTAAGGTTAAGAGGTATTTCAAGAACCCTCAGTCTATTGGTCGTCGTCTCAGGAGCCCATTTCTTCTCTTCGAATGCGTTGCCCCTTATCGTCTCCAATGATGCAGGGAACCTTAGGTAATTGTCACCCGCTTCCGTTGTAGGAAGGATGGCATTCTTGAATCCGGTTCCTCCGAATGCAAAGTCATCAATGGATATTACGCCTTCAGGAAGGGCCAACTGTGTCAACGATGAGCATCTTAGGAATGTACCTTCTTCGATTATATCAATGCCGGAAGGAAGGGTTCTGTTATTCACGTCGTTTCCAAGCAAATCTTCCTGCTTTGTATACACATTCTTCAATGCGGAGCAATCGGCAAAGCAATATTCTCCAATATGCGTTATTCCGTCATGCAATACGATTTCCGTCATGTTTGCATTTGAGAATGCCGATGCAGGAAGTTCCGTTACATTCGTAAAGTAAGCAAATTCAGGGAACACGAAACTATCGGTTATCCCGCTGAATGCTGTTCCGATGTTAGTTACCGCCTCGGCCTGAACCTTCTTCATAGCGTTCTCGTCAGTAGCCCATCCGTTCCTGTAACATATATCCATCACGACAGGGTTACTATCCCTTGTCATGATAACATTTTCGTTAAGAACAAGTGCATCATAGGATGCGGTGACAACGCTTCCATCGTGGTTGGTTATCCTTGCCCCGATTGTCATTGGAGAAGATACCTCGGGTTGGCTGCTTCCAATCCTTACTATATACTCGTGTACATTGTCCGGATTTACATAAGAAGTCTCGACATATAGTGATTGTGCTGCGCCGGTCAATGACCATTCAACAGAATAACTACCTATCGGAAGTTCTTCGTAAGAAGTCAAAAGTTCAAGCGAGAACACATATTCTCTGTTTGCATACAATGACTTAGTCCCCTCGATTGTCGCATTTGATGCGTAGGTAGGGTCTTTGATTGTGAAGTCCATAACGGAAATCTTATCAAACGCACTACTTACCAATCCCATGTAAACAAGGACCTTGAAGGTCGTGTTGGTATTAAGAACACGCTCTTCACATCTCAACACTCCTATTTCCTTATTATCGGAATCTCTTGTGTTCGTTAATGAAAGCCCCTGTCTTACAGACTGAAGGTCGGTGACAACAATATAATTCTTGCCCGCAATAGGGTCTTCGAATATGGTCTCGCCTTCTTCGGCCTCAGATTTGGTCTTTGTCGTCTCTTCAACAATGTAGAACCTGATTTCACTGAGACTTCCCTCGATTGCCCTCTCGTCAGGATAGATTTCCCTGCTGAAGACATTCTCCTGTCCTGCAACCATCTCCGTCTTTTCCGAAGTGATGAAGACACTCTCAGGAGTTCTGATGTAAAGTGCGGACATCTTTTCGTTGAAACAGTTCTCTCCGAATATCTCCTTCAATTCATTGATATTGTCCATTGAAAGGTTACCGCAAGAACGAAGGTCGATGACACCGCTCAATTGGAATAGACGGCCCTTCTTGCTGAAGTTCTTGAACAACTTGACAGCGTTAAGGTTATTAAAACTCCACTTGATGTTGCTGATGCTTATGCTCTTTCCCTGATATATCGTTGATGCCTGTGTTGATGCCTCAATCGAGTTAATCCAAGGAAGTATAAGTTTATTGTAATAGTCAAGTCCAACACCGGCATTGTTTGAAATCCTAAGCGAGTTAAGGCTCGTGTTAGGCGTGTACTTAAGGCCTTCGAACACATTGGTAGTGAATGACACGTCGTTGAGTGCCATAGTACCGATTGTCTGTGGAAGTTCAACAAGGTCGAATACGGAACCTGCGGCCGGCTCGAAACTACCGAGTTTTGAACCGAACGCCTTGAATGTATGAAGGTTGTTGAACGCATTGAGCGGAACATATGTTATTCCTTCATAGTTGGTTATGTCAAGATACTCGAGGTTAGGAATCTTCGCCCATGTCGTAGTATCCTGGGCCGTCGTATTCTTAATATTCTCATTACCGATAACGAGTTTCTTCATCGTATTCTGAACAAGGTCGTTTCCGAGGACGAACTTGAAGCTACCCTCATAAACAAACCTTGCCGTTTCTGAGAAATCCATCTCAGTCATCTTGTTGAATGAATAGATGTAAACAGGGTCACCCTGAGACTGATTGGTAGGGAACGAGAAGTCGATTGTGTCGCCTTCGTTCCTCTGCATATTACTCTCATAAATCTTCTTCTGCTGACCCCATGCATAGTAGTATTTCGCACCCGCTACGGCATGTATCGTAGTACCTGACAAACAGTTGGTCTTGATTTCAACATAGGTGTTTTTATAATCACCTGAAAGCCACTGTGCGTCAAGCAGGTTGAAGTGGTTAGCAATCCACCAGTGACGGTGTGAACGCCTCGTACCCTGCAACATCCAAAGGTTGTTGACCGGCTTTCCTTCCATGTCTCCGATGCCCTTTGCGGCCTGAATGTACTTATACCTTTCGTTAGCGTTATAGATACGCTCGCACCACTGCTCCGTCTGTTTGGTATCGAACTCAGTTACCATGTTATCATAATTGAGTTTGTACTTGGACATTGAGTAGTCAAGGTCGCGGACCATCCTCATGAACTCGTCATCCCTTTCAAGGTTGTTCCAAAGTGTTGAGTCATGGCCCATCATTGCGTATGCGTTTGTTCCGCCGCTTTCATTATCAGCCTGGTCGTCAATGATAATATCTGATGCTGCATCAATGGTCTGTCTGTCAAGGTCCCAATGGAATGCCAACTGACCGTTGTTACGAAGTCCGAAGAGACAGTCATTATCGTAGTTAATGAAGAACCACTTCCTATACTTCTTGTCTGTTCTCCTGTCGTATTTTCCGTTACCATCGGTGAAGAGCATTGTATTCTTTACGAACTGGTCGACAGCACCATATCTCCTTAGGTAGATGTAATAACCAGCGAGTTTCCAAACATCAAAGTGCTCCCACTTCTCAGTCTCGAACTTCTTTTGCCTATTCTCTGCGTTGTCAATCAAACCCTGTCCTTCGGCATAAGCATAACTCTCAGCCGTGTCGGTTGTGTAACCATATTGGTAACTATTGATTGTCCTTGCAAATGAAGCGTCAATGTCAATGAATCCGCTATACTGCGTATCATCTTCGTGTCTCGTTGAAACAATCCACTTAGACAATTCATACAATGCTTCAGGATTGCTCTCGTAGTCCTCAGGGTCAGGGTATCTCGCCTCATATGTCTCCTGCCACTTGAATAGTTGGCCGTCAGCTGTCCTGTCATAGAACCCGTCAGTGGTGATAAACAATGAAAGCGGGTTGGTATTCTTCAATCCTTCCCATACCTCGACCTTTGAAGAATCGTAAATCATCGTATCCTCGTCTTCAGGGCTTTCGATATCTTCAAATCCGAATACCTCATATGAGCCCTTGTCGTTTATGAAGTTGTACTGCCCCAAGAATACAAGATTATTCTCGGCGTGAGATGTCCTGTAGAAGCAGACCATAGGGAATCCGTCAACTGCGGTCCTGATGTCATCCTGTCCTTCCGCAATACACTGTTTCTGCGCCTCGGTCCTACATACATACTTCTTTTGGTCTCTCATGGCCTGAGTATAGTTAGGAATCCTGTAATGAGCATCGTTTCCTTCTATATTGACCCCATCGTATGTGATGTATTCCTGTCTGTTGATAAGTGCGCTGTCCTTATAAGTCTGATTCGTATAAGAAGCATCTCCGTTATCAAGTAATTCCGTATTTTCAAATATATCATTCCATGAACGACCCGCACCGACATTGTGTGAACATGATGACTCCATGAAGTCGGCCTTAAGCGTCCACTTCGTTGCCTTGTGTGAATTTGCCCTGAATCTATATTTACCCTTCTTGAGTGCTTTTCCTTCATAGTCAAGGGTGAAGCAATATGTGTTCCTGAGTGTTCCGTTTGTCTTGAAATCATTGAAATCAATCGCCTGTCCCGTTCTCTTATCCCTAAGCATCAAGTTTCCCACGACGCTGTTAGGGTCGAGTTCAAAGTTAGATGCAGTATAAAGGTCTTGATTGAAGTTCTTATCTTTTGTTTTCAACTTGAAGTTCTTACGAGGATAACCAAGTGATGATGTACCCTGCAGTTTCATCTGACAGTTGAAGGAAACGAAATTTCTTTCAGGCTCCTGCCTGTTGATATACTCAACATCGAAGCTTCTCCACTCCTTGTCCTGTCCGTTATCTACGATATCCTGCATATCTCCCGTGAATATCATCACGGGCAGTTTGTTTGCAACTTCATCAAAACCGATTTCAGTTGCAGAACCGGCCTTAAGAACATTATTCTTTTCATAGATACCCTGAACATCGTCAGAATCGACAACATAGTTGTTGAACGCCTGGTCAACTGTTATTGCCTTATCATAGATTCTTATTGACCTTAGCCTTACCTTACATTGTCCCGTAGGGTCGCCAATTGTAAGATAGGATGTTGATTGCATGTTATCTCCATCCTGATAAAGTGCCGCCCTTTCGAGAACACCATTGACGACAATATAAATTAAATAGTCATCTTCCTGCTGTCCCTTCTTATTTCCGATAAATGCTATCTTAAGACGCTCGTTATCCTTGAAACGGGTATTAATCTTAACACCATTTGATGTTGAGAACTCCGCATTCGTCGCGGTAACCCTGAAGTATGCCTCATTTTCTTGTGCATTATCCTTGCATTCGCATATAACGGCATCCTCATTCTCCACGTCAAAAGTTTCAAGGTCAATTTCAACCGTTCCGCCCTGATTAACCCAGTCGTTGAACATCGGTTGAATATTAAGTCCGACGGTTGCACCGTTTGATATGACGAGTGATTCCGTCTCCTCGTTCCATCCTTGCTGTGCGTTCCAAGAGAATCCGCTGAACGTAGCATAGTACCTCGTTCCATTAGCACCAACACAATCCCATACATCCCTGTCGGAATCGGTATTTCTTCTACCCGTTGATTGAAGTTTAAGTATGAGACGGTCTGTTGCTTCCTTGATACCGCTTGTTGTCTCGGCGACATCGACATTGATTACATATTCGAAAATCTTTTCCTCATCCTCGTCAAGCGCATAGACCTTTAATTCCTTTCCGCTTCCATAATCCATCGGCCTATAAGTGAAAGTGCTTATTGCCTCGTTTCCAAATACCTCGGATGATGATATTACCTTTCCGTCGTACTCAAAATAAATAACCAATTTCCTTCCGTTGAAGTCATAGATGGACCAATCGAAAGTAATCTGTTCAAACTGAGAAAGTGATATCGTAAGGTTTTCACCTTCAGGAACGACAGATGTGTCTCCGTCAGCAACCCTGTACATAAGGAATGATGTGGCCGTATCACCTGCCTTCGCAAATGTATAGAAATGAGTAGGCGTGTAGAAGAGCGTTCCGTCGGATGCCCTTACATATGCCCTTACCTGAAGCGAGTGTTGCCCTATTGCTAGGGATGATATGTCAAGTGTTGCTATACTATCCCTCCTGATATCACTGATTACCATTGATTCGGAACTGCTTACGCTAACTCCGTCAATGAAGAATTCAAGGTATTTCGTGTCGCTACATTCGATTATGTATGGAACGGTCATCGTATTTCCCGTCTTAGCCACATTGTAATCGAAATCCACATTGAACATAAGGTCGAATATACTGTAGGTAAGAACAAACTGTGTTGACGCCTTCGTTGACATACCGCTTATCTTAACTGCAATGCTGTTTGAACCGTCACGGAGATAATCATCAACGGTAACGGAGAACGGTGTCCAATCGCCCGCGATAACGGGGATTTCATTCGTGAATTTGCTGCTTATTCCTGAGCCGGTGAATGACATCTCAATCTTCGCCCTTGCGTCTGCCGTCATTCCGTTCTCATCAACGATTTTGAACTTGAACCCGACTGTATTTCCCGTAGTGCCCTTCAATACACTATAAGATATGACGAGACTATCTTGGTCTATCTTCACATCATAGTTTGACTTCATCTCATATGAACTCAATACGAGCGATTCGTCACCCGTATCAATAAACGCCGCCTTGTCATCCTCATTTGCGAAATAATAAACGACATTAATTCCTTCCGGCTTATAGACAGCACCTATCTTGGCATTCAACTCGTCCTTGATGAACTCCTGAACCCTACTACCCTTTACAGGTAAAAAACCCGTTGAAGCATCGCCTCCCCAGTCAGTATTCCTTGTTATCTTGTTGTCGTATTGCTTGGCCATTTAATAAAAGTTTTTATATTAATTCTTCCATGAATCTTCGTTTAGCCACGGCCTCTCATTAATCCAATATCCACTGCCATAGCAAGAACGGGCCATTTGCCAAACGAGAAATTTTCCATGGTACACCTCGCTTAAAGGAAGTGTACCACGGATTATTTCAACTAATTCTTTCTTGCGTCTTTCAATCATATATTGATATTAGATTTTAAATGTGTTATGCGTTCTGCGTGCCTTGTGGACCCTGAGTACCATCAGGACCCTGAGGGCCTTGAGGACCGTCATTACCATTGGCTCCGTTTTCACCGGCTACGCCCTGAGCACCATCAGCACCAACAGGACCCTGAGGTCCCTGAGGACCGTCATTACCGTCGACTCCGTTTTCACCGGCTACGCCCTGAGCACCCTGTGCGCCGTTACTGTATTCAAATCCTGCAGCAAGGCCATCAGTTGTGATGACGTAAATTGTTCCTCCGAATGCTGAGTTAGGTTCGGAATAAATGTTTGCAATTCCTGTACCCTGTGGACCTTGTTCACCATCGGCTCCGTTTTCACCGGCTACGCCCTGTGTACCATCGGCTCCGGCAGGCCCCATAGGACCCTGAACTCCGAAGGTTGTACCGCTTTCGCCGTTCTCACCTGCTACGCCCTGAGGACCCTGAGTGCCATCAAGGCCATTTTCACCGGCAGGTCCCATAGGACCCTGAACACCGAAGGTCGTACCGCTTTCGCCATTTTCACCAGCCTCGCCCTGAGGACCCTGTGCTCCGTCAGCACCTGTTAGTCCGTCAGGACCCTGAGGACCCTGAGGTCCGCTTTCGCCCGCTGTACCCTGTGCTCCGTCAACACCGGCAGGACCCATAGGACCCTGAACGCCCTGTCCTGAGCCATTCATACCATCATTACCCTGAGGACCCTGAGCGCCATCTACTCCGTTAGGACCCATAGGACCCTGAACACCAGTAACACCGCTAACCATTGAGCCTTCAAGTGCAGCAATCCTTGCTTCAAGGTCTGCAACCCTCTGAACAAGTCCAAGGAGTTCACTTACCTTAACCCTGACCTCATATGTCGTTCCTTCGGCGAGGAATGCATCATACATTGCCTGAAGTTCTTCATCTGTCTTTCCGTGGTTCTTATGCTTGTTGTCATAATTTGCCTTGAATGCGTCAAAGTCTGCAACCTTCTCAGGGTCTGAAACATTGTTTGAATAAGAATAGACAAATTCAGTATCCTGTCCTGAACGGTCTCCGTTCTTTGAAACCTTCTTCTCAAACACAATCTCATTTGCATCTGCGGCAATCTCATTTGATGAAAGCAAGACGCTATCCATCTTATAATCAACATCGTCGATTGAATGAAGAACCTCCAACTTAGCGCCTGAAAGTTTTATCTTGCTGTCAGTTTCAAGATTTACGTTAATCTCGTTTATTGACCATGCAGTTGACTTCTTCCAAATGTCAACCCTTTCCCATGTTGCCTTTACAATCTCAGTTCCCTCTTCGTCATACTGTGCGCCATAACTCTCGTAGAAAGAAATAGCAGACTCTGAAAGTCCTGAACCAGGAACCAATGTACCCTTTGCTGCAGTTCCACCGCCAAACAAAGGTGCGTTCTTAACCTTCGCCTTGAATGCAAATTTTTCAGGGTCTTCGTAATAGGATGTTTCTGCGCTTGAGCATGGATAGTAATCATAGTGGTCTGCGGACCCCTCTGGGGCAACATTGAATATGAATCCACATTCTGGGGCATATACAATAGTGTTTGCAGAAACCTGAGTTACACCATCAGCAAGAGTTGTATCCATTCCTGCCTTATAGTAAACCTTCTTAGTGTCTGTATAGAACGATTCGTTTGAATAATTTACAACTCTTCCGCCCCTTTCTATTATGTTTCCATATTCGTCAACCGTAGTTGCAGACTTAGGGCTCGTAAGTTCATATGTGTACTTGCCTGTTACATCAACCGCGAAGTTGCCCTTAGTCTTACCAATCTTAACATACTGAAGTCCTTCTGGAAGTGCGTCAATATAATGCTTGTTGAGAACCCACTCTTCCGTTGCAAGGCCTGTCGTGTCAATGTGTGCCTCTGATATTGCGCTTGCAACCACATTTTCGACATCGCTTTTTGTTACGAACACGCTCGTATCTATTCCGCTACCGCTAAGTGCCTGTCTTGCGACTTCTGCCCTAATGGTTTCATCAAGGTTCTTGCACTTGTCTGCTGCATCAATGATTTCGTTCCATGTTGCATGAGGAGTTGATGCGTTAATAACATCCTTGAAGTCATCTGCCTGTGTAGGGTAGTCAACTTTTCCAGTTGATGTTGCAACAGGTGTGTTCCTCGTTACGCCATAGACATCTGCATCACCCTTGAAACGGTAATCTCCCGTGTAAAGTGAAGTGTGAAGGTTGTTGAATGTACCGAACTCAAGACCCTTGCCTCCTTCCTTGCAGTATGCTGCGGTTGCGCCGATTTCGCTTGTCCTGTCGCTTTCGAACTTAATCTTATTTTCCTTGCCATTGCTGTCGGTTCCTGCAACCTGAAGGGCGATTCCACCGTGGTCATAACAACGGAAGTCCATTGCGCGGGCCTTCATCTTAAGATAAACAGGACCTGTCGTACCAACGACCTCTCCGCTGTTCCACTTGTCGTTCCTTACCTTGATGTCGATTGAATCGGCATCGAATTCTGTTGTGTTGCATTTCTGATTATCAAGCGTCAATTCGGCTGCATTAACCTTAAGTCCGACAACGCGTGTTGCCTTTGGCTGTGCGCCGTTACATACCTTGAATGTGAATTCAGTTGCCTCAGCACCATGCTGCTCGCAGTCGAACTGTACAGCCTCCGGTTTTCCATTCTCATCAATACCAGGCTTAATCTGAACAGCCTGTGCAGCAACGAGATTCAACTTCTCGCCACCCGCAACAGCGGCATTGACTTCGAAGTTGTTAGATGTATTTACATAAATTCCCTTGAGGGTGGCCAAAGAATTGACCATCCCGCTTGTTATTTCGGTTCCATTGACATATTTTGCGTCAATGTAATGTGGGGTTCCACTGATTAAGAACCCTTTAATTGCGTCTGCTGCCATAATGTTATATTGTTTTTTTCTTATTATGCTATTATAAATCCGTTTTCGTTCACGGAGAATTCATTCAGGTTGATAAATCCATCGAGTTCTTCAACCGCCTCTATCACCACATTATTGTCCTCGTCAAGAAGTATGCTCCTATTCGTAGGTATTATCGGCGTGATTGAATCAAGGTCAATGAATCCGTCAACAAGAGGCGCATTGAGTGTTATGAACCCATCATTTTCTTCAACATTCAAGAACGAAATCATGTTCCCGCTCAATGTATAAACCGTTCCGCCTGATTCCGGTTCCGTTTCTCCTTCGTATATGCAATAATATATGTCGTCTGAGTATTGGACCATCTTTCCGTCGATGATTACCGACCCGCTTTTAAGGAGTTCATCATATTGTGCCCTTGTCAAGAACTGATGGTCTCCGCTCCTCCTTACATTGCTTATCTGCTCGTCTATGTATTCCCTTAGGGTAACTAACTCTTCTTCATTGTTTGTTGTTGCCGCACTTATCTCAACGATATCGTTTGCCATTTTCGCAGCCCCCGTGGTATCATTGATAATCCATTCCGCTATCTCCCTGAGAGTGTCGAACTTCGTATCAGCCGAGTCAATCACCTTAACCACCTCAAGTGATGCGATTTCCCTTATATGCTCATCGGTAACTGCTTCCGGCGTGGATGCACTTATGATGTTTATCCTCTCATTCAGGAACTGTTCAACCGCATTTACATATTCAACGGTCTGTGCCGATGTAAGATAATTCTCTCGTAAAAAATCCTTTATTTCATCGGGGGTCGTGCTTCCTGAAATGGCAACGCTGCTTATCTTGACGACTTCACCCCTCGTATTTATGAGATAAATTGCCTCAAAGCCCGGCTCGTTGGAAATAATTATCTCACCGGTACTTACGAACTTATCCCTTGTTATCTGAGAAGAGTTATTATAATGTTTGTTTAATACTACTCTACCTGAACTCATAATGCTGTGGCATATTTTTCTATAAATAGATTAGTCGGGGTAAAACATTAAACAAAAATTGAGTACCGTTGTGGTACTCAATCTTAATCTTAGTCTATGTATATTGTTGACCCTGATTTTATAAACAATGCATCGCCATATCCTATTTTATTAGGTGTTGTTGAGCCGCTTTGGATAATCAAAGACCTTATGTCATGGTCAGGATTTTGCGAAACATTAACAATCGGGCACATTCTACATTTAAAGAAATTGTTGTCATCATTGAATTCCATCGTTCCCGTTGCTAATATTATAGCCCATTGCAGGGTTGGGAGCAATACTATCTGATATCTTCCCCCAAATAGATGCACGCTATAATTATCATAAGTGACCGGTCCTGCATACGATGCTATACTACTACCATTTTCTGTCATTATAATACATCCTTCGCTTTCCATCCTTGTCATTTGTGGTGTTGTAAGTATATCATACATAAAACCAACTAAATCCGCAGTTGGAGCAGGAAGAATAAGTTCCGGCGGATTCATTACTCCACTGATGAAAAGATACGCATTGTCGCCCAATAAATACTGTCCGTTTACCTCCTCCAAATCGTTCAAGGTTGCATATCTTATTCTCATGAATCCGTTGAATATACCACCATTAGCCATTACATTTCCACTGAAAACGCCATTTGTTGCATACACAGTACCTGATATGGTCGCATTTGTGGCAATCATGTCTCCATTGGAATTCACTTCGAATTTCTTCTCCGTTAATGTATAAATCGGCACATCGTCCCCATAAAGGGCGTTATTAATATAGAACGAATCATAATAAATGTTACTATTCCTATGATGATAAACAATGTTATTGTTGAAGTTAGTGTTGGTACTAAGCGAAACACTATCTATATAAATGACATTGGATTGGTCGGAACCGCATATGAATTCGAAATCCTCAATTGTCAAGTCACCGGTATCATCAAAGCCTCCCGCTATTGTTTTCTGAATTATATCTGAAGTTGTTCTACCGGATTTTATAGTACACCTGAAGGAAATGCTATGTGTCTTGTTATGGCCGCGGAAATCAACAGTGAGGTCTCGGTTTATCCACTTGCTTAATGTTCCATAATATTCTCCCGTATCAGTAACATTATAACTAAACTGAACGGCACTCTCCAGTGAACTAATCTTTATATGGGAGCCCCTGATATCTCCGCCGATGACATTCGACCCATATACCGACGATGCACTTACCAACCCGGAGAATCTTCCTTCTTTTGCATATACGCTGCCGTTGAACACACCATTGGATGCAAATACGGTACCGGATATTATTGCATTTTTCGCCGTGAGAAGTCCGTTCTTTGATACAGTGAAGGCACTTGTCCCACTAACAACAGATGTACCAACCTTATAATAATCACCCATATCAACAGCGGTCCACCCACTTGCATCGGCTGCGGCGGCAAGTATCCTATCAACATCTTCCTCCGTCAAGCCACTCGGAAGTCCTTCTACCCTTCCACCAGGAACAAGGGTCAATGAATTTGCCACAATATCGCCGCTTACCGCACCATACACATGGTTGTTCGTTATGTACACATTTGCCCCTGAAATCGAATCCGGCGTAACCTTAAGGCCACCTATATACCCACTGGTTGCCGTTATTGAACCTTTGAAATATCCCGAATCGGCATATATCTTTCCGTTGAACACGCCATCGGTAGCAAATACGGTACCGGAGATGACGGCATTCTGTGCCATAAGAAGACCATTCTTCGAAACCGTGAAAGCACTTGTTCCGCTAACGACACTTGTTCCAATCTTGTAATAGTCTCCCATGTCTACAAGTCCCCATCCACCTGCTTCCGCGGCATCCTCAATAAGTTGATTTACTGCATCTACCGACAGTCCACTCGGGATTCCTTCCAATTTTCCGCCAGGGACAAGCGTCAGCGAGTTAGCAAAGATATCACCACTAACGACTCCGTAAACATTATTGTTCGTTATGTATATATTTCCTCCCGATATTGCATCAGGCGTAATTCTAAGCCCTCCTATCGTTCCTGAAGTGGCGTTTATCGACCCGTTGAAATAACCGTCATTGGCATAAATGTCGCCCTTGAAGTATCCTTCAGATGCACATATCTTTCCATAGACGACCGCATTATATGCTTGGAGAAGTCCCTCTTTTGACAGACAGAACCCTGAACTTGCCGATGATGAATTTCCATACCAATCTCCGAGAAGCAGCCATTTGCCCGTGTCATATGTGTCCCAAGAATAATCCCTGTTGCCGATATGGGCAATATATGTCACGCCACCGGCACTGTTATACTGCGGCTCACCGAACGATATCTCTGAATTTACGACAGACCTTGCAATTGCACTGACCGTTGCTTCGGTCAATCCTGAATGATTGCTATTCCATTCTTCTACCCATCGGTTAAAATAATCCTCGGTTAAATATCCCGTGAAGCCTGACTCCTCGAGATATGTTTCTATCAAACTGTTAATAACATTGGAATCCAAATTTCCGGATATGGCCTGTGCTGCAATATCATTGAAATAATCACTTATGTACGGGCCACTCGAACTGCCGAATCTAAGATTTCCTATATATCCGCTTGTTGCACTGACCGTACCTTGGAAATAACCGTTATTGGCATAAACATCACCCCTGAAATATCCCGAATCAGCAGATACGCTGCCTTTGAAATAGCCCTTGGATGCATACACCTCTCCGTAAATTACTGCATTGTTTGCCTGTAAAAGTCCCTGTTTTGAAACGATGAACTTCGTTATCTGTCCACCCGATGTTCCGGATAAGACGCTATCAAGTATAAGATAATCACCTGCATCATAAGTATCCCACTGATAAGTGTCATCGCCAATATGTGCATATACCGTATATCCGCCCGCACTGTTAGGGACTTTCTCTATCGTTGACGTTTCGGCTGACATTATATTCCTGACGTACTCTTCAATCTCATCCTTTGTGAGTCCGCTGTAATGGGTTCTCATCCACGCCGTCAGTCCCGATTCGTCAAGGAATGCGGCCTCGTCGAGATATTCCCTAAGTATTTGATTAACCTTGGCTTCAGTTACGCCACCCGACGCAACAAAGTCGTCGAGTTTCGTGTCAATATAATCGTTAAGGTCAGACTGAGCGTTGCTCATCAATGTAAGGCTGTTGGCCGTGATGTCACCGGTAAAATATCCCGAATTGGCGGATATGCTGCCCCTGATGATAGCGCCGGTGGCTTCCAATACTCCGTCGTTTCTGAGCCAATACCCCCGACCATCCTTGTTGGAATAAATCATTCCGCTGCCGATGAATACCCCTCCAATATCCGCTGTGTTTGCTGAAAGGGCTTTCGCTATCACGTCGGCTTCTATTACGACCCTATCGGCGGTAAGGTAAATGACCGAGCCGTTATCGGTAACCTGAAGTCGCAATGCAGCAAGGATGCTGCCGCTTGTAACATTTATCGTTATGGAACTTGATGTCTGCTGTATATATGACAGCATCGTCGTCATAAAATCAGGAAGGATGTGGTCTTTGTAATGGACCCCATTGTCAACATCCCCCGGGTCGCCGGCATTGTTATATATAGTATTGCCTGTCAGTTCATATGCATCATTATATTCGCCATTGTCCTGCGGCCAAACCCTGATTTTCTTATCTCCATTCGTTCCTACGAAATAATAAATCGGGCCGTATTCGTCTTCCCTGATAACAAGGTCCGAAACAGTCCTTAGCATTCCCGATGCCTTGCTCCAAGTCTCCCTAAGGTCGGAGATACTTGTGAGATTACCCTCCGAAATGGTAAGTGCCCGCGTAACCTTGCCTTCCAATACTGAAATCCTCTCTTCAAAAGTCGAAAGGTCAACACCGCTCTGCGTATTTATGATTGTTGTTATCCTTCCGGACATAGCGTTCAATTCACGGTATATTTCCCTGATATCTCCGCTGTAATCCTGAAATTGTATCTCATCAACCATTGATGCTGTCATACCGCATATGTATCTACCCAGCCTTGACGACGTTCCGCCGCTCTGATAAAATTCAACGATGTCAGCGATAGCACCCTGTGATGCATCCAATAAGTTCTGAATTGTACTTATACTCCCGCTTGTGGCATTAACATACTCCACATAGGTATTAACCATCCCCGACATCGCAGATATCTCCGTACGAACAGTTCCCACCGTTCCGCTCACAGTGCTGAGTCCCATACAGATAAGGTCGATAAGTCCACTTGATGCATCAACGGCAAGACCTATTTCACCGAGTCTTGTCTTCGCTTCGTCAAAATCCGCTATGAGATACCTTATCGATTCGTTATTCCCGCTGAGCCATTCTTCCATCTGCCCCATTCTCGAGAATATGGATATGATATCCTCTGCGGTTATATCCGCCCCGTCAAGTTCAAACAACTTCTTGGCGGCCTCAAGTGCGTCAAGGGCATCCTGTCCTATCTGACCGAGACGTCCTTCCATTTCATCGAGTTTCGCCCTCGCATCGTTTATCCTCTCCAAGGCATTCCGTACGGATTCGGTTACATCGTTTGATATCGAACCCCTTATCCCGTCTATTTGACTCTGAAGGTCATCGTGATAGGTTGCAAACTGCCCTTCGATATATTCTTCGAGTTTCTTGTAATCGGTCTCCGTCAATGGCGACTGCTGTCCTCCTCCGAAGCCGCTTCCATAACCATCTTTGCCTGAAAGCAATGCTACGCTGTCTGCCCCAATGTCATCCGTTGAAAAATATTTGGAACAGTCCTCTTCAAGAATTGGCCCATATACTTTCACCACGGCATCTCTCATCGCATTGTAATGCTCGGTATAGGTATCAATACCCCATGAGCCGACTTCGTTTGCCATCTGCCGCAGCGTCTCATTATCAACCACCTTGTTTCTTATGTAAGGCTCGGTTAAATAAGCATATTTTCCCGTTGAAACTTTCCAACTAAATACTCTCGCCATATCTCAGTAAAATCATTTTAAATTATTTCAGGGTCGTACTTCGCGCCGTCTGTCTTGTCTCCACCAACAAACAAGTTTCCATCAAGTCCGGTTGCTGTGCTTCCGTAAATCTTGAATGCTTGTCCGTTCCTATTAGGAAGGTTACTCGTTGGTGTTCCCATTCTAAGGCCATTGCTGAATGTGTACGAGAAGATAGCCGTTGACGGCATCATCTGTTCGACATACTTAAGGACCACATTCTCTATATATGCCTTGTATTCTTCACTACTTCCTGTAGCGAAATCAATATTGATGTTCTTTAAATTTATAACGGAAAGTGCGGCACTCTCATCAAACTGTCCTTTCTTTTCAGGTGAAACAAATTCAAATTCAGAATGAGCCTGAGCCCACTTGTCTGTATTCTCATCGTCCTTATCCTCCGGCGTCTCATCCGTATCGTCACACTTCATAAACGAGTCTTTTCCATTTTCAAAATAGAAACACTTCACATCTGAAGACACAACATCAACGTCGAATCCTATACTTGTTATCGCACTAAGGATATCCGCCTCTTCATCAATGTCAAGCCTTGAGAACAGTCCGTGTTCAACCTCGTGTTTAAAAAGTGTATTATAATGGTCGACATAACTGCTTCCATCGTCATAACTTCCATATCCCACGTGTGGATTATTGCCGATGAATGTGGTCTTTATCGTTTCCATATAGAGAACTCGTTCGCCGTCGCACGTTATGTCACCGCTTCCGTCAAATTCTTCAGTAAAGACATTTCGCCATCCATAGCAATCAAATATGTCATTGCTTACATACCCGATGTTCGTGGACAATTCCTCGGTCTTCAATATGAAATAATGTGAGAAACCGCTAAAGCCGTCGGTAATCTTCGCACTGTCTTCTGCATTTGCCACATATTGGTCTTCTATACCCGTAATGTCTTCAACATAGCATACGCAGTTCTCGAACAGGTTATCCGTCGTCAATCCGGTCAATTCATATAGGTTTGCCGCATATTTCATATATTGCAGCGTTTCCCCATAGAGTCCTATGAAATCGCCGTTTATCTTTTCTATGGTGGTCATCGCACTTACAAGATGCTTGGTGCTCTTATCCTTCATTCCTTCCCATCCACCAAATTGTTGGAAATAAAGCCCCGAACCGTAGACGGCATTCTTATCGTACCAAGGTATAAGGTATTTGTCTCCGGGCTCGCCGCCAGGCTCTTCGGCAGGAGGAGTTACTTCCGTTATCGGCCACTCAGCGAGAACATCGTCCCCATAGTAATAATTGTCATAATAAGGGAGACAGGTCTTGAATTCATAAGATTTAGGGAAACGATTCGCTATTCCGAACTGTTCCGTTATCGTGTAATCGCTCGCACTCATTCCGAACATACTGAGAATAACTTCTATGCCCCGCTTCGTCCCCTTCAGCGACTGTATGTAATCCGAATTCAATATCATTCTCCTTATGAAACCGATATTGGAATCAGCAGCCGTATATCCCGAATATGTAGTACCTGAATATATGACGTTACTGATGACGGTCCTGTCAGCCGTAGGCCCGACATTATATGCGTCCCACCCATCATTTTCAAGACAATCGGTAAGGAAATAATCAGGAGTGTTGCTCTTTTCGTTATATGTAATTGCATTTGTCGTCTTTATGTTATTCGCATATCTCCTTATGTCGTCAAACTGCCGCCCATATAACTCTATTGCACCCTTAATCTTGGTATCATCTATATCGGAAAGGTCCTGTTCATCGCCATCTTCCTGCCTGAAAAATGTCCAGTCAAGATTTTTGATTGATTGGTGGGTGAGCATCCTCCAAAGATTCCCGCAATCATATTCGTCATAATATTCCGCGAGATGTATGAGTGCCTTCAAATATCCTTCCAACTTAGGACCGCTTGTGTGCGGCATCGGATAATTCTGCATCGTAGATGCACTTGTTGAAGGCCACGTATATCTCTTCATCGTATAATAGTGACCTTCGCCGTCAAAATAAGGAGTTTCAAGTTCGCACGTGAATTGCGGCTTTGAATCAAGGGTTAAGAGAACCTTTTCGAAATCGTCAAGTTCATCATACTTCTCCTTAAAATATTCAGGCTTTGGCTCAAGGAAAACGCCCGTAGGCCCCGTCACTATATATTCACCGCTCCTGATTCTGTAAGTAATAAACGTCGTAGTCCCGTTAATGGTCGTCGTTGCCACCTTGTTTGCACAGCCAGTATCTCCTGAACCCGCTGTTATGGCGAAACTCGTTACAGGACTGCCGTTCAACATATACTTGTCATAACTCAAGGACAGCACCTTGAACGGGTCATTGGTTCCTTCAACTGATTCCGCAGGGGTCCATATATCGAGCCCAAAGTAATTTTCAACGACTCTTGCTCCTGACGGTAAATCAGGTATTAGTTTCGAATAATCTTCATATGCATCGCACAAGCCACCAGGATATCTCAATATGATATCCCTGACTGTCGCTTTCATCAACTCCGTTGCTGAACCATAATAAGCAAAATCCCTGACCGAAGAATAATCCGGCTTAAGGACTATCTTCGATTCATCCGTCGTAACACCCGAGCAATCCCCCTCTGTCCAATATTCAACGCTCGCGCCTGACGGCGGAATCCAAATCCCCGAAAAATGTTTCTTTTTCCCGTTTATATCACTTCTTACCCTGAACTTGAAGTTTGAGTCGGAAAACATTATCACATCCTCATCGTACACACCATCTTCGGGAACGATGGTCATATGGTCGTTCTCAAAGATTGTACCGTCGGCTGTGGAAGAATGCTTCTTCCTGTAAACAAAGTCAGTCTTACTCTTTATGTATTGGGTCCTTCTGCTCATATTAGTCGTCCATTACATTGTCATATGTCTGATTGGCATCAATTGTCTCCCTCTTTCTCTTAATATCGTATAGAGGGACACCGAGCCTGCTCTTCTTCGTATAATAATCGTGTTGCTGATAAATTTCGTTCTCTTCGTTGTAAGTGGTGATGATTCCGTGGTCCCTGTCCCTTGCCTGGTCACCCTCGAGCATATAGGTTATGGTATCTGCATCATGTTCGACCAACTCCACTTCAATGAGTTTTGGAGTGAAGAGTGTATTGGTGAGGATAATGTCCGCACCGGGCGTTCCTATATTCGGTCTTGCGTTCTGAGCAAAACTTGGCGATGATGACGGGGATACGGTACAGAAAACAAGAGAACTTGATGTGTCCTCAAGGTTATATCTCGTGGCTTTTGGATAACCATCACCAATGGAAACCGTTACGGGCGCACACCTGTTGCAGGATTTAATCATCCTGATTTCGCCGGTATCAACCAACTCCATCCTATACCCGACAAGGTCGCTTATGCCGGCAAGCGAATCTATGTTAAGGACAACACCCCTCACGTCAGGATATGAAGACAATACACTTACATCAACTATTTTTGCCTTAATCTCTTTCGGTCTGATAAAAATGGTATAAATACCCTTCCTGTTGAACTCGTCCAATGGGAGTCTGAGGTCATAAACACCATCTATCTGTTCCTTGTCGTCATCAGTGACGGCAGGAATGAGGCATTCGGCGGGGTCAAGAGGCTTATATCCCTGAAAATTTTCGTCATCCGTACCTCTTGTCGGCCTATAATGATATAAAACTTCTGCATCCCTATATGGTTCTATCTTGGCGGGCCTTATTGACCCGAAAACACCGCTAATCATCTTCTTTATAAATTATAATAGTTATTACCATAGTTCTCAAGGTCTTCCATAGAATTGCATTCTGAAAGTTTGAAATGCCTCTCGAATGCAGCTGCGGAACCCCTGTCCATCGTCACGCTAAACCTACTCTTCGTATCTCCCATAAATAGCGGGACATCTTCTCTTGTAAACACCGGAGCATCAAACATATCATCGTCATTGAACATCGTTCCTATCTCCATCCCGATGATTGTCGCAAGGTTTGCCATTCTATATGTGCCATACTCCTCGCTATACACTTCCTTCTTCGTCGATTCGGTATCAATCTTGTCGTAATAGATTACTATTCCGTCCCTTCCGTCTATCCTTATCTTTTTCTTCATTCCGTGTTCATAAGGATAAGTCTCCTGATACTGTATTCCGGTATTTTCCACATATGTGTATTGTCCGTCGCTACCCTGTAATTTTGCCCCAATCGTATAAGTTATCGTCCACGAACTGTCAACTATTTCAATGCTGTTCACGTAATCCCCGACATACAAGTTATCATCAATCTCATATATGTTATGGGCAGAACCCTCGGTATACGGTATCCTGAATGTCTGAAGCCCTTTGCTTCCCATCGTGACCGGCTCACCCTGTCCCGAAAACATATACCCATTGTCTCTCTTGACCATAAAGTAATATGTATCGCCGTTTGACGGGGTTAAAACCATATTCTTGAAACATTCAAGAATGGTGACAGTCCTGTATTTGTTCTTTCCCTTCGTTGCCTCGGCACTTTCGCCATCCGCACATTTGATTGCGGCTGCTTCCGATTCGGTTAATCTTGTGCATTCCCACCATTTATAGTTATAGACGGTATAACCCGTCGTCGTTGTTTTTATTCCGTGTCCGTCATCTACTACTTCTTCCGATGTAGCGTTTGGCATATTAACCGGCGTTACACTCTGAAGGAGAACCCTGTCAACATCTGTTCTTGTCAGAGCAGGTACTTCTTCCGTGCCCTCTAATGTACCCCTTTCTGTAGGGGTGCCATTATCATAAACAATTACATATGAAATACCTTCGCCCGTAACACTGCTGTTGTCCTCATAATACGTGCACTTCAACAGGTTTGTCTTTTTGCCTTCCTCAGGAAAATCAACCCACGCCCCAACCAATCCTTCAACGGTCTCCGCATCATCATCTATAACATAATACAACTTTGATTCAACCGTTGCCGAGATTGCTGAAAACACCGGAACAACCGTACCGTTCTGGGTATAAGCACTCTTTGATTCTATGTATGATTCATAAACAGTCTCATAAGAGCATTCCTGTTCAATTGATATAGGGAAAGAAATATATGGGGCAACAAACGTCATCCCCATTCCGTTATCCGGGACACTTGGTATTGATTGCGGAAATTCCAATTCGTTAGCTTTCTTCTTGAGAAAATCATACATTGCGTCTCCGCCGTGTTCGTTCCATTCCTTAAGGCCCTGCTCGCTCTTGTTGCCCTTCCTCTTCTCAAACCAATCTATATGTTTCTGTATGTTCGTATAGAACACAAAATCAGGTACATATATTCCGCTTATATAATACGGAACCTCAATTTTGCCTATGACATACTTGTCAACAAACTCCATGAACTGATACAGTCCAACCTCGTTGTCACTCCCCTCGAACATCTCGAGACACCACGTCTTGCCGGTATGTACGTACTTGTTTTCTTCACTGTCCGTATATTCCGTTTCGGCACTGTACCACCAATTCTCTATCTTTTTCACCTCCTCGTAATCATCAACTATGACATAGAACTTTCCCTGCTCTATATCTTCCTCCGTGGTTGTCATGCCGTAGATATGCCTGTCTTTTGCATAATTACGCGAATCAACGGGTATGAAGTCATATCTTGTCAAGCCCGAATAATCTTCTTCCGATATCAGGTCGGTAAGGCAAAGGGCACTGGTCTTGTTCTCAATAACAACCGTTTCGCCGCAGCCGCTCCCGTATATGCCAACAACGTTTCTCCCGCCAACAAAGGTCGGCACCTCGATTTCTTCGCCATCCATTTGTTCAATATGTACGGTCTCGTCAACTATATTCGTTTCATTGACCACACACTTCGTCCTGATGCCCGATTCTATTATCCTGTTGGCTTCATTGTACCTTCTTATTATGTCGCAATACCTTACCCTGTCAACGACCTTTTCCTTTGTGAAATCGAGCCCAATCTTGCCCGTCTCCGTCTTTTTTTCAAGTATCCCGATGTCCGAAACAAGCATGCCCCAATTCCCGTTCTCACTCTCATTTGACACAAGATACATTTCCGGGTCAGAGTTGAACGGAATATATGGCAAGACCCCATTGGTCCTGCTCTTGCTCTTCTCTATGCTTATCTTTTTCCTAACTGGCTCCATCGTTATATTCAAGTTTCGGTTCGAACAGGACAAGTCTTATGTTCCCGTCTTCATTTATCGCATCAGGTATGGTGTAAACATACTTTTCATCAATGTACTGCACCCTTACGGGGATGTAAAGATTTTGCATGAAATTAGCTACCGTGAGTGCACTATAACCGTTGTCATCATGCGGCCAAATTATCATTGGTATTGTTTTTCCGTTACCGGCGTGATTGAATTCAACCTTCATATAAATAGTTCTGTAGGTATTTCCACTATCTACCTTTTCGGCATCATCCCTGAACAGATAGATATTAAATCCCTCGCTTGATGTCATCATATTGTATTCATTTTCAATCACTATCTCCGTGTCAAGCCTTGCTGACGCTGAATTGTTGTCAAAGAACACAATAGGGACTGATAACTCCTTCTTCCCGAGCAGGGATGCCCTAAGAAGAAATTGTTTCATGAACTTTCCGTACAATGCGGTGGTGTCAAGGAACGATGTTGAATAATAAAGCAGTTTCTGTTCCACCGGGTCTTTGGATGTATAATAAGAGAACCTTAAGAACGACTTGGACACCTTTGACTTCCTGTACATTATATCGCTGTCTGTGAAATCAAGCACTCCTATCATATCGGAGACCTTCCCACTCGCTTCAACAAACTCTTTCATCTTTTGCGGGCTGAACGTCGCTTCCTCATAATCCATCCCGTTCCACCATATGGTCGCCGCCGAATCCAGATTTATATTCCACCCATCGAGATATGGGCTGTAATCTAAATCAAAACCTATCGCCTTCGCCGCTTCCTGTGCTTCCTCGTCTATCTCTTCACGCTTCCTGAAATGGAAATCAAACGTTATTGACGTTGCGGGTTTCAATCCATCTTCGCCGTAATCAATGTGCGGTGAATATTTAACCTTTTCCATGTCAATGACATCAGGAATGGCCGCATCCATTATCCGTTGGGCATAAACCAAGTCTGATTCGTCATTTACAACGGTTCCAATCATATCTTCGGAAGAAAACGCAAGGAACGGGACTTTCCAATATCCCGAATATCTGGTCAACTCCACGTGGCTTATTCCCGGTCTCTCATATACCACCTTTCGTGGTTGGTTTTCATTGTTTGCCTCAAGGATTGGCCACCAAGGGTCTCCCCACATCGTACATCGTTTCCTCAAGTCCTCCGAATACATGAAAGTATAGTAGTATTCATTATAAACGGGCTCGAAATACGATGCGTGTTCTATAAGATATATCGCAGCATCATAATTATCTTCTATGACTTCTCCCGATGGATATTTGCCTATCGTGGACGCTGACGTGAAAAGAATTGCATTCCTACTGAACGATGACGGACAATATGTGTATGTATATACCTTGAAATCATAAGGATAACCGCTTATGTCGTACTTTCCGCAAGTATCATATCCGCTATATGTCAAAGTGTCGGCAGACGTAACCGTCATCGGAATACCCGTGAATGGAATCGATACGCCGTCAATGTATCCTATCCTGTTTCCGTTCATATCAAAGGCACACAACGAAAATCCGCTCAAATAATCATTTGCCGCCGCAATATCCTGTTGGTATATGCCGTGTGGTTCGTTGAACCTTATCAGGAAATGTTCGTATTCAACATTATCTTCCGTCTTCCCGCTGACGTGCATGACCGAATCGTCAATTTTAAGGCCATCGTCTTCCATCACAATCAGATACCCCATCTTAGGGTCAAAATACCCTTCCCCAACGGACATTGATGTGGCAGACATCGCTTCGTCGGTATCTCCGCTAAATGTAAGAAGGGTGTGAATGTCGGCACTTGTGGATGCAGAAATTATCTTAAGGTCGTAATTCCTATCCTTGAGATATAGTTTTCTCTTTGGCGGAAGCGTTGTATACATGGCGTCCCATATTCCGTTCTCGTCTTCAAATTCAGTCTTTTCAAGAATCTGAACAGGCGACGTTGCCGTTTCATAAACGCCCTCATCCCCATAGACAATCCTCCTGAAATACAGCATCTCCCCGATATTCATCTTCCAATTGATATTGTTTGTGAACACAATAAAGAGCCTGTCACCTTCCTCAGCCATAATATAGACATCGGTCGGATAATATCCGTATATCTTTTTCCTTGAGTTTACCTTTATTGCATCCATTAGTAACAAATATTGTTCAGATTATTATAGAAATTGTATACCGAACTCAAGTCGAGCCTGCCTGACGAACTCTCAAGCCTGAAATATTCCATAGGGTTGTATATATCCGTACCCTTAGCCCACAGCAGTCCGAAATCGCCGAACGGGTCCTGTCTCCTTAGGAAGAACGTTATATTCTTTTCAATATAGAAATGCCCGTTGGCAAAAGGTATGTCATATAGTTCGGAATCCTGTGTCATGAGTGATGGACTGACAAACCCCCTCCATACAAACGACCTTGTCTCCTTGTCAAACGCGGCATAAGTAGGTATGGCATCTTCGCTGTAATACGCCCTGAATCGCCTATCGGGGCCATTGGATAGGGCTCCCTTTATCTCGTCACTTGTCTTCCCGAACGGAACACCCTCAAACGAAAGGTTAAGTTTCATACTGTCCACTTTCTTTATCTCACCCCACGCAATTACCGGCGGGTAATAAACGCCGCCAACGATTCCGCCTTCGTCATAAAAAGCGATATAATCACCCTTCTTGAAATTATAATCGGTTGGAACGGCTATCTTTATGGTTGTGCTCTCAAGCCCCTCAATACCTACGAATTCAGCCGTGCCTTCTCCAAACTTATAATTAATCAATTTCGCTCTTCTTTTCTCAACAGATTCGGAATCTTCCTTCAACTGAATCCTTGTGTGCGGATTATAGAAATACCCTTCAGGGCAGATATTTGCTGATATTTCAAATGGTTGTCCATTATACTTGGTTTCTGAAAGATTCTCTTCTTTAACCTGAAATCCGGCTAATCGTCCGTTATAACCGCTCTCCTGCCTGAAGTCATAATCATCGGATTTTAACTTATCATATAGCATTTTGTTATACTTGAGGCCCTTATATTCCCTCTGTGCCGTATTGAATCTGTATAGAACAGGGGTTATCTCCGTTTCAGTATAATACGACGGGTCAAATTCAACGACATTACCATAGAATGTGTCGTCATCAATCGTTATATCATAACAGACTGCAGATGGAACACCAAACAGGATTGTCTGGCCGAACGAAGAACACGCTAAAAAGTCCCCCGATTTATACATGGTTGTTCCTGTTATGTCTATATTATGCAGATATCGTATGTTATAATCGAACTGTGCCGCAGACGACGGCCCGAAATCAACACCCGCAGTAACCTCGCCGAAGCAATGCGAAAACTCTATGCCCGAAGACGAATAATCATTCGTGCTGTTGTTATACCACTCATCGTGCCCCGCATTCCTCTTGACCACCGTGAAATAGATTTCAGAGACGGGCCTGCCGCGATGGTCCTCAAGTTCACTGATATCAACATCGTCGGTGAAGACTACCTGTGCAACCCTGTCCCCGTAGATATTCTCCGCAAACGCAAGTTTATTGACATCACTCCTTAAGTCCTGTTCATCTCCGTTGGAGTCCTTTCTCTTTATCTTTTTGTATATCCTGAAATAGTACTGACACTCGCTTCCGTTCGACACTTTCTTATAGAACATCTCTTCGGAGATATTTTCATATATGTTCTTCACGTCGCTTATCCTTATGCTGAAATATCTGTCCTTTTCAGCCCCGTCAAGATTACCGACAGATGAAATCTTGACCTTTAATGGATATTTTACAAACGGCAGGTCTTCGGCATTCGATGCGGTATCCCCTGAATAATAATAGATATTTATGTAACTCCCAACAGATAAGGTATGTTTGAAAGACGACTTATACATAATGGTATTGTCATCGACATACACCGCCTCGGTACTTATTGTTCCTCCATATCCCCCGCAAACGGTATCAACCATATTGGTATCCGCCGAGTATGGATATGTAAGGCAATAGTCCCAATTCTTTTCAGGCCTTTGTCTGAACTTGTTGTATTTCGGCAGGAAGGAATATAATGAACGGTCAGGATACATATCTATGAACTCACAGGCTTTGTTGTTTGCGAGCATCCTGTTTATCGTCACGCCACTGCTTTTTCCTCCGGAATTCGGTATGTCAATGTATCCGGGGTTTGTAAAACCAATCCACCCGTCCTTCTCCTTTATTCTATTGAGATATGCGTCCCTGAGAGTCGTTATGCTCTCTGAATTATAAAGATGAAGCCTAGTCTTTTCCATGTCGTTTGGATTAATCATGTTCTCTATGAAATTTCCTTCGCCATCACGCATATAGTCTTCTATTGTATTATAGACCTCCTTGCTGTCAGGCTTGGTAGTGTTGTTCATCATATTCACATGAGCGAAAGTATCTGACCTCAGCATATGGTTGTTGAATATATCCATTCCGCAATGATAGACGAATCCTCCATTTGACTTATGGCTATACTCGGTATCTTTTATCGCCTGTTTCCTCGTTATCTTGGATGTGTTCTGAATCGTATCAGCTACCGTTCCGTCTTCCCTCTTCACGTCTTCGGGATTTATTGCGGAGGTCGCAAGGTCCGTAAGTACAATGGCATCTTCAGAGCCCTCGTTTTGAACAATTTCGGTCTGCACATTAAAAAGAACGTTGCTGCAGATTGGATTTACGACAAATATAAACCTATACTTATCACAAGCATCCCTTTCAGCGAGATACTGTTCATATAGGGAAAGATTTGCATAAATGCTATTCCCTTGGAGTGTCTTTGATTTCGTCGTCAAATCCACTCCAATGGTATTGCTCACATTCACAGCATCCCTATATCGGTTTTCTTCTAATAGTATCTTCGTTCCCATCACTGTTCAAATTTATATTTATAAGTTGCTTTTTGAGTATTCTTTATCAGAATCTCATAACTACCTTCTCCAAATATCCAACAATGCAAGACTAAATCGAATCTGTTGCTGTTAATTGATAACTGACTGCTGCTAGATAACGGTATCTCTAAAAGCCCCGTGGTCAGACTGCTTGCAGTAACCTCTCTGGAAACCATATTTCCATCGATTGTATACCAGAACGAGACAGAACCCGTAATATTTTTAACCTCAATCATTGGCAATGATGTAAGTTTGATATATTCAATATTTTTGCCATATTCAGCCGACGCCACAACGAACTCGTCATTGCTGTCACTTATTTTTTCTATCTCAACCGATGGCGAGATGAAATCGCTCTGTTCGCCGTCATCACCTTCACCGCCTTCACCAGGGTGTCCACCTCTCTGATAAATAACCAATGTTGAGGTGCCGGTAGTCGGTCCTTGTCCTTGCCACGTTAATTCCACCTTACGTTGCCTTTCTTCCTCGTTTTCGTTCGGATAAACCGTTATTGTTACCGGCACATATTGTGTACCATCCTCATCAGTACTTCCTCCGCCGTAAGTTATATCAAAGAAATTAGACTCCGATGTAGGACTTATAGTATAGTCTGTCGCAGCACTGAGCACTTTGGCGTAAATCTCTACGGTTCCACCCGAAGAACCAACCGTAACCGATGTTATAGCATTTTCGTCATCCGGATTATCAATAAATGTCGCAAGGGCATACCTGCCTTCAAGTGTGTGAGATGGTACCGGGTCCAAATAAATCCTATATACATTTCCATCGGCATTTCCGTTTTCGTCTTCAAAATGTTGAACACCTATTACGATGAATCTGTCTGCACCCATGGTAGGCATATACTGATAAGGAGTGATAGTAATGTTGGGTATCCCTAAGCGGTCCAAACGACTCTCTATTGCACTGGTCATAGACCATGTTCCTCCGCTGACAACAGTTGACCGTATCTTTATGGACTTTTTGAAACCAACCTTCCCCTTCGCCTTGTCCGGCAACATGTTTACCGTAGACCCTGATATCTTGTACAAATACCATTCCAAATCCCCTAGTCTAATGTAGTTTTGGCCCGACACCTTTATTGTATGAATCTTGTAGTTGGATTCTCCGTTATCGGCATCACCGTTGTCGGTTTCTTCGGTCCAAGGGACATATGCTTTTATCTTACTGCCTTCATCAGATATCTGTACAATAACATCACCGCCATAGGTGTCATAAATGGCCCCTTTCTCAAAATATCCTAATACGTAAACATTCTTAGGTCCCCTATTAAATAATGATATACGCGGATATGTTTCTACGTGCTTGTAATTGTCCTCATAGAAGATGTCATCTCCACTACCTTCAAACGGAACAAGATAATATGTGGCATTATCACCACCACCTGCGTCGTCGCCCCATAATTTTATTGTACTTCCATCTAGTTCATAGAACATTTGGTTGTAGAACGAGCCTCCCATTTTCAATTCAGCCGATGCCGCTTCTGCCTTATATGCATTGTAATTCTCATATAATGTATAAGCAGGAGTACGCTTGTATGCCTGTATATCACTATCTAAAATATAATAAGGGAACCCTTCTGTTATCCCAAATGATGGGTCGTCAATACGTTCGTCAGTAAAGCCTGATACTTGTTTATTTCTATTCCCCGTTATATTCACATAATCAGATACAGGGCCGACATTTATTTGTGTCGTACTATCGTCGGGCCTGTTATAGATTCCGGTTATATAGGAATCTCCTGCAAAATATTGTTTGAAAGTGACTCCATTCTGTATGTCAGCCTCAATCTTCTCCCCGCGAATTTCTGATACCGCTGTAGGCTTTGAAATTCCATCAGTATCTGTAACCATTTCCAACTTAGTGTCCATTACTTCGAAATAGTTTACTTCGACTTTGAAATGTTTTTTGATTACAGGATAATTGATGGTTGGATAAACCACTCCGTTCTCATACAGTCCACCTTCGACATCATCACCAAACAGGGTTATGCTTCCTCCGCCGGGATTTACATAAGCAGGCATAACGTTACCATACGGAACAGGTTTAAATATGCATCCATCCCCTTCCCTTAATAACAATGACGAAGCATCCAACGCCTTAGTCATGCCGTTCTTGTTGGTGATAGTAGACGCATAATTTCCACAAACCATGGAATCGTTCACCGTCATAGCATTATAATTATAGATTGGGTCTGGCCTTGGTGGTATTTCACTTGTTGTTAATGTTGCATAATAAGATGCATCATCATCCAAGGAATAACCATCGGGTATTGCAATATCATATTCAGCTGATGATATAGGACTGCCACCATAAACGCCATTAACTGATTGTGGGCTTCCAAACAGCCATTTCAATCCGTTTATAGGTCGCACATGGTTTGAGAACGGCACTAATTTGCCATATGGATATAGGATGCTCTTCTTTATGTCCCAAGCCAAAAGACTCCCACCTTGGTCAATTAGATAATTATACCACCAGTTATCAGGTGTCATTGCATTACCCGCAAGTTCCTTATATTCCGTTGCCAACACCGGACCCATGGTGAGATTAAGGGTGCTCGTATCCAAAAGGGTAAATGATGATATTTTCAGATAAACGGCATTCCCGCCATTACAACGATAACTGACATAGATGTCATAAGGAGTATTTGCCGAATTCAAATAAAGATATGTATCCCCGCCTTCAACAACCGTAACGGATTTCTCCGCATTACCTGCGGGGTTTCCTCCTTCGGCCACGGCCACAAGCTTCAGGTCACTGATTTCAGTTTCTTCATCATCTTCAGGGATATTAATTTTAACATCGGTTCCAAGTATGTATCCACCTTCAAAAATGCTGCCGCCACCCCTGCTGGTATTCTGCCAAATCTTATTGAAATCATACTTTTCGAACGACCCTCCAATTACTCCGGCTCCTACTGAAAATTCAAGAGTGGCCTCGCTTCCATTAGCATCAGTAACTATTATCTTATGCTGTCCAATACTTAAGGTAAAACCTTCAATATCATTTTCATCATCATATATATGCCTCTCGCCATCTATGTTAATGATTAAAGGTGGCTCCATGTTACGGACATAAGGCACAACCAATGATGTACCATCACAAATCGAAAAATCATCGACAGAAACATAAATCGATGGCTGCCTTTGTGATAAGGTTGATGTCTCGCACTCAGAGAAAAACTGTTTGTTAAACTCATCAAGAGCCGTAGAACCATCCCTTAATCCAAAATAGAAATAGAAACTATTTTCATACTGAGGAAGATACATGATTCCGTTCTTGTCTTTGCCAAACTGTCTTACGTGTCTCTCTTTGAGTTTTTTAACATCATCATATGTCAAGCCGAACCTGAACATATAATAATCTATGCTCGGGAATTCTATGGTCCTTGTCTTCGTATTGGCTGTTTCGTTTTCATCGTAATCATCCCTTGTATTGCCTGGTAGGATGCCAAATTTGCTCAGCCAATTACTTTCTTCCTTAACGCTCGTTATTTTCTGGTTATAAGGTGTTAAAACACCGGCATACTTAGTAAATTCCCCATTGAAATTTATTGGGTTGGAATGCTGAAAATCATAAACCTTATATCCGTTGTCAGGATTAACCTTATCCGCAATCAATCTGTTCTTGTTCATTGTCGCAAACATCTTGCGGAAATCATCATCTATGATTTCCTCGCCGGAAATAAAGCCCGTAGGTGCGATATACGTATATTCCATCTTGGTGTCTCCGTCATTCTCATCCACATTACGGACTTCTTCCCTCCTCTGTGACATTGAAACCCCAAGTTCACATATTCGTTCAAGATTAATGCATGACTTTATGTTTGTCTGTGAATTGACACAAGATAGCCCAAGGAAATGCCCACCGGGATAATACAACTTATTTTTGTCAATCTTCCCCTGTCCAGGACCTGTATAATTCCATGCAATTCCAGCGGATTCCGTCATAGCGATAGTGTCACTAGGGTCATCATACTGAGTATCATAATTTTCACTTGCGCCGCTGAAAAATTTCAGTTCGTTATAAAGAGCGGTGTCACCCGAAATCGGTATGACCCTTACCGGTTTCTCAAGTTCAGACAATTCTGTTTTTTCCGTTGTTTGATTTCCCGTTGAACATATTGTTCCCTTATCACCATATGAATAAAGCGGACCGCTCTCTTCCATATTTGTGAGAGCAAGGTTTGTCGGCATGATATATGAAGACCCAACAAGATGCTTGAACGCTTGCGGTATTCCATATAAATCACAATTGTTGAGTGAGCCAAGAAGGACTATATCGGTAGCAAAGAGATTTATTTTCCTGTGGAGAGGAGACGTGTTGTTCGTCCATTCACAAGGTTTGAAATAATACACATGGTGTCCGTAAATAGTCTCCTTCTCATGGCAGATACCCCCATTTTTCTTAAAAATGGTTTGTTGGGTAAGTCCTCTTTTCTTATGAAGGTTATTGGATTTGACGATTTCTTTGTCCCCCCAAAGGGATGTTGTCACCTTTGAATATGTATTGTAATTACCGACCCTCTGTCTCTCAAAGCCCATTGAACACATCTGCGTATAGCGTCTTGACTTTGAGAAAATCTTGGTGTCATCCATACAACCCTTTATCTTAGCCCTTGCTACGGTGATACCAAGAAACTTGCGTTTTTTTCTCATATATCTCACGAACCTAGGGACATATATGAGACCGTTAATCCAATCATTATAGAAGTCAAAATTAATTACCTTATATTCCTGTGCAAGGTTCATCTCAATGCAGGAAATAAGATAGTCGGTATTAATTGTCAAGCACGTCGCCTTATCGTCTGTATCCTGATTTTGGTCATCTATTGACTGCTTGTCATCATCCGTAGTGATACCCGTTAATGTTTGTTTAAGAATATTATATTGTTCTTCACCTTTAGGTGCTTTAGATGTTGTCCAAAGGTTTTCTTTAAACATTGGTGCAAAATACCAGTTCTCTAAATCGGGACATAATCCCTCGTCAATTACATTCATCTTAAGGGATAACGCCTTTCTATAGTAATGCTTAAATGGATGCCACGTAATTAGGGTGGTATATTTCCCTATCATATTTAAGAAGATTCTACCTGGTATATGCCGAAGAACTTCTCTTGCGACATCAATTTCCCCAATACCAGCCAAGAAATTACCAAACGCCGAAATAACCGTATTAACAACTCCGGTCACCTTTATGAACGCCTTAACCAACAAGCATATCACCTTGAACATGAACGGCAACCTGATTCTAATGTTGTTGTACGGCATTGGATTATTTCCGCCAAAGTTTTGTACATGCTTGATGCCTGAGAATTTATCCTCTTTCCATCCGCCCACCTTTCGTTTCTGAAAACGCGGGATATATGACTTTACCGTGTAAACATTGTTCCAAAACAAATCCCTGAATGATTCATCCTTGGTATAAGTTCCGAACTCGTAATCATAATCCTCATGGTCAACGCCATCCAAATTCTGCGGATTGTGCGGAACAAGAACCTTCGGCCTGAAGAAATTCTCGGTGTTCAGTTCCATATCCTGAAGGGATATCCTGAACCTTACCCTTGTCCTTGTAGGAATACCCTTGTCCGGGTTGTCGGTAGGAACCATATTTCCGTATTCGTCGGTAATCATATAATCAAGATTCATAGGAATCTGATAGCACCAAATTCCGTTTCCGTCAATCAATTCCGTTCCCTTGACCTGAAATTCCTCGACACTCCCGCCATAGGTCTTCCTAATCATCTCGATGGTTCCCTTACCCGTAACCAATTCGTCCATATTTCCCATACTTGGGGTCGGGATACATTTCTTCGAAATACCATTCGACGCATTGTCGCCTGCAATACACCCCATGAAAACACAAGTAGGCTCAAACTTGTACGCTACGTCAATGTCCGCCCTTGTGATTCCAATGGTTTCACCCATTCCTTCGTTTCCCCAAAACGGTTGTACATACACGGTCTTGTCCTGGGTGAATATTTGGCTCAGATTAGTGTATGATGTCCCCGTCTTGAACATATTCGGATTCTCGAACTGTTCCACGGTATAGCCCTTGTAGATAAAATCCCTCGGCCTTTGTGAAAGGATTCCACAATCGGACAGGTCAAGGTCCATGTGTATCGTATGGGTTCCCGTAGGAACACCGCAAATCATATAGTCGCCCGCATTGTTTGTTCTTGTGGTATATTTGTAATACTTCTCAAATACCTCCATGATAACATCGTTATCGAGAAGATATCTTTTATTCGGAAACGTACCGACAATCTGATGACAGTCACCGACCTTCTCATCCGGAAGAAGATTATATCTTACCCCATCCGAACCCCTGCTGACGCTTGACGAATAAGAATAGACCTTACGCATCTCATCGCTGTCAACGGAATCGGCACTGATGAATATGCTTATCTTGGCATTCGGTACGCCAAATCCGCCGTTCGCCTGCACCCTTCCCGCAACGACGCCGTAATTGGAATTATGAAGACGATACACATCCGAACTTGTCAGTTTCATTGACAATATATCGAATGTGTCATAATCCTGTTCAAGGTTAACGCTTACGTAGGTATCATTACCTATCGTCGTCTTTATCCTATATGACTTGCTGTTCTCCGACATTCTTATTCAACCTGAATATTTTATCTAAAACGATGTGCTCACCCCTTACCGCTTTTACAATGACATAAACAACCATAAACGGTATAACCGGTATTAACATCAGACATATGAAGAGATTTTCAATCTTTGCTAAGACGCTTCCTCTTATATTCGTCTTCTTGTTCTTCGGCAGATTGTCCCCGTATTTCTTATGTAAGTAATCTATCTGTTGATTTACCTTGCAAGCACACGCCATATTATCTTTCCTTTATCCTTACTATAATGTCCGTTCCCGGATTCTTGATTTCAACCATAGTATCACCATCGTTATATATCACGCCATCCGTCACTTCCAAATCCAATATCTCTTCACCCTCATCATTGATTGCAATAGGCTGCGACGGGGATGTTTGCGAATATCCGTCACCCGCACCGTTCTTAGGGGATATCTCGATGCCAATCAAGTTTATGACACCATCAACCTTTGATACTTCCTTTTCAAGGTCTCCGACATATATCTCTTCGCCCATCATATGGTCATTGATGTCGAAATATGTACGAACGGTTTTTATGATGTTCTTGACAACATCAGACTTATTGTAATTCTTGTCTATGATGGCATCAACCTTCACCCCGACATTGATTATCCGGCCGGCTTTTATCTCAACGAAATCATTAATCATCCTATACCTTTCAAGATATCTCTCGATATTCTTTATGAGTGTTATAGGAAGCAGATCGCTGAGTTTAACCTCGTTGACAAGCCCAAGAAGATAGACTGCAATCTTGTTGTTTTCTTCTGCAACGCCAACCCTGAACGGGGTTCCATATCTCGGAGGCATATTCAGAATCCTGTCAACATAATCCTTGACCGTGACACACCTTTCCTGTGCGGCATTATGGTACTTAATCAAATATCTCAACTCCGCGTTTGACGGCATATCCTTTCCTGAAACGGACGGGGTCGTATTAATGACGCTTATTGCGTGCCTTTCGCCCCTATACTCAACGTTCAATTGTGAAATCCTGCTTATGGCCCCCGCGGCAACGTTGCTTGACGCACCGCCGCCTACCCTGTAGAGAACATATACGGTACTGTTGGCATTAGGAAGGACACCAAGTGCATTGTTGTTGAGAATCCTCGTTATCTGCCACTTTGAGAAATCCGACATCCCGTCCCCGATATTAACGTTTCCAACACCGGAGCCGAAAATTATCTTCAAATAGCCATTGTCAGTGTATTCCGTAATGAATTTGTGCGAAACGGGCTCCCATTTACCCTTCGTTACGCAATATATCGGCTTTCCCGATGACGAGTAATAATAACGCTTGGCTATATTCGTTTTCTCGTCAATATCATCGGTCCATCTGTCGGGCTGCGCAAGGTTGTCAACTTCGAAAAACCTTGTGATAAGCCCCTCGCAAACAATCTCCCTATTGTCATAGAACTGTCCGTATGAAGGAACATTGTCTGTTGACTTACCCTCAGCAATGAGGACTGATTCGACGTTCATTACATTTTCAGCCGGAAGGATAATTTCCATAAATGGCTTTATGTCCTCAGGTGAAAGGCTCTGTCTGTATATCCTCGTGTCTCCCGCAACGACAACGGCAAGTTTGGATACGGTATATCCCGTTATTACGCCATTGGTGTTAACATTTGGAACTATGGTCCTGTCGCTGACGCCATCATCGTTGAACTGAGATTTGAAGTCTACATCGTAGAGCAATTCGAACTGCTGTGATGCGGAACCAACCTTCGTTCCCCTCTTCACTATCGGTGCTTCTTCCCAATTAGGGTCCTGCCCGTTTGCCGGCAACTGACAAGAAAACCTTACCTCGGCCATTGAACCTTTCGGGCCCGGTATTTTCACTCCGTTGTTCCTTGCAATGTTATAGAGTGATGCACGTTCATTTGCACTGTCAATATTCGTTTCCTGATAAACCCTGTCAATATGATACGAAAGGTCATCGGCAACCGCGGCATTGATTCCTATAAGCCACGCTGCAACCGAAGCGTCATCGTATGTTACATTGAATTCAGGAAAATACTTCTTTGAATATTCCACCAACGCCCTTCTATAATCGGCGTATGTCCTGTTTAAATATGATATACCCTTTTCCATCTCTTAAAGTTTTATTGATACGGTTGTATCTTCTATCTTATTGCCGATTGTTACTGAATATGACAACGAGACGATTACCCCGTTTTCTGAAGTCTCGTCGCTGTATACCGTTATGTCTTTGAATTTTGCCGCAGGCACATACTTGTTGACCTGTCTTGTTATCTCGCCTTTTATCTCCGCATATGATTCATCATCCTTCGGACCGAAAATATAGTTGATTAGATTCGTCCCGAAATCAGGATTCCTTACCATCTGTCCCCTTGGCGTAAACACGACGTGTACCACCTGTGACTTTATGCTTTCCGAATAGGTTTTATTGACATCCATATAGATATTGTCAATGTTGTTATTCGAAAATGGATATTTTATTCCATATGTCTGTCCTTTAACCATCTATAAACGATTTTTACATAAATAGTAATGAGCATATTTTCACTCTCCTTAAAATAAGGACTTAATCGCTAATAGTGAATAAAAAAACGCGGTCAAAAACCGCGTTTCCATTAAGTGTACATTCCTTCTTCCTGTTTTTCATATGGAATCTTCAAAATCTTCTCGTCCTTGAAATTATGCTGCAGCCATAATGTCCAAACTCTCTCTGAAAGGAATCCGAGAATCGAGCATTGCCACTTGAACGCCCTCTCAGGTATGTTCCTGTTTCCCTCATATCTCGGGTATTTCCCCACTTCGAGGTTATACTTCACGTGTTCCTCAAGTTCTTTCTGCGAATGGATGTCCGTCATCGTAAGATATCCGTCAAGACACTTGAACAAGAACTCACAGTATCTGTCATAGTCCTCGGCTTTCATTATGAACCCGTTTGAATAATATAGGTTCGGCCCGTTCTTGATGTATTTGTCGTAGTCTTCCGCATAATCAGGGTAAAACGCCTTTATAGCCATCTCCAACACATAGAGGTCATCAACGCAGTTTGAGAAAGCATAGCCCTGCTCTACGGTATCAGCGGGTATGACCATAGGCTCTTTCTCCGTAGGTGTCTTGTGGTCAGGATGATAGAACGGCTCGCAAGTAATCACATCATACTTCTCAAGCGTCTTCTCGATATCAAGTTCCGTAATCCCGCTGAACGGCCTTCTGTACTGCATCTGTCCCTTAATCTTCGCATCGTGGACATTCTTCCAAATCCAATATGTTCCCGTATTCTCGATATAGAGATAATTCTTGTCGGAAATATTATCTCCCGTATTGTCCTTCGTCCTGCAGACATCTGTTCCGTTTGCCGCCCCAACCTGCAGCGGCGTGATGCAATCGGTGTTGATGAATTCGAAATTCTTCTGTGCATAACATAGTGAATAAACCTTGATATCGTCTCTCTTCGGCACTATTGCCTCTTCCTTCGGGAGGAGATAACTCATATCGATTCCAAGTTCGTCCTTGAATATCTGCACCTTTTCCTTAGTCACCTCGTTGGTCCTGAAGAAACGGGTTTCGATAAGGTTCTTTACGCGGCTTCCGTCCCACAATTGGTCAGGGAAGCCCCTCCTCATCTTTTCGCAATATTCTCTTGCCGTCTTTGTCGTATAATGTCTGAATGCTGCGATTTGGAAATCAACCGGGGCAAACGGGGACTCTGAATCAACGTAAAAGCCCACATTGTTGCAACATCTTAGATTGTTCGGCGACGGTGTGTGGGTAAATCCCTTTCCTTCCCACTTTATATCGTCAAGTCCACCCCTAATGATTGAACTGACATGCATATCCTCAGGGAAATTATAGGCAATGCACCTGTCTGCAGGGATAGGGTCGGGAAATCTTACCCACAGGGGCTCATCAGTGACATCAGTCTTCCCGCAGTCTCCGAATGTCATAAGGTTTACGTGAATCATGTCGTAATTTCTGAACTGCGGCATCGCAAGATATTGACCTATGGTCATCTGTCTTGCTAACGTAAGATATTCATCACCACAGTCAATGAAAAGAATCCAATCGTAATCGTTCTTCATCTCCGCATAACAATCAGTATAGCACTTCAACTGAATGACCTTCTTCCCGCGAACATCGACGATTTCAACAAAACCATCATTGATGTAATCACCAATGACATCTTCAAAACGCTCCCCGTCAGGGTCGTTATTGTCATAAATCCTGATGTGTGTAATTCCAAGATTCCTGTACCACTCCACATAATGGCGGACATATCTGTTCTCATTCTTTCCGATGCAGCAAATGAGTGTCTTAATCTCTTCTGCTGTCTTGTATTTCGGTTCCTCGATTCCAAGTTCAGGGAAACGCTGCATAAACCTCTTCCTCTCCTCTACGGCTTCGATTTTCGGGTAAGACACCCCTTGTGGATGGAAAAGTGTCACGGTATCATCAATAACCGTCTTAAGCCCCATCTGTTTTGCAAGATAATAATGAGCCTCGCCGCCCCATCCGTACTTGTTATCCTCGAAATTTTGGAACGGATAGATGCGGTCTGCAATATCCTTCCTTACTAGACGGAACCACCCTTCAGCACCTTCAACCGCACGGAAGCCGTTCGAGCCCTGTTTGAACTGATGTAGATTCTCTGCAATGAATCCCGTCTGTCCCATACATTTTGACCCAGGCTCTGCAGACGGCTCATAAACGCCGATATCATTTGACTGTACTACCTTCTGCACCGAATTGATGAGTGCCGTCACATATTTCTCGTCTCGCATCTCAACATCGGAATCAACGGTCATCATCCACTTCGTTCCGTCTTCCACCATCTTGTTGTAGGTTATAATCCTCTGTCCGCCATTGTAAACATTATGTTCCAAAAGGATATGCGGGTCATCGCCGAACTCCCCGAAAGGATTGTCAAGACCGTTATCAAGGCACTTCGTATCAATAATATATGTATCAAAATAATCCTTGAACCTACGATACCATAATGCGGCGTTCTCGTCATTACCATAGTTAAGGATTGCGAATGTCACTTCGGTTTTAAGGTTGTCGAACGCATCATAATCTATGAACTGTTTCCAGAATCCCCAATCGTATCTCTTGTAAGCGTGGCATCCAAATGGAAGTTTATTCCCGTTCTGCCTGTATTGAATCGAAGGGGAAACCTCAAGCGAGAATAATGATGCCTCCTGAGGGGTAGGGATATTGAGAGATTTGTCAAAATTAGCCGCAAAGAATCCGTCATCGGTCCCTTCGTGCGGAAGCCCCTTGCCGAGGAATTTATTAAGGTATGTTATAATCGAATCGATTTTTCTGAGTGAAAAACCTCCGTTGCCAACGAACAGCCCCCTGTCAGAGAACCACTTTACGAAGAACGGTGCACCGATATAATCATATCCCTTGTCGCACCACATATCGAGTTCGTCACGGAAAACCCAACAGTCGGTCTGATAGACCAACATATACTCATAATCGGAAAACCTTTCGTAAAACTCTACAGAATTGAATAATTTGCAATAAGCCATCCTGTCAGCAAAGTGCTTCGCGTTAAACCGCTCAGTAACCCAATTCTCACCCAACAGAAATGAATATTCCTGAACATCCATCCCCTCCGGACAAACAAGCCTTATGTCATATTTACCAAGAACAGAACGCAGTCTTAACAGCGACTGACGCTCATCTTCATTAACCTGTGGCTTATGCACAGGAACCACTATAACAACTTTTTTCATATCCATTGTTCTACATTTTTTAAATTTGTATGGCTCAACTTCTTTATTAAACATATATTTTTTGTTCTTCGTTATTGTTACAGGTATCCTTACATATGTTCCGTGCCAAAACATCTTAAAATAACTTCCATCCAAGATATTGTCACCAAGCGGAAGAACTTTCAACCAGTTGTATTCACTATTGACAACAAATGAGAATATAACTTGGTCAAGTCTGTCAATTCTCGACTCATAAGCAAGTTGTCTCATTAGCGAAAGTGTTTTATCACATATCTCCCTGTTGGTTTCAGTGTTCTTATGAATCATTACATTGCCCTGAAATATACCCAAATATCCATCAACGTCATACCCACTATCCCTTATGAATCCAAGTGTCTTCTCCGTCTGTCCATGTTTATAGTTTCTATATTTTTCCCAAACGGACAACTCCTCAGCAAAATTATATCTCTCGGGATGTATGAACAACCCAATATCATATCCGCCCTTTATGAATGTTTCATATATCTCATCGGTATCTCCACATGGGGTCGTTGTTCCATCTATCCTTATAACAACATCCGTAGAAACATAATCAAACGGATTGAACCTAATAGTATAACAAAGGTCCATATTGTCTTCCGGATGTTCATTTTCAACATAAACTACATTCCATGTTGAAGATGTTATGCTTTTGTCATCCGTCACATAAACATATTCGCAATTTTCGGACGGGTTCTCAACTTCGTGCAAAACCTCATATCCTCCTATGTTGTATGTTAATATACTGTATTTTTTCATTTTAGTCCACTTACTAATTCATTATATAAATCTTCCTTTTCCTTTGTTCGTTTGTTGAATATAAAGAACATATCAAGGTTAAACAATGAATCTGTGAACTTTTTATCATACCCCTCTACCGTCCATCCTCTTCTCCGTTTGTTCACATATTCTTCTATTGTTTTAAACCTATAATGACAAAGCCACGCATTCTCCCAACATCTACCGTTCCTGATGGTAAGATTACTGACGACTTCGCCCTTACAATTTACGGCTTTCTTTATTTCTGGAATAAGCACCAAATGAGCCCCATCAACTCCACGGTTGACCGTTACTTTTCCGAGACCGCCTCTTATAATTCCCTTTGTCCATTTGTTTTCAACAAAATTTTCGTCAACTGCACGAGTAAACCTACTTCTGAGACTGTAATCATTGTTAACAACTCGAACAAGGTCATTATCATCATAATACTTCCACGAAATTCTTATCATATCGGCATCATCAAAAAACTCCTCAGAAAAAAAGTCTTCAACGCCGCTATATTTTTCATCAATCTCAATAAATTCATCAATGTCAAAAAATGCCATCCAATCATACTCGTTTTGGAACTCATCGTAGCATAATTGATAAGATTTCTGATGGAAACTACTCATTCCACGGCAATCCCTAAGTTTTACAAACCCACTATCAATATAATCACCTATGACATCCTCAAAACGTTCTCCATCGACATCATTATTATCATACAAAATAACATTGGTAAATCCAATTCCTTTATTGTATTCTACCCATTCTCTTATGTAGTGGTTTTCATTTTTCGCTATCGCTATTACTGCGGTTTTCATAAAACTCCATATTCTTCAAGGACATAGTTGAACACCTGTCTTATTTTCCTGAACGCAAATTCTATTTTCTCCTCAAAATAATGTAGATATTTTGGAAAATTTGCCTTGATGTCGTTGCCTATGTCAGTGTTATACTTCCCATATTCATTTGCGACCGCTTCTATCATCTCCGCATCAAACGACTTTATGTTTTGCAACAATACCGCCTTAGCCCACAAATAGGTCTTATAGACACTCGTTTTTTTCAACGCCGCCAATAAATCTTCTGCAGAGACACGCTCTTTGCTGCCTATAATCGCATTTATCTCCGGCGGAATTTGTGAAACATACGACTGTATTTCGTGGTAATAGCAAAAATATGACATCAATATAAACTTATATCGGTAATCGTTGACGATGGATTGGCTGTAAATAATCTTCTCTGAAATTTCGCTGAACCCATCTTCGTCAGTAGGGCCCTGTTCGCTTTCTATCTTTGCGTGTGAAAGTTCGTGCGTTATTGCTGCCTCCACCTGTTCCTTCCATCTGCTTATGTCAATGCTCGATATCTCATCGTACAAAGGGGCTGACACCTCCAACGCAAGAGTGCTTCCACTAATCTCGCTTGATGCATTTGCTTTCTGATTCGGCATTGCGTTAACGGATATTGAGAGCCTGTCGAGACCTTTCAGATTCTTAAACTCCCAATCCATCACTTCGCTCTTCGAACCGCTTCCAATCATAGAAATTACTTTTTCTGATATTGCATGTGCGTCATCATATTGCCCGTCATAAACGCAATGTCGCTCGAAAATAGCATCTTTGTCCTGTATTGAAATATATTCCTCGTCAATATGTGCCATTTCGTTTATTATGGACCTTTGGATTTTCCTGATATCTATCTTGTTTTGTCTATGAATCATTTCCAATAACTATAAATGCCCTTTGTTATCTCATAGTTTTCCCACTTGTATTGCGGTCTCATCGGCTGTGTCTTTGCCCACTCCCACATCTTCCTTAGCCCCTCTTCAAGGCTTGTTTTCTGCTCATATCCAAGGAGTTCTATTGACTTATCCGGCTTCGGAACTGCGTGTTTTACCTCGTGACGAGCCTCCTTATGCTCGACCTTATCATATCCCGTTATCTTGCACAGTAATTCTGCGGCCTCATTGATTGAATAACCCTTTATTCCGCCAACATTGATAATTTCCTTCGATGCCTCAGGGAACACTGCAGCATTCCAAAATGTAGGAAGGCAATCTTCAATATAACTGAAAGCCCTTGTCTGCTCTCCATCTCCGTAGATGAGCATCGGCTTGTTGTTGAGAATCTGATACATCCAAATGCCAAGCACATTACGGTACTTATCCCAAATGTTCTGCTTCTCGCCATAAACATTGTGCGGACGGATGATACACCAATCAAGACCGTGCTGTTCTCCTGCAATCTTGATGTTCATCTCACAGGCGTACTTCGAAACAGCGTATGGGTCAATCGGTTCGGGCCTGTCATTTTCATCAAACTCTTCTCCACGGCGTTCGCCCCATCCGTAAACGGACATTGACGATGTGTAGATTAAGCGTTCTATATCGTGGTTGATACATTCGTTGATTATATTGTCCGTTGATAACATGTTGTTCCTGTCGTTGAACATCCTCATGAACGGAGAAAGTCCTTCTGCTGCATAGCAGGCCATGTGGAAAACATATTTAAATTCATGCTTGTCAAAAATGTCTGTTATTTTATCCTTAGACAAATCTCTCCTATAAAAAATTACTTTTGGATGTATATTCTCAACATATCCACCGGACAAATCGTCAATTCCAACAACTTCATATTCCGGATGGTTCTCCAAAATCCAATCGGCTAATCTAGAGCCTAGCAATCCTGCGTTCCCTGTAATTAAAATACTATTTCTCATTTTATATTATCAATAATTTCATTATACTTCCTGTAAAAAAGGTCATATTCGCCAAACAGTTTAATGACCGCATCCATATTGCCATGATAAAGGTCATACCAATACATCCATCTTTGTCCGTAACACGCCACGGCGTGGCAAGTGTCGCTCGTCTCATAAATAATTGGAAGACTTTCCCCAAACGACCTGTTCGCTAATTTCGGAATCGTAACGAGCCCGCTATTCACATCGTTATACAAACCTTTTGGGTTTATCCAATAGAATGTCCCCGGATAATGGAAGTGTTTACACTCATCCATCGTCGTCCTCAACGCCCCATAGAACGTTGCGATATAAGGGGTGCAGTAAATAAGATTCCTTTCAACGTCGTCTATGAATTCAAGATTGTAAAAATAGAGTGAATAAACCCACTTCAACTTGCTGTCAACGTCATATGAAAAGGTCTTTACATTGGTAACTCCTTTCGTGTGCCCAAAAAACACGAGCCCATCAAGTTCTTCCAACCTGTCAAGAATATACTTCTTGATGGCAATTGATTCCGTAAACGGCGAATTTTCCTCCAATACGAACCTGACGTCCTTTACAAAGCCGCAATCCATTATATCCTTCTCAACTTCGGCTGCACGACTCATATCGTCGTTTTCAAAACAGATGGAAAAAATTGCAGAATCGAATATATGAGAATATCTTCTAAGGCACTCAAGGTGCATCCTTATTGCAATATTCTCCTTATACTCGGAAGGAACGAAAAACCTGAACACCAACGTCTTTTTCATCGTCCTATGCTGTCATATTTGAAACCGGCCTTAAGCATAAGGTCCTTATAGAACGCATTCCTTCCGTCAATGAACACGTCACCATGCATCAATTCTTTAACCTTGTACATATTAAGTTTGCATAATTCGTCCCACTCCGTAACAAGGAAAACAACATCCGCCCCCTCAACTGCCTTGTACGGGTCTGCGGCATATTTCACTTCGTCACCAAATATCTTCTTTGCATTGTCAATTGCAATCGGGTCGTAAACGACAACCTCAACCCCCTCTTCAACGAGGTCCTTTATAAGGTTTATCGCCGGCGCTTCCCTCATATCATCCGTTCCGGGCTTGAACGCAAGACCGAGGACACAAGCCTTCTTCGCGGACTCTTCCTTAAAGAACTCAACATACTTATCATATAACCTATCCTTCTGCATCTCGTTCACAGCATCAACAGCACCGAGGATAAGCATATTCTGACCGTTTTCCTCAGCCGTTTTCATCAATGCCTTCACATCCTTAGGGAAACAACTTCCTCCGTATCCACATCCTGCCTTAAGAAATTTCGGGCCAATCCTGCTGTCAAGACCGACACACCTCATCACGCTCTCTATGTCTGCCCCTACCGCTTCGCAGAGGTTTGCAATCTCATTGGTGAAACTGATTCTCGTTGCGAGCATCGCATTTGATGCATACTTCACCATTTCTGCAGAACAGATGTCGGTCAAGATTACTTTCTCATCCTTTACGCTCATTACGTTCTCATATAACCCACGAAGTTCTGTTCCCTCAAAAGAAATCTTATTTCCACCATCCCTTAGTCCGAGAACAACCCTGTCCGGATTAAGACAGTCCTTCACGGCTACGCCTTCCTTAAGGAACTCGGGATTGAAAGCGACATGAATCGAATGGTGTTCGCCGAGAACACTTTCTATGATACGCCTTACATTGTCAGTCGTACCTACAGGAACTGTTGACTTGACGACAACTACGCATTCGTGATTTTGCTGGATATTTTCTGCTATGTTCTTTGCCGCCCCGTAAACATAGTCGAGGTTTGCACTTCCGTCTTCCTTCTCAGGAGTTCCGACACATATGAAAATGATAGTGGATGAATTAACCGAAGAATAATCGGTTGAAAAATGGAGTTTTTTGTTCTGTATCCCATACTTTATCATCGGCTCAAGCAGTTCTTCATATATTGGTGATTCGCCCCTGCTTAGTCTATCAATCTTCTCCTTGTCAATGTCAATACAGGTTACATCCGCCCCTTGATATGACATACACACGCCGTTCACGAGCCCAACATAGCCCGTTCCGATTATGGTTACATTCATAGAATTCTGTTTTCTACAAATATAAGTATTTCGTGGACATTTGTCAAACAAAAATCCCCGCTATTGCGGGGACTTAAGTTTATTATATTCCAAGTTGTCCTTCAATCTTGTCGAGTCTCGATTTTAGTTCTTCAACTTCTTTCTTCAGTACGACGTTCTCTTCGTGCAGTTTATCCACCGCAGCGAGGGCAACGACCGAAAGTTTTTCGTAACAAACACCAAGGGTTCCATCGTCTTCGCCTGACACGAGTTCAGGATACAGTTCTCTAAGTTTCTGTGCAGATGTACCAATGTTCATCTTGCTTCCGTCAACTTCTTTATCCTTCCATCTGAAATACTTCTTAGGTAGAGTCTTAATCTTGTCAAGGTCAACTTCAACATCATCATAGAAGTCCTTAAGCCTTTCGTCTGATGATGCATATAGGTTCCATCCTGTCCAATAGATTCCTGAGCCCGTTGCTGCACCTGCCCTGTGGGTATTTGAAGATGACAATGTTGTAGCAGCCGTAGATGTAGCATTACAGCCAATAAGGTAATGGTTTCCTGAATTACTCGTAGTCAATGACAATGATGAACCCTCGGCTGCAGGGCCTTGAGCGCCCTTCGGTCCTTGTGGTCCTTGAACACCCGTTGCATTGGTTCCGTCGCTTCCTTTCGGTCCCTGAGGCCCTTGATATCCGTCAGCCCCTGCATAGGCTTCAACAGCGGAAACAGTAGTTCCGGTTACTCTTGTATTTGCCGTAGCGGTTACTCTGACAATATTAAGGTGTCCATTCCCAAATGTAGTATCGGTTCCATAAAGCGTGAAGTAATCATTCACCCTAAGCCCATGGCCTGCCGAGAATGTCTGAATAACGGTTTTTCCGACACCGGAATTTGAACCTGTTGTTCCAATCCAAACTGATTCTGCTTTGCCTGTCAACGCGGCTGTCTGCTTTATATAATATCCATCTTGCCCAATTGGACCCTGACGGCCCTGAGCCCCCTGATAACCCTGAGCTCCATCTTTGCAATCCCCTACGGCCATAATCTTGGCAGTATAATTGGTTCCGCTTGTTCCTATTATCTCCAATGCACCAATAGCTGTCCCGTATCCCGAATAATATTGTATACATATAACTTTGTCTCCAATTTCATAGGTCTCGCCATTTGGGTCTATACTGACTTCTCCCTGTGACACAAACGTTGCGCTAGACACTACTCCAACCTTTGTTCCCCTTATCCCCTGTGGACCCTGAGGTCCTTGATTACCGTTTGCTCCATTTGTTCCGTTTGCGCCCGCAGGACCCTGAGGCCCCTGAACACCCGTGGCGTCATTACCATTTTGCCCATTAGGGCCTTGAGCGCCTGTCGGACCTTGCGGACCTTGGTCTCCCTTTGTGCCTTGTGGACCTTGACGACCCTGAGCTCCGTCGGTTCCATTAGTACCATTGGTTCCGTTCGCACCCGCAGGACCCTGAGGCCCCTGACTACCCTTAGGGCCTTGTGGACCCTGATGGCCACCTTCAGGAAGTGATGCCGTTACATTTACGCCACCGATAGTTGCTATGGTCTTTGACTCCCCGAATGCAAGAGCCGCATTGTTATTCACGACAGGAATAGTTAGTTTGTTGGATGCAATGGTTGCAACCGTTCCTGTAGTCGAGATGGTTACCGCACTTACATAACTTGAATTGACCTTCGTCAATGTGGTATCCATCGTTGCGGTATTCGATTTCAGCGTCGTTATGTCGCCCGTTGCACCTGTGAGGGTGGTGTACATCGATGCACTGTTCTCGGCCAGCTTAGTAACCTGATTCTGCAATGAACCGCTATTCGCTTCCAACTTGGCGATTTGATTATGCATTGCACCACTGTTTGCTTCGAGTTTAGTGATTTGATTCTGCAGTGAACCGCTGTTGGTTATTAACTGAGTGACCTTATTTGTCAAATCTCCTGTTGCTGACTGCAATGTCGTTATGCTGCCCGTAACCCCCGTAAGTGTCGTGTACATCGAACCGCTATTCTCAATCAACTTGTCGATTTGATTCTGCATTACACCGCTATTTGACGAGAGTTTCGTAACCTGATTCTGCAGTGAACCGCTATTTGTCGTCAATTGTGTAATCTGATTCTGCATCGAACCGCTGTTCGTAGTCAGTTTTTCAATCTTGTTTCCGTGGTCTGAAAGGGTTGAGTCGGTTGCTCCCGTATACCCGTTATAGGTCTCGGCTGTTACATATCCTGAAAGGTCAACAGTTCCGGCAAGAGGGTCCCACCTCTCTCCACTCCACGTCCAGTTCGTTCCCGCAGGTGTATTTCCACTTGCGGCTACCACATTGTAAGTATCTCCCGTTTCCGCGTTGTTAGGAAGATTCGAACAAGATGCTACCGTTCCCTTATATTTGAATACGCTCGATAGTTTGGTATTCACTGCGCCACTCAATGACACAACGCTTGCGGAAAGCGTAAACGCGGATGTCTTGACTGCCGAAATATCACTGTTAATCGTCGTTACCTTTCCATCAACGTAGGTCACAACATTTCCGCTGAGTGTCTTCGTGAGACTTGACGCATATGCCTTTGCCCCATAAATGGTATTCGCATCCTTATTGTCGGTGGACTGTCCTATGACATCACTCTTGGCCTGTGTATAAGCATATCCCGAAGCGGAACCCACGAACGACTTCGTTGCATAATTACCCTTTATTGTAACGACCTCACCTGAAAGGGTGCTTAGATTCGAATTCGTCGTTTCCAACTGAGCGCTTGTTGCATATTGCCCAAGGTTAAGGGCTTCTATCTGCCCATAGGTGTATGCCGTGGATGCATTATATGCACTCGTTACTGCCGCATCAATCTTTGTCTTCGTCTCCGCCGACGTCCAATATCCGCTTCTGACCGTTGCACTTATTGCGTCAGCCGTTCCCTGTGCGGTCGCTATTGATGAATTGGTTGTCGCCGTATATCCCGTATAGGTAGTCTTATCAACGAAATTCGTGTCAACATAACTCTTCGCACTCGTAATCGCCTTTGACACTGCACTTGTTATCGCATTTCCTGAAGCATTCTTCACCTCATCGTGAGTTGCATAATTTCCAACCTTTGAATATAAGTCTGTAACCCACCCTGAAAGGGTTGTTGCAGATGACTTGAGTGTTGCCAATGTCGAATCGGTTGTTGACGAGTATGTCTTGACAAAATCGGCAAGTCCGTCGGTGTATGCCTTTGCCGATGCTACTGAAGCGTTATACGCACTTGTTACCGCAGCGTTCTTTGCTTCATCAATCTTACTCTTCGTTGTAGCAGAAGTCCAATAGGTTGACTTCACCGTTGCACTTATTGCAGATGCGTAGGTGAACGCACTTACTGCTGTGTCCTTAGCCGTTGCAATGGCAGAATCGGTCGTTGCAGTATATGATTCATAAGCCGTCTTTGATGCGTATTTCGCCTCGTTATATGTGTCTTCATGGAATTTTGCTATCGACCCGTCATATTTCTCTGCTGCGAGGAATGATTTTCCTGAGCCGCTAGCATAGTTTATTGCAAGTTCACCGAATTCGAGATTCGATGCCGAAGGTGTCTTATCGACTACCGCACTTTTCTTGAGATATACTTTTTGTGCCATATTATAGAATATATTCTGTTACCCTTATTGAAGGTGAATTATTATCTACAATAAATAGATATGGGCAACAAAAAACGCGGACCGAAATCCACGTATTTTGAAAAATTATTATCTCTACAAAAAAACGGAAGTAACCCCTTACTCCCGCTTCCAAAACTTGTATGTTATATCTTCGAACTCCAATTCCAAATCATCCCCATTAACCTTGTGGTGGACCTTGTACATCCTCTGATTCGTTGTTTCCTTGTTGAGGGGACCGAATTCTTCAATATACGGGCCCTCCTTAATATAGGTGAATACCGCCCCGAGTTCCGCTTCAACATCGGGCCTTCCCGAATAAAGTGCTGCCGCCAAGCCCCTCTGTGCAACTATCAGGGCAAGGTCCAAAAGTCCTTCAATATCATTGCCCTCACCCATAAAGCAAACACAGGTGATACCTTCATTCTTATCAATAAGGTCATTGAGTACTTCGGGAGTGAGTTCTTCGCCGATATCTTCCCTAAGCCAAGGGCTGTGACATCCTTCACAATGATTCTGACAATTACTAATGTTGATTGCAAGCGTTACTTCATCAGGGATTTCCTCAAATGTAACAGCTGTTTCTAAATATTTTACCATATACCTAATATACAAAAAAATGATGGGAAACCAAAAAATTTCCCATCACCAAACTTCAAAAATTAAGTTGTTATTAGTTAAACAAATACCTTAGGCCGAACTGAATTCCCCAACACTGAGTATTATTGACATAGTAGTCATAAGACTTGCTGACATACTCCTTGTTGACCTTAACAAGGTCAAAGGTTGGCTCTCCTGCAGCATTCTGACCCTTGTAATTAAGGATACGACTGTTGTTGGAGATAGAATTAGTCTTGTAAACTCCCCACTTGCTATTGAACATGTTGCCGATGTTGAGCACATCCATTGAAAGTTGGAAGTTGTGCTCCTGACGACCCGTCCTGAACTTGAAGTTATGAGCCCAACGGAAGTCGAAGCGATTCACCCAAGGTGCACGGGCGGCATAAGCCTCTGCGTACTGACCCTTGTGGTTCCTCAAGTATCTATCCTGCGCCACGAATGCGTCGTATGCTGCGGCACTCTCCTCTGCGTTGCTTGCCCAATTGATGTCACTTCCCTTCGGATAGATGTACATAAGGTCATTGTTAATACCGTCTCCGTTCATATCGTTGGCATAGCAATAAGAGTTTCCATAAGGGGTGTAACCCGTGTAGAAGAGACTGAACTGCATAAGGTCGGTAAGACCGCCGTGTACGAACGGAATGTCATAGTTCAACGAAGCGATAACCTTGTGAGGCATCACATACTGAGAACGCTGAAGCGTTGCAAAGTTAGGACCGTCAACGGTAATCAAGCCCTGCCAAGTGCTAAGAGGGTCGGAGCCAGGAAGCCCTGAAATCTCCTTGGACTCGGTAAAGGTGTAAGCAGCCATAAGGTGCAGGTCCTTTACAGGTTCTGCATTGACCGTCACATTGCCGATATAGCCATAGCCCTTGTTAGTGTTGGTAAGATAAGGGGCGTTCTTTCCCGCATTGATGAGACCCTTGCCGGAAGGATAGATAAGACGGTTGTCAACACCTGCAAACCTTGCCCATCCGTCCGCCGTGGTAACATTGATATTGTCAACAACTACACCGTAGATAGTCTTGTTGAACAATCCCTCCGCAGTAACGGTGAACGGGAAATCAACAGGAACCTGATAATCGACGGCTAGTGAAGTCTTCCAAATCTGAGGCATGTGGAAATTAGGGTCAACGCCTGACATTGTATTTCCTGCAACATGCTTGTCATCGGTAATCTCCGTAGGAAGTCCGAGTTTTGAAATCATTCCATTAACATCGGTAACCATTCCTCCATTGAAAACATCGAGATTAGGATTCTTGGATACAAGTTGTCCGCCCTGCCAAGTAGACTTAATCTGATAAGAGTTCTGCACAAGTCCCGCATTCGTAGGCATGTTCGTGAAATAAACGAGAGGGAGACGGCCTTGGAACAGACCGGTTCCGCCACGTACCTTGAGAGTGTGGTCACCCTTCACATCCCAAACGAAACCAAGACGAGGAGAAATCTGAACGTGGTTGTTAGGCCAACGGCCCGTGTCAATCTTCTTTCCGTCGCGGAAATCATAATTGAAGATAGCCTTGTTCGTCGCGATATCGCTCTCATCGAAGATAAGGTCGTCGAAGCGGATTCCGTAGGTCAACTTGAACTTAGGGGAAACAGCCCATTCATCCTGAACATAAAGGCCAACCTGATTGAAGGTAACCTGTGCATTAGGATTGAGATTGCCGTTCCATCCGTAAGTGATTGCAAATGATTCAGGCGTTCCGTTGAGAACATCGATAATCGTTGCCTCGTCGGTCCATGCATAACGATAATAACCAGCACCATTACGCATATAAGCGTTATTAGCAAACTGATGCTCATAATTTACACCTGCAACAATCTTGTGGGCTCCTGCAAGGATGGTAACATCGTCCTTGACGGTATAAACCTTGTTATGAACGCCATTGTTCCAAGTGAAAAGTTCATAACCGAGGGACATGTAAGGTTGCCAAACACCGTCTGCGGTCTGCTTGATAATATCAACATGCGGGAACGGGTCCGACTTTGAACCACGGATATCCTCGATATTGGAATAGGTGGCAAGCAACTGATTGGATACCCTCTCAGAGAGTTTCGCATTGTAATCAAGTGACCATGTGCGGACATTGTTCTGCATAGAGTACATATTGTTCGCAAACGCCATTGACTGATTGCCGACACGATAGGTTCCGTTAAGACGATATCCCGTATCGCTTGAGTTTCCGTTAGGGGCATTCCACGCCGTGTTGTCCGTCTGATTATAACGGAGAGCAAGGCGATGTCCCGCCGCAATATTCCAGTCGATGCGGGCAAGAATCTTCCTATTGGATTGGTCACCAGGGAAATCGGTATAAGAACCCGTGTCGTACCCGTACTTATCCTTCATATAAGACTGCACTGCCTGAAGGTCTGCAAGGGTCGTACGGGAAACATTGCCCGTATTGGCCTCTCCGCCTGCGTTTGCACGGTACTTAATTACCTGTCCAGGCTGCTTGGTCTGTTCGTAGTTCACGAAGAAGAACAAACGGTTCTTGATGATTGGACCGCCGAGCGTTACGCCATAAATGGTCTTGGACTCCTGTGCGCGGGCTCCGAGGTCGTTTCCGTTAATCCTGTTACCACGGCTGTCCTGATTCTGAAAATAAGTGTAAGCCGTTCCCTTGATGGTGTTGGTACCAGACTTCGTAATAGCATTAATGCCGCCACCAATGAAATTGGACTGACGGACATCAAAAGGCGCGATAACCACCTGAACCTCTTCGATAGCATCGAGAGAGATAGGGGAGCCACCGCCCGGAAGTGCGTCGGAAAGTCCGAAGTTATTATTAAAGTTAGCACCGTCAACGGTGAAATTAGTAGAACGTCCGTCTCCGCCCGCAAAACTCATTCCGTTTGCATAAGGGGAGATTTTTGCGATGTCGCTGATGCTTCGGCTAATCATAGGCATAGCCGTCAACTGCTTGTTGGAAATATTCGTTGACGCACCTGTCTTCTCTGTTTGGAATTTCGATGTCGAAGCAACAACTACCACCTCGCTTAACTCATTCATTGATTTCAACTCCGCATTCTGCACATAAGCCTCGCCCAATGAAAGGGTTACATCCCTCAATGCAACCGTTTGGCAACCGAGGAAAGAGAACTCAATCTCATAGTCGTTACCCGGACGGATACCATCAATGCTGTATCGTCCATCGGAATTAGCAATGGCGTACCACTGAGAGCCGGACGGCTTGTGTACGACGACAACGGTCGCCCCTTCCAAAGCGTCCCCCTTCTCATCAACAATACGACCATTCAAACTTGAAGTAGTGACCTGCGCGAAAACCGTCAGAGACACCAAAAATGTCAGAACAACTGACACAATTCTTTTAATGTAGTTTGTCATACTTTTTAGAATTATATATAAACTTTTTTGAAGTTTCGTCTTTTAAGCACTACGCCGATAATATACTAAAAATTTCCAAATAATCAAAGCGGCAATAAGCCATGGTATGGGATGTCGCAGCTCTGAAGCCTCGACCTCATGCCGTCCGCAAGGAAATAATCAGCAATAGGGAACGATAAACTCAACTGCGCCAAATAAATCTCATCAAACTTTTCAATGTTTTTCACATAAACCTCCTTATTCCTTTGGGCATAAGATTCCCACTTCTCTTTCAATGCCGTTGGGTCGATGAACTTAAGATGGAATCCATACATCCTGCAACAATCGTCATAGTTTTTTATTTCCACCCCCTGTATCGGTCTTGCAAACCCATAGTGATTCCCCGGGGTCGGAGTGAATTCATCAAAGTCATTGACCAATATCATCGTCGGTTTCATTCCACCAACCCAATAACTTGCGCGAACCCCATCTATTGAATGTACCAACGCCTTTCTGCTTTCTCCGTTAGGCTTGCGCCCAAGTTTAAGATTCTCATCGTGTATCCATCCAATCTGATAATACATGGACGGCGGAAAAAGGTTGACCATGTTCTTATAGAAACAATTATATCCCCGCCATATGCGGTCTTCCGTCAGGGCGGCCTTTATGTCAACATCCCCGTTGTAAAAAAGAACCTCATCGAAATCGGTGAATGTCATCCATACCAATTCGTTACCGTTTCCCTGCCGTCTTTTGCATTCATAAAACGCAGACTTTTGCAATTCGCACTTCGCCCTGTCATCAAAAACACCACCCGTGTCCCATCTCCGTATCTCAACAAACGGATATTTGCTAAGCATCTCAACGGTATTGTCAGTACTTCCATTATCATAAACGATAAATTTGTCATACCCGAAATTCTCAACATAAGGCATGACATAAGGAATGTATTTTTCCTCGTTAAACGTACAAGTATATCCTATTATTTCCATTGATTGTAAAATTTATCCTTAAAAACCAATTTTCCCCAACAGGAATCTAAACGGCCACCATATATGTCATTTATATCGATGCTCTTCCATTTCTCGGCAAGGTATATCTGCATCGGATAAGACGAGGAATATATACGCCGTATGAAGTTTTCATCCAACAGGGAATACCCGTCTATCACTATGGGCCTTTTTCTATATTCTGCGTTCTTCTCAAGCCCATATTCGTGAAAATAATACTTAAAATGAAAAACAGACATCGGGCACGGCAACGCATTTTTCACATTGTCGTGTTCGCACAAGGCGTAATGGTTGCCCGGAACAAAATAGAGATTGGCAAAACTGTTGACGTGAAACAAAATCGGCTTCGAATACTGATGATTGACGACGACACCGTCATACTCATGCGGGAAATTCCCGTCTGCGATGAACTTTCTCACCGTTTCTTCATCATATCCCTTTGGCAGCATCGGCTGAATCATCACGTCATAAAAACAATTGATTTCCCGTTGAGTCAAACTATTAAGATACTCCTTGAATTTTATATCATAAAAATAATATAAAACCTCATCGAAATCGGTAAACGTCATCCAAACATCATCCCCCGTCGAATTCGCTATTTCCCTGCTTTCTACATATGCATCTATCTCAAGCCCCCTTTTCTTAACGTCGTCAAACACCCCGTTGGTATCCCATTCCCTGATTTCAACGAACGGATACTTACTGAGCATTTCCACCGTCCTGTCCGTTGACTGATTATCCCATACCACAAACTTGTCATATCCAAGGAACTGCACATAGGGCATCACAACGTCAATTATCTTTTCAACATTAAATGTTGTCGTATAGCCAATTAATTTAATCATATTTTCTTCCTTATCTCATTCAAAAATTCCTTGAACCTATCCGCCTCTCCAAGAATTGCCAACACCTCATCCCACTTCTTATCATCAGCATAGTAAAGATTGAGATTGGTCGCATCAAGAATTGCGTCATTATGGCTTGTCATACCACACCCATAAGCATAACGCTCGAACCACATTCCAGGATACTCCTCGGCAAAATACCTGCTGTCAGGCTCCACGTCCTTTACCGTGCCAACCATCCTGCAGTTCTTGTATTTCGGCATGTTTATCCAATAGAAAGTGCCGCTGTACTCAAGGCCGCTGATATTATTTGGCATTGCGTGGCACACATTTGTCCTATATTTCGGAAATTGGGTGAGAAATGTGCCGTAGAAGACCTCCGACGCCCTCAGGTTGCCGTTAAAATAACCTTCCACCTCATTGAGAAATTCAAAATTATAGAAATACATGCCACAGACCCACCTGAAAATGGTCTCTCCGTTAACTTGTGGGTTTTTCATGTTCATCGTTCCCTTGTTATGGGCGAAAAACACATATCCGTCAAGATTTTCATAACCTTTCAATATCTCCGTCTTGAATGTCTCAACCTCATAGAGTTCGGTGTTCTTCACTATCCTGAAGTTCTTCACACCATTATGATTTAGGGATAGAATCCACTGCAATCCGTCGGCAATCGTATCCCTGTCGGACAAATCGTCAACGGATATCGTAAACCTGATTTCATCAAACACCTTTATATACTTGCTAAGGCACATAAAATGAACCTTATTTGCCATATTTTCGGAAAAATCCTTTCCGCAATATAGATGGTATACCAATATCTTTTTCATCATAAAGAATATACAAAAATAAATTGAAAATAGCAACCCTATTGACTATATTAAAATAAAAATCAATGAACGACATAGACATATTCGTCTTCTCGCAAGGAGTTCCAAAGGTGTACCCGAAATCCGATGAATACAAACTTGTTTCGGTCGGGGAAATCGAGGAGCCTTGTGAAATTCAAAAGATAGATGTAGGAAAATATGACGACCCGCTCCTTAAAATGGAACACGCATACAGCGAGGGGGCCCGCATCCACGCCTTATGGAAAAACTACCCACTGAAAAAGTATGTCGGAACCGCACATTACCGGCGTTACTTCGACTTCTTTGATAAGGTTCCCGATATGGACACAATATTCTCAACACACGATGCGATATATCAGTCATTCGACATAGGATGGCCATCAATACGGGATAACTATGCGGGATGCCATAACATAGACGACCTTAATCTATGTGTTGAAATCATTAAAGAAAAATGGCCGGATTACGCGGGTGCCGCAGACTATGTGATGGGAAGCAAATACTTCGTTCCGTGCAACATTTTCGTCCTCACAAGGGAGATGTTCTGCAAATGGTGCGAGTTCGTATTCGGCGTTTTGGATGAATATAATGAAAGGATGGGGTTCAAAACCGACCTTGACGTGTGTAATCACGTAGTAAACAATATGGATAGATATGTAGAAGGGAAAGGTGGACCGCCAAACAACAACACGTCGTATCAAAGCCGCATACACGCCTTCCTTATGGAGCGAATATCGTCTATCTTCTTCAGACAGAACATAAAGAATCCGTATTACAGCAACATTCTGCTCACGGAAACGCATTTTGACTTCGAAAAAACCTATTTTTACCAATATGAGAAATAAGATTACGGCAATAATAGTAGATAAAGATTATAACTACCACGATTACAGCGGAATAAAATACGACGACGGCAATAAGTGGTCAGAAAACACATTTGACCTTACGATTTGCGACACCGGCGTTGGAATTGCAAAGAAATTGCATGAAAAGCGAGGCTTTGATTCCATAATCACAATTGGCGATACATCATTGTGGGGAGACCTACAATATATGCCATTCTTCGTCAGGAAGAAATGGGTTCACCTTGACGAATTCAATGCAAACAACATCGTTTCGTCGATTATCGCCACTTTTAAACGGAATACGGTTAAGCGGGATGACGAACCGATACTTTTCTCGTTCTTTACCTGTACGTACAACACGGGATATGATAAATTCAAACGTCTTTATGACTCAATGTGCCGTCAAACATACCCCGAATGGGATTGGTTCATAATCGATGACAGTCCTAATGACGAAACAATAAAAATGATTGAATCGTTCAAGGACTTAAGGATAACTATCATAAAAAACGTGTCAATCCACGGAAGCATCGGGTTCAATAAACACGTTGCGGCAATGGCTTGCGACGGAGATTATCTATTGGAAGTTGACCACGATGATGAACTGACTCCCGACTGCCTTTCAACGATACTTGCAGCAAGGGAAAAGTTTCCTAACAGCGATTTCTTCTATTCAAACTGTCTTGAACTGAAACATCCTGACGAAGTGGCGATTATGTATGGCGAAGGATGGGGTTGGGGCGAAGGTCTCACAAAAACGGAGGTCGTAAACGGCAGAGAATTCACATTTTCGGAGTCTCCGGGAATAAATCCGTTCTCAATCAGGACAATTTATGCACAGCCGAACCATATAAGGGCTTGGAGAAGGGATTTTTACCACAAAATACAGGGGCATAACCCTAATTACTCCGTCCTTGATGACCAAGAATTATTAATAAGGACGTTCCTTAGCGGGGAAATGACGAAAATCGACAAGGTTCTATATATACAACACGAGGGTGACGGCGAACGCGGGGTAAGCAAAGACAATACCCAATCCGTCAGGTTCGGCGAGATACAAAGAACAACAATCCTGCTTAAGGAATTGTACGACCTTCCTATACATAACAGAATCCTTGAACTCGGGTTCAATGATATTGCTTGGGATTACAGTCGCGGATATTCGACATTATGGAAGCCGCACACTCCCGGACAGGAAATGATGAATAACTTTTATATACCTGAATAAATGAGGCCACAAGACATAAAAATACTCGGAGTAACCGTAACATATAACAATGAGGATAAAATTCCTTACGTAATGCCGTATTATGAACGAATCGGCATCGATAAACTCGTCGTTTACGACAACGGAAGTACTGACAGGACGGTGGAAATGCTCAGCAAATACCCGTTTGTCGAAATCCGTTCCTATACTACGGAAAGATATGACGAGGGGCTTATCCTTAAATTCAAAACCGAAATACAAAATGAATTCAAGGGCCAATATCATTGGTGCATATCGACTTATTTCGACGAAGTATTCTACTCCGACCGTGATTTCAGGGAAGTGCTGTATGAAAAAATGTGTGAGGGTAAGACATACTTCCTTAAAACGGGGTTGAATATCTTCAGCCGAACGTTCCCGCCAACCGACAATGGAAAACTCATACATGAAAATGTCGGCAGGGGGTCTTTATGGACTTCTGATGACGGAATAATCGGGGTCTACGGAAACAAGGTAGAATTGTTCAATATGAACAAGGTCTACGTAAGATATCATATGGGCGGCTGTCACGAGTGTCAAATATTCGGAGAAGATTCACCTTTCGAGGACGACATCGCCTTTTTCCATCTCAAATTCATCGACTTTGATTTCATCGTCAAATCCAACGAACTGTACAGGCAGAGAACGGAAGGAACCGATATCCTTTGTTACGACTATTTTGCAAAAAACATGGAAAAAGTGTATCAACTGATGGAAAAGAGAGCGATTTCCATAGAAGAATACATGAACACTCCGATGCATTACCTTATGCCGCAGCAGGTCGTGTTCCTAATCAATGAAGCCGACAAGGAGATGCAGAAAAAATATATAGATGCAATCAAAGAGGCGTCGGATAGCGGACCGGTACAGCAATACGGAATATTATTCTATGGCGTCTCGGATGAAAACTATGACGAGATATGGTATTACGGGAGGCATCTTGGGTTACTGATTATGAACCATAGCCATACCGATAACGGCAGGGATGCTGTCAGGGGCTTCGGTGGTATGTTTGGAACGACATTAAAGCCGGAACCTTGGATTGCCGAAATTGGTGATGTGCGTATTCTCACCCCGTCATTCTTCAGGCATTTTGAAAAACTCCTTATCGAATCTCATAAAAAGGGCATCAGGAACGTATCCACCAACGGTGTCAAGTTTATTAAGTATAATAGATTCATTGAAGGCAATCAACCGTCAACACTTGGATGCTATATGATTGTACGTGATGAGGAGCAAACCATTAAAAATTGTCTTGACAGCATCATCAATATCTGTGATGAGATTGTGATTGTCGACACCGGATGCGTTGACAAGACGATGGATATAGCAAGGGCTTATGGCGATAAGATAAAAACGTATGAATTCAAGTGGATTAACGACTTCGCCGCTGCGAGAAACTTTGCAATGTCAAAAGTCAGCACTGACTATTCATTTACTACCGATGCCGATGAGATATTCTCGCCAAGACTCAGGGAAACGATTATAAAACTTAAGGAACGGAATTTCAATGGGCTTGATTCCATAGATATCTATCTCCTGAACCATAACGGAACTGACGTGCCGAACTATTATGTCGGCGGAAGGCAAATAGTGAAGAATTATCCAAGCAACATTTGGAAATATAAGATTCATGAGAAACTTTATTTCCGCAGAAACACTTTTGCGACAATCGATTTGTTCAACGGATACATACTGCATAAGCATGACACAACGAAGTCGTCCACTTCTAACTACAACAAATATGCGGAATGGTATTATAAAGACCTGAATATGGGTGACAGTTATGTCCTTTCCAAAGAAAACGGGGCGCATTACTTCTACTACCTGTTCTATACACTCAGATGGATGGATGAACTTCGGTCAAGGCAATATCTCAAGGAATTGTACAACAAAGACCGCATCATATCATATACCGAAGACCAAAGGGCAAACATGTACCCGTCATTTATCAGTTTTGAAGAACTTTTTGTGTTCGAACTGCTGAATAACTCTACGGACGCATCTTATATGGCTGCCATGTCTGAACATATAAAAGAAAATTTTCCTAAATACCTCCTGTTACACAGAGCATACGAGATAGACAAGAATGTGCTGTCACAAACAAATTGGATAAACCTGTCGTTCATCTCATACAACTATGGCCTTATCGATGAATTCATAACCACTACGGAGGAATCACATAAGAGATTTCCAAACAATTCAACGATAAGATATAACATGGATTTCATAAATAACACCGTCAGGCCAATATATAACTCAAATCTTTTGATTTTAGCCTCCGATGGGTTATATGTGGAATCTACCAAAAACTATTATTCGCATATGTTCAAAAAGGCGGAAAATAATTTCTATGGAAATTATGATTATCAGATAGACCTCGGCGATACGGGGCAATTAACGAGAGAGCAAGCATTCCACGAATATACTGAACTGATGTTTGGAAGGGAATCTAAAATCAAAAAAATCGGGGGTTAGAAAACCTCCGATTTTGCTTTTTCATATTCATTGTCAAACTCTTCCATGCTCATTTCCGAGCGGCTGCACCATTCTTCAAGTAGTTGGTCAAACTGAGAATACGGGTCCCATCCCGTTGTGGCGGCAACATAACAGGTAGTGGCCACAAGTTCGTAACTTATCGTGTTTCCCGGAAAATTCTCAGAGAAAAACCGCCCAATCATCCTCGGTTTCTCAATATTCCTCGTCTTCATCACATCCTTCAGCGTCGATACATTGGTCCAAAAGATTGAACCGAGATAATAGTACCTGTTAAACGGAAGAACCTCGTTCGGCCTCCCGTCAGTATACCTGCAGTCAGTCATCGGAAAGCCATAGAAAACCTTCGTGTTCTGAACCAACCAATAATCAATCTCCCATTCCCTTGAAAGAGCGTAATAATAATTGGAAAATACCCATCTCGCCGTGTTTTCCGTATTGTTACTCTCCCCGCGAAGATGTGAGAAGAATACCAACTTATCGTTGTTGGATTCATTGTCGAGAATTTCCTCCTTGAAGTTCTTCGATTCCCTCAGCGATGTGTTTTTCTCAACCACGAACTCAACATTTTCCGTGTAGCCAAGCGACATGATGAAATCTACATATTCCGATATCAGTTTTGTGTTCCCTATAAGGCCTTCCTTGACGGAAAGGATGAATTTTGCCTCATCAAACACGCTCCTCCATCTTTTTATGCAAGCAAAATGTACCTTAGCGACAAGAACCTCGCTGCATCGCTGCTGCGGGGTCCTGTCGTCACCGATATAGATGAAAAATATTAATTTCTTACGCATCACTATTCTTATTTATGCTTATTATCACTAATTAAAATGTTGTTATCGTCTATATATTTTTTAACCCTACTTGCGGACAACCCCAATCTCCGTCCAATCTCTCTAAGAGAAACATTTTTGTCAAAACATAATTCCTTAAAATTATCTATTCCATACTCGGCAATTTTATATTCTGCAATACTGTTCGTCAAATTTTTTTCCCTAACATCATATGGATTACTGTTTATATAATAAACGCGTCCATCAGTATTTTTCATTATTAATTCATGCAAAAAAACAACAGGTTTTTCTTTAGTTCTGGTGTATATTTTTCCGTTTATAAACTTGTACCACTTATTATTGGCCACAATATCATAAAATTTTAAATCGGTGATGAAAACACCATTTGGCTTTCCGTAATCATCAACCGTATGTATTTCAAGTATGTCGTCGTGTTTAACAATTTCATTTGACTTAATCTGTACCCGTTTTTCATGCTCTCCCGTCACCCACATTTTTTTAACCTTTGAATATGTCGGAACACTTTTATATCCATTGTCTATAATAAACCTGAACGCAGTTATGCTTGAAGATTTTTCGCCATATTTTTCATAGCACTCTTTAAGTGTGTGATTGACATAATATTTCCTAATTTCATACACTTCTTCATTTGTAAATTTTGCATTACCATTTTTTTCTCCCGGCGACACGCACATTTTCCTATGCTTTGTTTTGTTCTCTAACGTGTACACGTCCGGCATAATAGATGTCCATGTTGTTCCTTCATATATTTTTTCAAATGCACTATATGATATTTTATCTTTATAGTATGTTTCCCAACATTCAATGGGCCCAATTTTGCACTCGTTATAAATCTCCCTTATCTTTTCAACATCCCTTACTGTTAAATTAGCCCTTGGGTTGGCATCGAGTTGGTTACTTTCTCCACCCCTTGTTATATTATATCCAAATTCCCTATTAGACGAATTGTATTTACTTATATACATCCGTTCTAATTTCCCAAGATTGATAAAGTTATCGGATGAATCTATTTCTTCTATTTTAAAATTATCTATTCCATATTTTGCCATAGCGCAATAAAGCGGATGAATCTTCTCGTTATTCATTGCTTTCCTTGCACAGGTCTTGTGACCGTTCCATCGTTTATTAAGCGTCGTTGTTGTTAACCCAATATAAACCTTCCCATTAATTGTGTTTGTAATTTTGTAAATTATGCCGCCCATTACATTTTCTTTTATACATATAAATATAAGAGAACGCGCAAAAATGTCAAATAAAAACAAAAAAAATCATGGGCTTTAACCCATGATTTTTGATGCATCGCTGTATGCTCTTTTACTCGCTTCTATTTGTCGAGGCTCGGCAAACGAAGATATTCGTTTGAGATACCCTATAACCCTAGTTAGATAATCCAAATTCGTACTACCGCAATGAGGGCAAACATCAAGAGTATGTTTCGAAATAAAGCCACAATCATTGCAGACTGTATTCTTTACATTGAACGTAAAATAATTACATCCATATTTTGCGGCTATTTTCATCAATTGCCTGTACTGCGTCTGTGACAAAGATTCCTGTAAATTACAGTGAAACGCACTTCCTCCGTCAAGCCATTGTACATAATCTTTTCCGTGAAGTTTCATTTTCTCTATCACGCTTATGGTATCGTCTTCAGGGTTATAGAAATATGAACTATAAAGATTCCTGTTAGGGCTTACCCAATATCCATCCTTCTGGTCCCACTTGTAATTCTTTGCAGCAAGATTCTCGGCGGGAACAAATTCAGTATTGAACATGCAATCCCTTGTCTTGTCCGCCTTGTTTGCAATGTTGATTGTTTCAAGGATGTTGTTTACGAACTCCTTGTATTCGTCATTAACGCTAACCTTGATTCCAAGGAACTCTGCCGCATCGGTAATTCCGTTTACACCGACGGTAAGATATTGCTTCCTCATATCAATGAATCCCGCACGATATACATCAAGCATATTCGCATTCAAGAAGTCCTTTATTGTCTCGTTGAACGCCGTCTGATACTTGTGTACACGCTCCGTAAGTTCCCTGACCTCATTCCTTATGAACTCATAAAGTTCGTCCTTATCATACTTAAGCCCCTGTTCAGGAATGTTCTCTCCCGCGACAAGAGTCTTTCCCTTCGTGTTGAAATACTTTATCGTAGCATCCTGAACAAGTCTCGGAAGATTCATAGTCATGACAGACTTTGAGCCCGTGGCAACAGATGCCGTTCCCATTGAATATTGGTGTGTAGTATGATTATGCTCCGCATCCTGATTGTCCTTCAGTGAATTTCTTAGTCTGCAGCAACTACTCAATGAGTCGGGGCTATCCGAAAGATAGCAGAAGAAACTGTGACCTTCGCTCCACATCTCGGCGGTGAAGTCCGCATATTCCTTATCCATGAAATCATCAGCACCATCTGTAAGAAGAGCCATCGTTTCAACGGGAAAAGTGAATGTGTATGTAAGCCTCTCATTGTTGAACCACTTCATGAACCTCTTCTGAAGCCATGAAAGAGTTTCCCACTTAGGGGCAGTTCCATCAGGGAACCTGAAATCTCCGAATACGCCTTCAAAGTAATATTTGTCGAAATAGCCAACATTCCAGAAGACCGTCTGATAGCCACGGTTGCCTGCCGGCATGTTCATCGAATGAACAACCTGTTGAAACGCATTGTCAATTACATCTCCAATAGTCCTCTTCTTTCTGCTTAGGTCAACAACCTCATCAATGTGATTGATATAGTCCTCGCCATAATCCTTGCGGATGAAATAATCCATATACATAAGGAATTCAGGCGTTGCCACCGCACCCATAAATTGAGAAGACACTGAATACACTAAGTTAATGAATTCTCCGCAGAAAGACTTAAGGTCTGTTGGAGCAATCGACTCTCCTCCAAGCCCCTTTAGTCCATTTTCAAGGAACGGATACATCGTGATTGCTACACAATATGGATATCCTGGCGTTCCGCTTTCATCATGCTTATACAGGATGTGACTTTCAAGGTCTGCAATATATTGGTCAGCCAATTTTTTTGAATACATCTTGCGAATCTTATCACAAAGGATGTAACGATTCTGTTTGATGTTGTTTTCCTTGTAGAGTTCTTGTCCCAATGTAACGATATTCTTGTTGCTGACATTAGCATTGGAATCAAACTTTGAGCCGGTTGCCGCATTGGAAGCATTGATGTACTCTTTGATAAAGTCCCTCTTCTTGTTAAGGTCTTTCCTGTCGTCGTTGTTCTCAATATACGCCTTTGCAACTTTTTTGTTGATGCTCATCAGCGCATTTTCTACCTGTCTCCTGATTTCCGAACTACTAATGTTTTCGTAAAGATAAAGACTATTGACGACATTTTCCAACATCTGTTCATCGCAATCTTCATTCATCGCCTCGAATGCTTTACATATTCCCCTCTTAACTTTCTCACTTTCAAACTCCTCGATGGAGCCATCACTTTTTCTTACATTCATACTAAAATCGTTTATATTATAAATAAATCTTCCCCGCCTTTTTGTTCAAAAAATAACGGGGAAAATTCATTATTCAAAGTCTTTTTTTCCTGCCATATCCAAATCTTCTATCCTTCCGATATAGTTTCCACTAACCTTCTGTTTTTCAGTAGGATACGAGGTTTTTCCATAATTTTCAGCCCGTTGCTCGTTCTGAATTGACCTTATCTTTCTCGTGCGTTCTTCCTCTTTCTTCTTCGGGGCTTCATCGGCCCAAGAAAGGTCGTCATATTCCTCTACATCATCACAGGAAATCGTACATGTTCCATTGTCAAATCTGACATTGTTGAAAATCTTTCCGGACTTGCCTGACCTGTTCTTTAGAACCGATACAACCGCCTTTCCACGGTCAATATCTCCGATACCCCTTGCAATGGATATTATAAGTTGTGCCACATGAACTTTCTTTGCAGAGCCACTTGCCTGGTCCATCCTAACGACTTCGGGACTGTTCATGCTGTCCTTTGTTCCCTGAGTAGGAACCCATATTGCTATGTCAAGGTCATGTGCAATGTTCTCAAGTTTTCTCATTGTTGTTCCTTCGCGTGACCATTCGCTATCAGTCTGATAGCCGCCCTTCTCATGGGCAAGACACTCAAAGTAGTCAATGATAACCATATCAGGCTTAAACCCGCTGTTGATGAGTCGCTTGATAAACAATTCGATATCCGTTGCGCTCTTGGTCTCGGTCTTGAACCTCTTAAGTCTGAGATTCTTCTCGAGCATTTCCTTGTTAGCATAGTTTTCAAGAAGTTCGGCCACGCTTTCCCTCTGCTCATCGCTGAGTCGTTTGAATGTTCGTGCTTCCCTCTGTGTTATCCTTGAAAAGTGCTTTCTCGTGACATCAACATCATCATCCTCGAAGTAAATCTGAAGGACTTTGAAGCCCTCATTGTTGTTCTGCTCGCACTTATACGATGACGCATATGCGGCGATTGCCGTTGTGAAAGATGTTTTTCCGAATCCGGCCGGTGCAATAATGAGACCGATTTTCCCCTTGTCAAGACCTCCTCCGAGCACTTCATCAAGTTTATCAACACCTGTCGGTATTGACACCGTGTAATCGCTTGACAATGCCTTCTCCATCAGGTCGTATATACTATGCCCGAAATCGTCTGAAAGCCCTACCTGTGCTGCTTCGTCGAATATCCTTTGGCACTCTTCATATCTGTCAACATCGCCTTTCGCCGCTATCTCCAATATCTTGTTGGCTGCTTTGATGAGGTTTTGCTGTTTGAAAAATCTTAGTGCGATGTCCTTGACCGTATCGCATCCTTCAAATGTGGTTTCTGATTTCAGTTTCTTTATAAGGGCCACCCATTCTTCCAACTCTATCTTAGTCCGTGAGCGTTCCCTTAACTGTATCTCAACCGTATCGTAATTTGGAACGAGACCATTTTTCATGTAATAGTCTTTTAACGTTCCTACGAATGTTCTTAAAAGTGAATCTGTAAATGCATTCGGGTCAATGATTGAAACAAGGTCTTCAAAAAATCTGGGCTCTTCGATAAAATACTTGGCAAGCTTATACTGAAAACCTAAATCAAGGTATCCAAGGTTACTTTTATCTACTTCTTTTCCCATATATTAAAGACTCCCGAATGCTGCTCTTGCTGAATCGTTATTCCATTCGTTGATTATTCCATCAACGGTTGTGGTATAATCCGCATTATTCTGATAACTGCAGGCGTAGCAAATGCTCTTTATGATGCCATAAACGAGGTCGCTCTTGCCTTCAACCATCTTGTAAAGAAGATACTGTTCGAAAGAAAGACGGTCAATGTCGTCCTCGTCAAATTTGCCTCTCTTGTTGGAAAGGTCAATCTTGTCGCGGACAAACTTAGGATAGTATCCGTCCCACTCTACGGAACAGACATCCCTCTCGTCAACCCTGAAGGTGAATTTGTAAGTCGTCTTGTTTGCCTCGACATTGTTCTCAGTCAATTCCCCGTCATCGAACTTTCCTTCCAAAGCTTTATACTTTCCTTCTCCTGCATAGAAATAGTCGTTCTTGTCATCGCCACGGACAACAAGCCCTTCACCCAAAGAAAGACGGTCCCAATTCTCCTCGTTGGAGACATATGCCTCAAGTTCCTCGATGCTGTCGAATGTCTTCGGAGCGTACCTCTCAAGGTAAATTGCGGTCTTATCCTTCAGGTCGTTGTCAATCACACTCGCACAATGGCGGATGGCTGATGTCAGTTCATATGACTGAAGGGACTTTGGGTTAAACGAATTGATTCTGAAATAACGCTGGCAAATGATGTTGCCTCCTGTGGTTAAAATGAACTCGAACCTTTCTTTATAGTCGCGCTGTTCGTTCGACTGCTTTTTAATTTCTGTCATTTATATTTTATAAATAAAGTTAAACATCCCGACTTCCGGTGTCGGTTACCGTTTTTGTTTAATGAATATACAAAAAAATGCTTGTTTGAACAAACTAATTTTCGTCAATACTTTCCTTATATCTCCTTATCTCCCTGTTGGCGAGGTCATTAAACTGCACAAAAAAGTTTGCAAAAGAGTTCTTGTCCATCAATTGTTCTATTCCGTCCCGCTTTATCATTGAGTAAAGATTCTCGAATGAACGTCCTTCGGGGTCTATCGGGGCATACATAAGGGCCTCGATGTCTTCTTCCGCTGATTTTGTGAGTAAAGGGTGTTTCAGGTCTATGATTTTCTCGTTTATCTCGTAGAAATCGCCGTCATATTCCTTGTTTGACACGCCATTAACTATGTTTTCGTGCCATTGAAGCGGTTTCTTCTTCTCGTTAACCCTTTCGTCAATCATCTCCTGTGCCCTTTGTTTTACCTCTTCTATCGTTACGGGACGCTCCGCAATCTCAGGCATCAATTCCATCAGCCTGTTTTCGGAAAGGCCCTTGATGTTCCCTATGTTGTCGCTTGCATCTCCGCAGAATACTTTCTTGATAAGCACGTTCTCTACGGGATATCCCTTAATCCTTTGAAAATTTGACGGCTTTAGATACTTTTTAATCATCCTGTTATAGACATTGACCGTCGGAGAGATAAGTTGTGTGAGGTCATTATCCGTGCTTACGATGACAACCCTTTCTTCAGGCCTCTTATGAAGTACATAATATGCAATGAAATCATCGCCCTCTGTCCTGTCGTCGAAAAGGACCCTTATGTACATCTCAACGCAGTACATCATTATTATATTGCGCTCCCGCTCGAAATTTTCATCCGCTATCTCCTTTTTCCTTCTCCTCAACTCCTGTTCAATCTTTTCCTCCTCTGTGAGTTCTTCTTCAGCCTTCTTCTTTTTCTTGTTGTATATTGCACGCTCCATTCCCTTCAGCGTCCTGTTCAACCTCTTCCAATAGTCGCTTTCCTCTCCGTCTGCTATGAGATGCTTAGCATAATTCTTATCCCTATTTGCCTTATATTCGTGATAAAGTTGGTAACGGAGTATTCCACTGTCGGTATCGTCAAACACAACATAGACATAATCATACCTTATTTCCCTCATCAATAACTTTATCTGAAGGAAAAACTGAAATATTCCGCCGTAATGTATTCCGTCCGAATTAATCTTGTCATCGGCCATGGCTTGACGCAAAAGATTATTACCATCTATTATTAATGTATAAAACGGCTTTTCTGCTATTTCCGGATGATTATCCTTTATGATTTGTCTAACGGGCTGTCCCATGTTGAAATGTTTTATATGAATATACAAAAAAAATCCGAGAAACGCAATGCTTCCCGGATTATATCTTGTCAGTTGTCTATTATTGAGCAGCCCATGTATGCCAATCACAAAGCTTATTATATAATTTGCCGTCCTGCGGCATACGCTCTTGGCACCATTTTGCTAACTTCCTTGCAATTTTGAAGTCCATCGTCTTCAAAGAATCTTCCATTCCCCTTGCAAATACATCTTCTAATGTATAAGTTTGGTTGAGGTCACCATTTTTTCCGTAAAAATAAACTTGGCCGTCCCTTGTTATAGTAACAGGGCAATCTTTCCAGTTTAAATATTTGTATAAATCATAAGTTGCGCCTTCTCCGAACGCGGCTTCACTCGCTTTCTGAAGACCATGTGCAAAAGTGTTGGCCTGACTTCTCCTTCCAAGGTCACTCGCCTTTCCTGCAGCCCTGTCCAACATCGCCCTTCCGGCCGGTGTATCGCCAATCTCATTCAAGGTCTTCTTGACGCTCTCCATCACAATCTCCATCAATTGTGCCTCATTTATCTTAACAATCTGCTTTGCCATATCTTTATCTGTTTTTGTCTATATTATTATATATCTCGTAAAACTTGTTTTTCACCTCCATTATGGCATTGTTTGTGCCAATTTGCTGCCTCATCATATCCGCCACGCTATCAACCGTGTTCTTTACAACCTGTTTTATTGCCAATGGTGAATTTTCATCGGCGGAACCTTTTTCGAGACCTTCCTTGACAACATACTGTCCGTTGTTCTGTCTTGCAATCCATTCCTTAACGTCTTTTCCCGCAATTTTCCTGTCTTCTTGGAAATTATCCCTTGCGGCTCCGTGTGCTGATACAAGAACATATTTCGGAAGTCCTTCCTGTGCCGTTCCGCCGCCAACAACCTTTATGTCTCCGTTGTCCCTTCCGTAACATATCCTGCACTTATAGCAGTCAACCTTCGTTGATGAGTCGTTGTTTTTCTCAAGTTTGTAAATTTTTCCGTTGAATGAAACGATTTTCTTGCTTCCCGCCCTTTCTCCATTGAACTCACCTTCGGTACAAGGCTCAGGAACTTCGCCCTTTTTCAATTCGTCCTTGCTTATTTCAACATACTTCATCTTTCCTCTTCCGCAAGGGCACTTATAATAATAGCCCGCAAGCCGCCCTTCGTCGACAAGCGGCATATACATCGGGGTAATGGAATCGCCCGTGAGGGGGCCATCATAAGTATCCGTAAGCGCATCGTAATCCTCGGGCTCCACGGCATAAAAGAACCTTGCAACTGCGGGTGAATTCTGTCCATTAACAAGTCCTTCCTGAGATACATTTAGGACGATGTTTTTCACCTTCTCATAATTCAATGCCCTGCAAGTATAAGCGGCGACAACAACTCCTGCAAGTTTGAAATCCTCTGCCCACTTATCCCATACATCAACAAGCCACTGTCCGATAAAGTCTCCGTCCTCGTTAAGGCGTACGGTGTTGACCCTCTTTGTTTCCCTTAATATGTCAACCACTTCTCCTCCGAACCTTCCCTGAATCTCGCCAATGCTTAGTTTGCTGAGTGAATCCTTGGTAAATCTTCCTTTATATCCGTTTTTATTCAACACCTTAAGGGCGGCATCGTAATTGAAGATATATGACCTGATAAGTTCGAGCATAAGGTTTGTCAATGTCTCGTCATTTTCCGTCTGTTGCCATATAAGACTCGTCCTAAGGTTTCTGTCAAACGTATTGTCATAGTTCTTCTCCGTTGTTCTTGCATAGCAGGCGTCTTTCAACAGGCACTCATTCCATGCGGGGCATCTAAGTGCAGCACTGAAATTGATGATGAGCGTATCTTCGTCAATTTTCTGATTTCCGTATGAGAACACGCTCTTTCCGTCACCGAAGTTAAAGTCCATCCCATAAGTCTTCTTGACATACCTTGCGGCAACCTGTTTTAACTTACCCACCCTTGCAATGTCCACAAGGCCTTCCTTGCCATTTTTTCCGTTCCATGCGGGGTCTGTTGGTTGAACCTTTACAGGGATTCCCGCAGGGGTGTATCTGTTAACGTCATACCCAAGTTTCTCGAGTTCTGCGTTTATCCACTTAATCCTCGTTCCGTCATAATAAGACTTTATGTCGGCATCTGAGATGTTTGAAAAATCGAGATTGAGTTCATTTACGGGCGTTGTCCAATCAACATCCGCCAAATTGACGCCATATCTTGTTGAGAACGATGCAGGCTTATTCTGCGGTCTATATAAGAACGTAAGGCCTTCCTTGTCAAGAAAGTCCCTGACCATCAACAAATGTTCCCTCTTGCTTGCGGGAAGCGTATCGAATATGTTTTCGGCCTTTTTATTGATGATATTTCCGTTATCGTCCCTTGACCTTGTTGCAATCTCCTTTCCGGCCTTGAATTCCTTGTTATGGCCATAAACCATCCTAAGCGTCGGAAGTGCGGATTTAACCCAATTCCCTATTTCCTCGTTCTTCTTATCAAGAAGGTCTTCTATCCTTGATGCGACTCCTTTGTTATATTCCTTCCTGTCCAAATTTCCCTTAAGCGAGTCAATGTTGATTCCGTTTTCCCTCGCCTGTCTGATGATATTGTCTCCCTTGGGGTCTTCATAACCTTCGTCTCCATAACCATCGATGGAAGACTTCGCTTTCTGAGCAAGATAATCCGTCACCTGCTTGAGTTTGGACGCACCGAATTTACCGGCATCCTTTTCCATGAAAATGGATTCCGTTATCTTGTCGGTGAAAAATTTCTTCAACTGCTCTTCTGTTATGTAAACTTTCTTCATTCTACTATTATACAATGATATTCAGCCTTATTGCTGCCCGGGCTCTGTTGTTATTAAAATGGTTTGTGCCGTCAATTGGTGGCGTAGTAAACTCTCCTACATATCCGCCTATAGATTCCGTGGCTACGGTTGCTACATAATTAAATGTTTGAATAGTACTGCCGGTTAGATATCCTCCATCAACTTCTATTTCATCTATCTCCCCAATAAGGTCTTGAGTTGTTTCAATATAAAGGGTATCTCCGTCAACAAACGTTATGGCTGATTGAGGCCCATAATTATTAATAAAATCTCCCTCTAACCTTACACGTTCGTTTGTTCTGCTATTTGTTACATAAATCGTATGATGTGAATATAAGCTCGGTGCGGTCGTCGAATATGTAAACAAAATCAACTCATATTCAAGTCCCACTTTTGCTACTGAAACCACATTGTTGCCGTTCATTGTCACGCTGCTGGTCATTAGGTAGTAAGGTCCATTTCTTCTACTCCATTCTACCGTGTATGGAATTTCACTATCTGAAGTTTTATCAAATTGTTTACCAACTGTGTCGCCACTATAACCAACAGTTATACCATGAGCCATGCTGGACTTAGAGCCTCCGACATTACCATGCAGAACAACATCAAACATTGAATTGGATACAGCGTTTAAGCCATCAATTGTTTCAATTGTATCAGTCCATGTCATCGCCGTTGGTATTACATCCAAATATACTTCATATGTAGGATATTCATAGATGCACGCTTCAATGTTATATTGCGACATTCCGCTGAAATTCGTATTAACTATATCCGTTTCAGATACCCAATCCGAAATGTCAAAATCTGTTACTTCGTCTTCAACGATTCTATCCCATATCAGACTGCCCCTTTTTAAACAAAATCTACCATATTCTTCCGCTAAATCTAACGTCCTACACGCATAACCCGGTGTGTCCACATCTATCGTTCGGTCATATAGGCCAATTGTTCGGACCTCACCCATCGCTTTTACATCCTCCATTGTGTAATCATCCGAAAAAGTTATATTAATTGTAGCAGATTCCGGTATGCTATAATCTTCTTCTGCCCCCACACTCATCTCTACATTTATATAGGCAAATACCGTTGAATCATCCTCGAAAGTAATCGTATAAATTGTGGTGGAAGTTACATTTACATTCACTGGAGTAGATATCGAGCCTCCTACCATTACCCCACCGAAGAGAATATAAGGATTAAGGGCTATCGAATCCTGAACCTTTATTCCCGCATATTCCCCATTGTTTGATGTAGGGTCGTCATATTCGGTATCCATTGCTGCGTCATCACCCGGATGCCAAGTAAATCCTTCTAATAACCCACCTTCCCTGTTTGGAACCTGATACATCTCATCCGTGGTATATACCGCATTGTTTATCTCGGTCTTCAACGCTTCGGAGTATGGAGTATATGCCGTTGATGATATCGAATAACCCGGAGTATAAGATGAAAAGACATACTTGTAAAGCATGTCGAGATTAATGACGCTATTTTCTATTAATGAACTATTTGCAAACATTTGAATATATTTTTTTATAAATAGTTCGCTGACTAAACAAAAATCGGGGTTTTTACACCCCGATTCTCCTATTCATCTATTATAATATCCTCTTCGCTTTCTTCGAAATTCACGTCGGATTCATTGAATTTGACATCCCGTCCCGTATCCTTCGCAAGATTGTTCAGCCGTTCAAGAATCACAGGCATCCGCTGTTTCTTGTAAGCGTCGACATCTTCCTTGTCCGTTCCTATTATTCCGATGTCGGTACAGATGAACTCACCCTTGTAAGTTACATTGTATGGGGAAGGCAACTGATTCTTCAATACCTGAACCTTTGTCTGAATCGCGTAGTTGTAATCAAATCCCTTCGATGTTGCGGTCAATCTCTTGATACCCGCCTTCAACTGCCCTCCGAGAAGGAGAATAAGCCTCGACCTGAACGTGATTGACTTTCCACCCTTGAGTTCAAGGCTTGGCGGTCCGACAGGATTGGTCATAGAATCCGACCACGGCTTATTGACGATAATCATCGTGTTTGTATAAGGAGAAGATACCTTTCTTGAAGACGGTATGGCATTGTCCATAATGTCTTGGAACGCTGCGGAAATCGTCCCTGCATCAAACATCGGGTTTCCAACCTTGCTGTTATACGCCTTAAGTCCGCCGATTGTGCCTACGGAGTCCCAAAGGAATACAAGCCCCTGTTCAATCTGTCCGTCTGCCTGCATCTCAAGGAACTCATTCATCGAATAAACCATATCCTCGATAACAGCCTTCGTCCTTTTTTTCGCCGCCTTCTTCCCTGTCGAATAATCGATGTCGCCGTATCTCTCCCTGAGGATGGCGTTGTTGAAATAGAAGAAATCCCCAACATACTCAACAATCTTGTTCTCGGTGACAATCGTCACATCACCCGTTTCGGGGTCAATGACCTCGGTGTCGACATCCCCATATACAGGGGTCGCATCCATTCCCATATCAATGGCATAGTTGAAATCGAAGTTGTTCTCCGTATCATAGATAACAGGAATAAGCCCCTGTTTCTGTGCCGCAACAATGGCGTGATTGATGAGCGTACTCTTTCCCGTATTAGGCCATCCGACAAGCGTGGATACATATCCCTGAGGAAATCCGGGAAGTTTAAGTGCGTCTTGGAACGCTTTCGGCATAAGGAGCCAATCAATCGGCTTGTCCGCATTGCTTGCGTTTTGAACCTCACCCTTTTCAACTTTGACACCGAACCCCATCTTTGCCTTGAGGTCGGCTATGGTCGCCTTTTTCTTGATAGGCGCTTTCTTTAATGGTTGTGCCATATTATTCAATATTTTCAAATTTATTCATTTTCTTCTTTTATAAATTGCGGTGGCTGCGAGATTACGGTGTTAGGGTCAACCAACTCACCATCCCTGTCTTTCTTAGCCTTCACAATCACCTTTCCTATCTTTGTAAGATAATCGTTAATCATCCTTTTCGTGAGGTTTTTCCACCAATTGAAATGCTTTCCGAAATTAGTCATACATATATTTTCAACTGTCTGTCTGAAATAAGGAGAGTCGTTATTCAACTGATTGTTTATAATCATCAAATTCTTATATACAGAAGTTCCTTTTATGATTTCAAACGGGTCTTCGCTTGGATTGTCCATTATCACCCTGTAATAACTGTTTTCGTGGGCGTCTCGCTCGAACTTATTGGCATAATAAACTGAATAACCGACCACTTGCTCAAAATAGTCCCTGCTGTTAGTTAATCTGTGGGCCGCATTATATATCTTCTTTGAACTTGTCTTTGTCAATAAATTTTTACCGTGTTTGGATGTTTGGTATGCGTGCTCTATTTCGTGCTGAAGAGTGCCGCCGTAATCTATATATCTGTTTTCATCTCTCACATAAACAACCGTTGTATTTAAAGCCTTGTTGTCATCATCATATCCGCCTGACCATTTTATCGGCAACGATTTCGCTTCTTCATTGGTATCAACGAAATATAATTTATAGTTGATATCAATAGCCTTTCCAAACAGATTGACCCCCTTGATGCTACCCGTCTTTTTATTTCCGATGAGTGGTTTTCCCTTCTTGTCTTTGGCTATCATTGAAAATATGTTGTTGGCCGTTTTCGTAACAAGGTCGGATATTCCCAACTCCTCGTTGACCGCCTGTACTATTTGTTCAAATAAGTCCATTATTCATCGTCTTTTTGATACATCTTATTCCCCGTCTTCTCATAATAACACTTCCTGCAAATGGACACATACCTGTCATCGCCACCGATTTCAACCTGCTCGCCATCGGTAACAATCTGTCCGTCTGAGTTTATTCTTGCGTTGAAGATTGTTTTATGGTTGCAATAACAACTCGACTTTATCTCTTCAAGCGTATCAGCCACCTCAAAGAGTCTCTTTGAACCCTCGAAAAGATGCGTTTGGAAATCTGTCCTCAGACCGTAACACATAACATTTATATTAAGTGTGTCCGCGATGGCTGCGAGTTGGTCAACCTGCTCTGCGGTGAGGAACTGTGCCTCATCGACAAGTATCCACTTTATCGGCTCCGCACCGAGTATTTCGTTGTCCTTATACGCCCCAACAATGGAATATAAGTTATCTAACTTTGAGATGCTTATGCACTCCCTGTCCCCAAGGGCTCTTGAATGGATTACATTTTCTCCGTCCCTGTCGTCTATCTCGCTTTTGAAGATGATGAACGGAATTGAATGTGCCTGAAAATTATGTGCAGATGCCAACAGATGCATACTTTTGCCGGAGCCCATACACCCGTAGTAGAAAAATAATTTACCCCTCATTTCGATTAAAGAAAAATATGGGCCCGCCGAATTAACGGGCCCAATTTATTTTAGAACGGAAGGTCGTCATCATCAACCGTTATTGATGCTGCGAATGATTCCTTCTTCTCCTCTACTTTTGGAGTAACGGGAGCGGCTTCAGCGGACTTCGCAAGATTCTTCATCTCCTCGGAAGCGTCCTTTGCTTCCTGTTCGGCTTCAGTCTTCTGAATTCCGTGAACATTCTCATATTCCTCTTTGTCAACCCATATGTTATTCTCCTTGTCGAACCAAGGAATCCTCATCTCTGAAACGAGTTTGAGATATTCATACGGCTTGCAGGTGAATACATCCTGCCACTTCTTCTCATCGTAAATCCACTTCTTCATCTGTTCCTCATCGGTGGAAAGCGGACTGCGGTCGCTGTCATCAACAATCTGAGGGGCTGATGTGCCCTGTGCTGCAGTGATGGTTATGTTAAGGTCGCGGCCATTGTAAATATCAAGGATATTTTCGGTCTGCCCCTTCTTTTCAGCATTCGCCTTCCTCAACTGATAAAGTTTGATAATCTGATTGTACGGGTCAGCCTTGTCGTTTCTGATTTTGAATTTCCAGAACTTAACGCCCTCGTCCTCCTTGCCTCGCTCGATACAGCGAACGATAACAGCCTCCCTTGCAAGATTGTCAAGCGAGATGTCCTGCCATTCCTTCTTCTGAACAGGGTCGGTGCATTTCAGTGACTCATTGTAAGCACTCTTGTTGATTTCGCAGAAAGGACACTTGTTTCCGAACTTCTCGTGGTCGATGTCAGCAGTCTTTGAAAGACAGATGTAATCCTTGAACGGCTTCTGCCCCTGCTTTACAAGTTCCTTCGGTACTTTTACATTGTGAACATGAACCTTCACGAAAGGACTTCCGGTCTTAAGGTCCATAGGAAGAAGACGGATAGTGATTGTCTTCTCGGTCTCACCCTCATCAAGACGAACATTCAGATAGTTCTTGAGGTTGAAATTGCCGTTTCTCTGCGGCTTTGACTCATTTCCATCGAGAATCAATGATTCAGGATTAATGTTAGGTAGTTCAATTAAATTGCCCATAATAAATTAAAGTTTTGTTAAAAATTATTAAAACGTAAAAATGTCTTTATATGAATATACAAAATTCACTCAAATAAACCAAATTTTTTAGAAACAAAGCCCGCCACTTTGATTGCTCAGGAAATGGCGGGGCTTAAGTTCCTTTTTCTTAGTAACCCAAAATGTCGTGAAGTCCGAGTTTTCCGTCGAACTCCTTGGCAATTGAGTTGTAGTCGGTGAATCTGTCAATATCTCCCTTGGTAATCTTGTACTGAGGGTCATCTGCACCGTTGTTGTCATCAGCATCGCTATAGTTCTCAGGAGCATAATTATTCATATACTCGTTCGGAGTCATACCATATGGTGCTGATTTCGTTGAACGCATTGACATTCTCTGCAGTGGGGTAGGGTTTCTCTTCTCAAATTCACTTTCGAGTTTTCCAAGGTACTCATTCGTGTGGGTGTCAATATCTGATATTCTCTTTTCAAGATTATCAAGCGATGACATCAGCCTCTCGAACTTTCCTGAAAGAGCATCGACTTTCTTTTCGGTCTCTTCCTGTGAATCCGTAAGGTCATCTACATCGATTACCTCGTCATCTCCACCCATAGCGTTAGGGTCCCCGCCCATTGAAGGGTCTCCCATTGCGTTAGGGTCACCTCCCATTGCCGGGTCCATTCCGCCTTGTGCATTAGGGTCTCCGCCCATTCCGTCCATAGGTGCGCCTTGTTCTACGCCCTGTGGTTGGAATCCTTCAGGTGGCGTTGCTTCGCCACCCGCCGCGTTAGGGTCACCGCCCATGGCATTCGGGTCTCCACCCATTGCGTTAGGGTCACCCCCCATGTCGCCACCCATTCCTGTGTCGCCTCCCATCGAGGGGTCGCCTCCCATTGATGGGTCGCCGCCGCCCATGGAAGGGTCTCCGCCCTGCATCATATCGTCTTCTCCTTCTTCGGATACATCGAATGCACCCGCAGGGCTCGTATATTCAAGAATGCAGCGTTTGAATTTCTTGATGTATTCCTTCTTGTCCATAGCCAATTAGTCGTTTAGAACCTGACGATTGTCCTCGGTTAGAATTATTTTTGAAGACTCTGTTCTTTCGATAAGTCCACGGTCCTTCTTAACAACCTTAACCTCCTGAGGCATGTAGTCGTTCAAAACGGTCTCTGCTGCCATTATTTGTTCATCCGCCTTCATAGTCTTGGATTTTTTTGTTTTCTTATTAGTTGCCTTCTTTGGCTTTTCTGAAACTGCCGGCTTCTCTTCAACAACCGTCTCTTCCTTCTTTGCAACAGGTGCCGAAACAGGAAGACGATAGTTTCTGCTTACCATATAAGACTTATTTATAAACCTTAGTTTCATTTTATGTATTTTTCTTATAAATAGTTAATATATGTAAAAACGCCGTTTTATGCTACGACAAGATATATGGGATGATATAATCGCGGTTCCTGAAAGAATATCTCACCTCATTTGAAAGGTTCTCTCCCGCACTTACCATCGACACATTTTCCTCCTTTGCCAAAAGAGACAGGAACATCTTCGGATTCTTCCCGACATAATCCATCTCCCGCAATGAGAGCCCATATACAACGCACGATGACGGTATATAAACATATACGAAGCCGTTGGTATAATACGCTGTCGTCCCGCCTTCAGTCTCAACCTTGCCTATAAAGTCAGCAATTTCCTCTTTCTTTGAAGTTATAACGCTGATAAACCGATAGTTGATTGACTTTATGAACGAATCTGTCGCAAGTTCCTTGAACTTCGCCACCCTCTCCTCATATACGGACCGCTTTTCCCTGTTGCCGAATGTCCAATAAACACCATCTTCAACAATCCAATCAACGATATTTGCTTCAGGAAACATTTTTTTTGTATATTCCCATCCGATTACCATCGTCGGTATTCCGTCTATGAGCGATGCCTTATCGCTTACAACGTTGTATAATTCGTAATCGGAAAATTTCTTCTCCGTCAGTATATTCGCAATATATCTCATTGCGGTGAATATACAAATTATTTTTTACCTTTCAAAGCGTTGTAGTAATTACGCATTTTTACATCGTAATTATTTTTCTTATATCCTGGCCCGTTGTAGAGACGAGCGAATGTTGTAAAATCTTTTTGTATTAACGCATCTTTTATATTTTTACTATTTTTAATGAAATTACATCCGAAAGCCAATTGCTCGTATTCGGATATTTGTGCTCTTTTTACCATTTGCTGAATAGTATCGCATCCGGCATTTTTATAATTAAACCCCATTATTTGAAACAGGCCCCAACTCGCGGACCTGAGAGCGGCTTCCTTACATGCTTCTGAGCCTCCGTCTATCATCATAGCTCTATTGAGGCGGTCATACTCCTTAACACCACCTTTATACCCACCGCTTTTTGGATTTAGTATGTCCTCATTTCCTTTGAAATACTTATTCGGGTCAATTCCTGCTTTTCGTAGCTCCTTCCAAAATATATGCCTTTCAAACAGAATCTGTGGCTGTCCGTCACTGAAAAAACCTGAACCTCGTGTTTCAACACTTGCAACGGCTTTCAATGCCTCAACTTCACAGCCAATTATATCTGCGGCCCTTACCCAATCGTCTTCACTTAAGCCTGAGCCTATTTTTCCTACTGATACTCCTGTGGCCTCATTTGAGCCACCGCTCCCTACGCTTCCATCGGGCGTACAATTACATGCCATAATTCATTAATTTTTTTTAAGTGTGTTTATGTATTTCCTTATTGCCTCAACATGCATATCCGATATTGTGTTAAGACCTTCTTCACTAAATAGCCATCCTTCCATTAAAATATATCTACCATCATTTTCATTTGTTTTGTTAAGTGTGTCAGCCCTTGATATGAGTTCTTCTTTACTACCAACCCAGTCTCTATCTCCTTTCTTTCCGTCACTGCGATAATTTGTAAACCAATTTTCTGTCAATATACATGCACAATTGAGTTTTGGGGCCCAATCTGTATTTACTACGGGCTGATACCACTTTTGCGTACGTAACTTTCCGGTTGACATACTTCCCGTTGGCGTTTGCTTAAGAACGCCCGATGTGTTTTTATTTATCACGTTCTCCGCTTCATTAAGCATTATTGCAGCAAGCGAATCAGAATCAGGCCTCCGGAGTTTTCTCCCTGTTCCCTCTTCTTCATACCCACAATTTATCAGGAAATAATTTGCATGGTCTCCATTCCAATGCGGAACTATGGACATCACCTGTTTTGAACCGAATCTGTTTATAAACTGATTCACTTCCGCTGATGTGTATCCCTTCCTTCCGTCTTTGTTGCATCTTTGTATGTTCATCGCATAACTTGTCCCGTCGTAGAATTTCAACTTCTTTAATTTAGGAATAATATATTCATCTATAAGTTTAGAACTCCATGTCCATTCCGCGCTCTTCCTGTTCGGACTATGAGCCGGGGCTAAACATATAACAGGCTTATCTTCCGTCACATTAGTTTCTGTTATATCAATTTCGTAAGTTATCTTAGCATTAGGATTTGGCGGAACATCCTTGAATACATAATTTCCCGATTGAGACGGAATAACGGGGCCGCAATTCTCTCCACCATTAACACCATCACTTTCTCCCCTTGGCTGCGTATCCTTGTTGACAGGCAATACCCCTTCAACCATAGGAAGGGCATACTTGTTTATTCTCACGCCAACCACATGGGTGGTCATATCACCCGCTACCATCTGATGGGTTACCTTGTAAATTAGATATGCCCCTCTCCATAATGGTATGTTGTTCAATTGGAAATACATCAAAGGAGATACCATCATGCACCCCATCATATCAAACTCGCAAGTGAAGGCATATGATGACCTAACTTTATATATGTCCTGTCCGAACGCCGTGGTTTCCCTCTCGCCGTCCCCCGCCTTTGATGCAACGTAGAGCATTGCCTGTATTGATGCGTTGGTAACCGTAGGTGTCTCGGTATTCAATGATATGTTCTTGAAGAAAGCCTGATTCTGCTTTCCATACGAAACACCGAATGCCGGAATTGTCCTTCCGCTATCATTTAAGAAATCGTGTTGTTCGGTAACAAGGTCGAACCCGTCATCTTCATATTCATCTGACCCAATATATTTTGACGGTGCATATGTATACATGAAGCAGAAACATGAACTATCCGTTTCCCAATCGCTATTATACGGGAATGCCTTGAACATCTCTGCCACATGGTTTGCCGACTGACCGCCAATCATTTGTGGGAACGTCATCAGCATACCGCCCGAATTCTGTGCAATTTCGCTTAGGAAATCGAAAACGGATTTTCCGAAATAATAGGAAACGGTTTCATCCGAATTGGTTATCTGTGACGGCATACAATATGCTATCCACCTCTCCACATTGCTTACATTAACCAACAAAACATTACCTATATCGTGATAATAGGTGTCCAGATATATAAACTGATTGAAATCACTGTTTGGGTTCGCCATGCTCCAAGTGTTACGGCCCTTATATGGGGCACATAGCCACTTGTCGTACAACGTCTTCAATGTTTGATATGTTGACAATCTGATATCATCATTCCTGAACAAATCTTCTACGGTCACGTCACTCGATGCATCCGCAGATTCTTCATTCTTTTCATTATCTTTGAATGTGCCATTTATCGCATCGACAAAGCCATTGAATGCGGCTTCTATCCTTCCTGCTTTCGGCTTTTGCCCATCCCCGTGATAATCCACTATCGTGCAAACATCAAGGAATGTACTTAAAAGGAATTCCTGAACACGCTCCGCGTTTCTTGCTATTGCGGATGCACCTTCTATTCTTAGTAAATCTGAATTAAAGCCGTTTGAGAAATTTTCGTGTTCATAATAACTCTTGTCCGTCAGGATATGTTCGACCTTTTCATATTCATTCCTTGCCCAATCTTCAAATTTCTTTCTCAATACGCTCTTTCGAGATGCTGTGGAACCAGTCGGTATCTCCCATTCTACAAATTTTTTGGCGTCTTCATTAATGGTTTCAACCTCCGCTACGTAAGCATTATACCCCATGAAAGTCTCTTTTCTTCCTACGGGTTTTCCTTTATGTATGATAGGGTCTTTGTCACCATTATTACCCATTACATATTCACGCCAATAGAACGAACCTTCTCTCAACAGCCTCGCCTTCTGCTCTACGCCATTTTCCGAATTTTCGTTTATCCCGCTGCCTTGATACTCTTTTTTTGATTTAAGCGGAATCGCAGAAAGGAATAAATATGCCTTCGACAAGATGTCCTTTTGGTCTGTATATATCTTAGTGCTAAAAAGAGATTTGTTCTTCTCCTCATCAATAAGTGCAGGATATTTTACGAAATAATCCTCCCTTTCCTTATAGGATTTGTTTGCGATATCGACAACGCCATTTTCCTTGGAGTTGTTCACTACGCTGTCGGTCTTTGCAGATGCTCCCTTTCTGTAAATAATCCCTTGTTCGAATATGATTTCGTTCTTATCTACTGTCGTATCGATGGAACTTTCAGCAAAAATGCTATCAATTTGATTTTCAGTAATAACCCCTTCGTAATTGGTCCCGACATCAGATTTTATCGAATCCGACAATGCCTTAACATAGTCTCTTGAGTCATATACCACGAACGTTTCCTTTTCTTCATCTTTTTTGTCCGTATTTATGAATCTCTTATCGTTTGACATTTGTGCTGAACCGCCGGCATATGCAGCATTAATATCCTTGAAATCCCCGAATCCCACAGGAATGTAATTACCCGTCAAGACATATTTATTGTCTTCATCCAACAGTCTCTTCCCGCCGAAATTCCACATCTTGCTCGCGCCCTGCGTCTTCACTCTCTTCAGCACCGTATCGACAAATTTTCCCCTATCCTTACATTGCCTTACGAAATTTTCAAAACGAGGGTCGTTCTCTATACCCTTAAGTCCCTTTGCAAGATTGATTGCATCGAGTTTTCCAAAATCATTGGCTGATTCGGGACGGCTCTCATTCACCCCCATCAGATAATAATATGCCCTTGTTAAAAATGTTCCGACTATCGCGTCACAGAAATCTTCATCGGACAGATTCCTGACCTGATTGGATATCCATTGATATGGGTTTCCTATACCGTCCTTGTTGACTATATCATAAAGGGTACCTGGAAGCATTCGGTCTACTTGTGGACTTGGTGCATCTCTCATAAAATCTATATCAGATGATGTATTTCCGGAATTTCTTTCATCAAGGAATTTGTCCACCGTTTCTTGATATATCTTTACCGCGGAAAGTAAATCAAGCACGAAGTCAACCTCTTCAAGAGATTTTCCGCCAGGCATCTTACCGGGCCACACTGATACGTTTTTGGTTACCCCGTTTTCTTCTTTTTTCTCAAATATTTCCGTATATGGCGGAAGGTATTCTTCCGAATTCACCGTATCGGTTGCGACACCGCCGCCAAATACCTTTGCTATTTCCCTCGATTCATCCTCTGTTTTCAATTTTTCATAGATAACATCCGTATTCTTATAAAAAGAATGTATGAAGGTGTCCATATGGGCAAATACGAGGTTGTATATATTCTTTATGGTCGGTGAAAATCCAAGTGCGTCCTCGATAAGTTGATTCTCAAGGTTTACATAATCATCTATTTCTTTTTTTAGTTCTTCTTCGACTTTTCTGGACTCCTCCGGCATATTCTTAAGGAAAGTCTGTATCGCTTCGGTATTCACCTCGGACAGTACATAAACATGATACGTATTTTCCTTGCACGTGGCGAGCATGTTGGACACATATTTGAACGGCTCCGTGCCGCTTACGACACCGGCTTCGGTTTCATCTATTTCGCTGTTCTTGTCAATCACAAACTTATTGTCGGTATTCTTGGAATAGATTAGGGCCTTCATATCCTTATACCCGTTTTTCTTCCCTATCTCCAATCGGTCGTGCTTTATCTCCCGGTCTCCGTACTTTGCAAGCGACTCGAAAACAGGAAAATGTAAAGTACCATATGCCGTATCATATGCCTCTATTTGTGCTATATAGTTAGATATTTCCTTACCTAATTCTTCTTTGCTTTTGGTTGTCCCAATATATACCCTGTTCCCGCTGCTAAGCCATTCCTTAAGCGGGCAAGTATCTATCAAGTTCTTTATGGTATCAATTCTTTGGTTGGTCGACTCACTTATCTCTTCCCTTTTGGCTGCAGCCGATTCTTTCTGCGGACTTTTAGATATATCCCAAATTGCTTTGAGTATTTCAGGCAACGGCCTCATCTTCTTAATATCACCATTCCTGTCTGTAAAAGAAAATGTCCTGTTCTCAACCATTTCGTTCCAATATTCCTTACCATTTGCAAGATACGGGGCGACGGAAACAAACGACATCGGCATATCAACATACACCCTATACATCATTCCGATAAAACGTGCGTTTATGTTGAAATTTCCGCTTGACGCGTCCAATTCCAACTTGATATCATCATTAACGAGATAATATGTCACGCCCTTTCCGTAAAAGCCCTTTATCTTCAACTTGAACATTGGAGGCGGATATGTGAACAACGCCCTGTAGAGTGACCCGCCCGTGCCGTCATTGGTTAATAAGGATTTATCTTCGGGTGCAAGAACCGAAGCACCCCTGACATCAACAAATTTGATGTTGACCAAAGGAGTTAACCATGATTCAAAAGATATGTTTATAGATTCTATGCCAAGACATTCGTGCATCTTATCGTCAGGCATTAACGGATTGATGTCGGTAAAATTGGTTGTGAGGACTCCATCCGTTCCATGCAGGAACGATATCGTCCCTTCTGATGTCGAATAGTGCAATGTCTTGTAATTACCATCTTCCATTGCCCATCCGCAGGCCTTCCTGTTCGGAATCATCACCTCAAGGTCAGCAGCAATACAATAGTCCTCCAACGAGTTGAAAACAAGGTTATCGTTTGGGATATAATTCATCTCTTCCTCGCCTTCTCTGTTGAAGAAACTTACGTTTGTTGGGTCTATGTACTTAACCCTTCCGTTTATGTCGCTTGCGTTTGATGCCATTAGCCGTAATATTTGTTGTACTTATCTATCCCGTTCTTATATGCCGTCAACGCCGCATCCAAAGGGAACGGAATCCTTAACATCGTATTATCTTTAATGGAGAACTCCATTGAACCAACGTCAGGATTTGCCTGAAGGATTAGCCATCCATAGTTCGGGTTTCCGTAATAATCGTTGGAAATGATATCAAGCCTCGTCCTTCCTTTTTCATATTGGACATACATATCACTGTCCTGTTTCGGTATTTCCACGAACGGGACCATCTTTATTTCTCCATCTACTCTAAACTTTGAATATCTATCGTAATCTTCAGTCATAATCGTTATTCCTCCTTTGATTTTAAGTCCTCTACGAACTTAATGTTGCTTAATTGTGCATTATACGGGTCTGTCAAGTCGGTATATATTGAACTATTAGCATAATAATTGTATGTGAGTGCATTTTGTAGTGCATTTACAGGTCCGTCGATATCCTGACCGCCAATAAATGTGAAATTCATGCTGATATTTGCCATCATCGGCTGTACTCCTACACCCTCCGGGTTCAAATCCCACTGCGTTCCGCCACCATTGTCATAATCAATTGTTATGCTCGTTATCACTATCTTTGAATAGTAGAAATCACCGATTCTCAATATACAAATAGGTGGCCTTCCAAACGCAAGGTTTGCTGCCGACTGCATAAATTTGTCTTTAGTGGCGTTTTGGGCATTATCCTTACTGCTATGGCTACCAACCGTAGGGCCCTGTCTCGTACACTGCTGCAGGAAATTAAGCCTTGCGTTGAATCCCTCAGGGGTAAGCGAATGGAACGCCGGTTCAAAGAACCTTACCTTATCTACAATATTTTTATATACCAAATTATCCTGAGATTGTATCTCCTTGAAATACAGGTATTCGTTTCCGTATGTGTACTGCCCCTCTATTTGCATATCCTTTGTTTCCGTCTGAACAAATTCTGAGGTATTTTCATTTTCCTTAATCGAATTAGGGCCATTAGGACTCTCCGTCACGCCGCTTACTGAGTTTAACGGCTTTGCATCGTGTTTCAACTTCACCCTGAATGTTGCAACGGCACTTCTTCCTATCTTTGCATAAATGTCGTTGACATCACGCATATTACCGTTCACGAAGGTGTCAATCTCGACCCCATCTTCCATTTTAACCATATCCGGTTCAATGGAAGGGCATAGGTGAAGTATCAGCGCCTTCATTGCGTTCGCCCTGTCATTCGCAAGGTCTATATTGAGTTCATGATATCCATCTTTGGAAGCGAACCCCCTGACTATGACCTCTGATATTTCAAACGAATCCGCTTCTTTTCCGAACACTTTTCCGTCTGTGAACTGCGATTCTATCGATAATAGGTCTTTAAACGAATTCAGTTCGTTTGCCATTATGCCAAGTAAATCCTTCACGTCTTCCGTTTTCTCTTGCAAACCGCTTCCGTTGAGTTTGTATAATGATTCATTCTTATAGTTCGGCGTGAGGAGGACCTGACTTGAATACCTCTTGTCCATTTCGGTGAACGCCTCTGAACTTTCATCGCCCTCATATTGGCTTATCTTATCCTTTATAAGGGAAGGTTTTGAGATATACTGTTGCGCCGAGAAATTGTTTGGGAAAAACATAACGTATGTTTTCTCTATAAACTCCGAAGACGGCTTCAGTATCGGCGTTGTATTTTCAGCTTCTTTCGGCTTGTCAACATTCTTTTCTTCTATACTCAACTCGGGTTCAAACACATTAAGTTGCCCGCAACCTGCAAAGTATCTCAATATCTCCTGTTCTCGTTCTTCCTTGTTTGTTGCGCCGTCATCTCTTCCGGTCCCTCTCCACTTGTTAAGTATTGAAGGATGGTCTATAAGTAAAGTGAAATTAAGCGTTCCGCCTCTCTCTGTATTCGCATATGTATATACCTTCTCTCCCCTTCCGATAAACTCATTGTCTCTCCACGATGTATTTATATTCTCCGTGAATTTTAGGTTATAAGGCGGAAACCACATTATCCTTCCTTTAAACGGACCGATTTGTTCCTCGGAAAGGTATTTGCTAGTTGCAAAATCTTTCCAAGCAAGGTTCTCAATTGAGAACATATATCTCTTCAGGGCTTCTCTGGTCTTACCGCCATGTGTGACAATTTTCCCGCTATCATTATACGGCGTTATCTTTACAAACCCCGACGGGAGGAGAACTGAATTGTTTGATAACCTTTTGGCTCCGTTATTCGGTCTCAATGGGCCTAATTTTGCCTGTGTCTCCTCAATGCTCATAAATTTATTACCGTCAACGAATGGCCTTATCCTGTCCTTCATCGTTGAATATTGGTGGTGGGCAGTCCAAACCCTGCAATATGGATTATCGAATCCCGTAACCTTTCTGTCGGACAAGTCCGCCCTTAAGAGGTTCCTACCCCTTGAAATACCTTCCGATGAGTATGATGAGATAAGTTCATCATTGGCAAAATCGTCCTGATTGTCAGTATGGAACCTGTTGATTAATGATTTTATCTTATTTTCCCTGAACAGGTTGTTAACTTTGTTGATTATTGTGTCACGTTCTCCGTTGGAAACACCTATTTTCGGCGTGAATCCAGGAGAAATACTTATCGGGTTAACGGAATTAACGGGGCCTGACCCGTCCACTTCCTCATAATATGAGTATGTGGCGTTTCCTTCCCTTGCATTGCTTCTGAAAGAGCCACTTTTTAGTTTTGGGTTTATCTTATGGTCAGCATCCGACCATCTCGTCTTATCGTTTACATCATAGATGCTCTTTTCATCAGGAACCCTATAATATGATGCCGTATCTTCGTCGTTTTTGTTTAGTCCGTATGGATATGTATGACCGAAGCCACGATAACTGTCCCTAAGTTTACTCTGTATGGTGTTTTCTTCGCGATAATATTCCAAAAGCCCTTCTGAAGGAATATCTATCTTCGACTCCGTTACATCCCCGAACAGGTTGTCCACAATATAAATGTCTCCGTAATTGTGTTTCTCATATGAGCCGCTATTCACTTCCCCATAATGGCTCGTATAGCGTTCGGCCTTGCTTGAAGATTCTACTGCCTTGTTTGTTTTTCTCTTCTCTGAATACTTGTCCCTGACCTGTTCACCTATCTTCACAATATCCTTTCCAAAATCAAGCCCGTTTAAGCCGAAATGCTCGTTATGATATGTTCTCGTACCATATACCGCTTGTGTTATGGAATCGTCGCTTGCGTGTACTTGATGCGGATATTCTTCATTTGAATAGAAATCAGTCATAACCCAAGTGTCTGAGCCTGTGAGCATAGACTTGAACCTGGTGTTCCTTTCCCTTAAAAGACTGCCGAGGAAAGAAAACGTGTCTTCCGTCATTGATTCCTTTGCCGCATTGGTGTTCTCTTCATTCACTGAATAATAATCACCTATCATGCTTGCATTCAGTCCGGCCTGTGCTAAATCATTTCCCCTCAGCATCACGCCGTCCGTGTTTCTTATCTTCTCGTTTTCCCCTTCGGTGCCATACGAATATCTGCCAATCTTGCCGGCATTATAATTCCTCATCATATTGTCAACGAGAAAACCTCTCCTTGTGGAATATTTTCTTATCCCACCTGTCAGATTCCTCTGTATGACATAATCTCTGAAGCCATAGACCGACCTGTTTCCAAGTACAAGTCTACTTAACATGTTAATAATTCCTCCGGGCATCTTTTATTCTTCTTTAAAGTATTATAATGTGACTAAATTATCAAGCATTTGCGGTTGGTATATTGTTTCCTAACGTTCTACTTGACTTGTAACCGCCGTACTTCTGTACATTCATTTCCTTGATGATTTCCTGTGTAAGTTTCCTTAGGAGTGCAGGGTCTTTCTTTATCTCCGCCATTATGTCAAAACTCTGTCCGTTCGGCGTTTTGAGTTCAATTTTTCCGTCAATCTTGACTTCGATTGGCCCATTGTTTGAACGTCCATTTTCGTTCCCTTCTTTCTCTGCTCTCCAACGCATTTTTTCCATAACGGAAAGATGTCCGCTCTTTCCATCCTCGGGCTTTCCTCCTTTGATGCTAATTGGAGATATGTACGCAGTGCCGATTTCAAACGTTGCAGTATTAAACCTGTTCTTCTTGGCCTCGGCCCTTCTCTCTTCTCTTTCCTGCCTCTTTTCTTTCTTTGCTTCCTTATCGGCTTCCCTCTTGTCCGCGACCGCATTGATTTGGTTAACAATGTCGGTATCACCTTCCCTAAGAAGTTTCTTTCTAAGAGAATTCGACATCTTTCCTGTTTGAAGGGCTTTGTCGATGTCGCTTAGTCTTCCCACACTATAGTTACCCTTCCTTTCAATTCCGAGTTTCTGAAGTTGAGAATCAACAAGTTTTTCGTTCCTCACCTTCTGTACCTTAACCACGCCTATAGCGGCTCCTGCAACTGCGCCGATGGCAGCGCCAACGGCATTTCCAACACCAGGTATAACGCTTCCTAACATCATACCCATTGCCGCGCCTTCAAGGGCCGATGAACCAGCCTTCATTGCCATATGCGCTCCGCCGCCTTCCTTTATTTTTCCACTCGCGACTAACGCATCGGTTGCAATATTACCTGCTGCACCAATTATTCCAACGCCTGCTCCCTTTGCTGCACCTGCCGCAAGTTTTGTTCCAATCTTTGCTGCGCTTTTTCCTCCAACCTTAATCGCTGTCCTTGTTGCAAGTCTTCCTGCTCCTCGTCTTCCGATACTTGCTTTCCCTGCGTCAACCGCGCCCTTCGTTACAGCGCTCTTTGCTCCTCCGAATATTTCTTTTCCTGCAGAGTTGAATACTTTTGTTCCTACCTGACTGTAAGATTTTCCTGCAGATGATATTATCTGTTTTCCGCCTTTTATGTTTGCCGCAATAGTGGATGGAGAAGAAGTTACGGGCGCTGTTAGACCCCTTCTTCTTATTGCTTTGAATAATCTTCCACCACCTCTACCACGAAGCGTTCCAATCGCGGTTGTAAAACTAAAAAGTGTCGTTAAACTATTAAGTATTCCGTGGAACCAATTCTGACCGCCAAGCCATCCGGTTGCTCCCTTTTCGCCCTGTCCGGCCCCCGTACGCTCAGAAAATCTTGCCTGTACTGCCTCTCTCTGCTTCACGAAGCCCTCCCTCATATCCTTCAGGCTTCTGACATCCCTCGCAATATCCTTGATGTCTTCGCTTTGGCTCTTGGTTTCTCTGACGAGTAAGTCCTTATCTTCGTTTTCAAGTTCATCTATTGTCTTGAATTCACCGTTTATCGACACACCGGCTTTTCCTTCCCTTATCTCTCCTGAGTTTTCAATGAGTTTCTTTATATCCTCATTTAAGCCGGAAGCATGTGCACTACTGTTTATCTGTGACCTGATTTCCTTAACGACAATGTTCCTGTTGACATTCTCCATTACCTTATTGAAATCCTGTCCCGTTGCCTCCGCATATGCCTTGAGCCTTTGTTTATCAAATGCAGAAGTGTATGCTTCTCCCGTCTTTCTGTCATAGACTCCTATGTTGGCTATGATTTGCTCCATCCTCTTTTGGGTATCCTCAACACCCATCAAAGAATCGTGAAGCATCCCGAGCGGGTCGGCAGCTGCAGCAAACGGTCCGCCAAGGACTTGAAGTTTGGCAGCGTTCGTAATAGATTTTTCAATCGTGTCAAAACTATTTGCAAACGACTGAATCTGAGACATGTCCATCCTTATGGCTGCGGCTCTCTTTGCCATCTCCTCCATACCCTTCAATCCGTTCTTGAAGTTGTATGTCTGAGCCATTGCCAAACCCTGTTGGACATTCTTTGCGTATCTTTCAAGCGAGATTCCTTCCTTCGATGCCTGAGCATACATTTTGCCTATATGACTGCTTGCATCGGAAAGGAATACTCCCATCTTTTCGAATTCAGGAAGAAGTTCGGTACCTAATCCCTGTGTGGCAAAATTAACGGCGGCTAAATTTTCTTGGTCTTCGTTACTTAATCTTATGTTTCTTCCGGCCGCCTTTGCATAATTGCTTTGGAGTTCTAAGAGCTCTTGTGCAGAAGTATTATAATTTATTCCTATTCTTCCCCTTGCTACGTTTTCAATGGTCTGTTTCCTAAGGGCTTCCATTCCCTTTTGAACCAAACCCACCGTTTTGGCGTACTTAGACGCTGCTGCATCTGCATTAGCCCAAGGGTCGTTTAACTTTTGTACAGCAGATATAACATTTGCTACCGAATCATATATTTTTTTAATACTTGCAGTTATTCCGTCTGCTTGTTTTCTTTGTTTTAAATAATCAGTATCCCTCTTTGCTGCTGCAAGTTCTGCTTGTTTTTCCCGTATTTCGTCCTGACTTGCACCTTGTTCTTTAAGTTGTTGTAATTCTTCTTCAAGTCGTATCTCTTCTTCTATGGCTTCATTTATAAGTCTTCTATATTCCTTCTGTTTTTCCAACGGCCCAAGAGCCTCAGTATAGTCAATTGATGAACGAGAATTTCTAAATCCCGAACCTTTTTCGACATATCCTGCGGATTCAAGTGCATCAAGAATATCGTCATCGGATATCCTTGGGTTAATATTAAATATATTTCTTAGTTTGGTTAAATCAGCCATATAAAAACTCAATACAATTATTCAAATATAAATAGGACAGGTACAATTATTTAAGAACTAAAAATGGGCAGCATTTGCCGCCCATTAATAAGAACAAAATTTATAACTAAAAAACATCGTTTTGCGACCTCCTTGCAAATTCGTTTATTGCGCTTCCTTCGAGATGTTGGGTTGAGCCGCCCTTTGATTGGTTCATTTCCCTTTCCGCAGCGTCGGCCTCCATATTATGTTTTCTAATGAATGCCCTTCTCTCCTGTATCGGAATGTTCATCACCATCTCATAACTCATACCGACATGCTTTATGCAACCCCAAATCTCTTCTATCCAGTTCTTATAATACTCAGTCGGTGAGATTGAGAAAAAGGAATTGGTCAAGTTGAAGAAAGGTTTCAAAGGAGCCACCTCCCAACTCCTCGGGCCTGTTTACCTTAATCGTATAATCGATACCAGGCTCGTTATTGGCAATATACTTCCTGAGAGCCGTGGAATCCTTGATTCTCATTGTCTTGATGAAATTTGAAATGTAGTCCCTGTCGGTGATTCCGTCAACGGCCATAATAAGAAGGTTCAGCCTGTTCGTCAACTGCTTATTGAACATCTGCTCGTTGTCATCAATCTTCTCAGCCCAATCCTCAAGGGTTCTGATTGCCTTCCTGACCTTAATCTTATCATCTGCACTGAGTTTCTTTTCGGCCTCGATGAATGTATCAAGGTTATTCACATAGGTTTCTATCGCGGTCTTCCTCAACTTCTCATCCTCCGCCGTCTTCATCTTCTCAAGGATAAGCGTATCCCTGTGGGTAGGGAATCTGAACTTAACCTCAACCCCGCTTTCAGGAAGGGTAAACGGGAACCATCCGTTAGAATCTCCCTTAAGGTTGAACTCCTTCATCTTCAACTCTGAAAGGTCAATTACGGATTCAAACTCCTTTCCAGTTACATTATCCGTTGCCGTGATAGGATATTCGTTTCCATAACCGTTCATCCTGAGGAAAAGGATAATCGCGTCGCGGTCACCTTCAAGAAGGTCAAGGGGGTCAATCTCCTTGCTCATCAACTTTGCATTGATGAGATAATCAAGAATAAGATTGTCCCTGTAAAGGTTAGGTGAAACAATCATATTTTCATCATATGCGGTAAGATAAGAAACTGATACTTTCTTAATCTTGTCCTTATATCCCTCGCCCTTTGACGGGAGGTTGATGATATCGAAGTTCGCTCCCGGCTGATAAGTTCCCTTCTTCGGTATATATTCCTGCTCGAGCCTCGTCTCGGTCTCGTTCACAGCCGTCTTTACCTTTTCGGTCTTCTGTTCTTCTTCGTTCATCAATTCCAACGCCGCCTTTGATATCGCATCAAGGTCATTCACCTTCGCATTCGATACCTTCTTTTTCTTCTTAAGGTCATCTATGTTCCCGCCATACTGAACATATTGGTCGATGATATCCTGTTCTGCGGTTTCAATCAACTTGATTTCCTTGTCAATATCCTCCTTGGTATATTTCCTTGTTCCATCTTCGTTGAGAGCCGCCTTAAGCCTCTTCTCAGTCTCCTTCTTCGTCTTCTCATACATATCGTATGATAATTTCAACTGTTTGAGACTTCTCTCCTCATTTACTTCTACCATATTAATGTCTTTTTTTCTTATTTTCCTTTATAATCTGTTTTTCTTCTTCTATCCCGAACCGTTCCTTAAGAAACTCCATCACCTTGTACGGATTATTCCTTATGTCGTGTTCCCATATCCTTATCAATGCATATCCGTGAATCGCCGCCCATTCGTTCTTTATCTCATCAACCCTGTGATTCCGCTTCTGCATCGGGCTCATTTCCTCGTAAACCTTTCCGTATGAGTGATAGTAATCGCCATCAACCTCAATCAGCACATTCAAACTCGGGAGATAAAAATCATAGTAACGCTTTATGTCCTTCGCGTAGAACTGCTTGCTGTATTCGACCTTCAACTTCTTAAGTATGTCCCGTTCAAAAATCGATTCCAACTTCGATGTTCCATACTTCGGATGCGGTTTCTTACTCCTTGCTATGTTCTTCTTGATAATCTCCGAGACCGTCGGCTTCTTTTTCTTCACGGTCTTCGACCTCGGTTTCTGATATGTTCCGCTTTTCTTTACAGGTTGTAATCCCATGTTTCTTGTATTTGAAAGTGGCGTAAGAACTCAATATATCATCAGACTTGTATGTAAGCCCGTTGAGCCCCAACCTTTTCACCTTTACCTTCGAGAAGGTTTCCACTCTTATTATTCTTCCTGTTGGGTCCAAGAACTCGATAGTCACCTCGTTGAACTTGCCCTTCTTATTTAAGTAGTTGAATGGTGAAAAGTCCTCGGTCTCATAAAATGCAACATGAAATTCTTTTTTATCAAAATCATATCCGACATAATGAGGATAGTAAACAGGGATATCACCAATGGTTACGATAAACATATTTGTCTTAAGTGGATTCACGCTACCATTTGGACTTCTTAGCCTAACAGACTCGCCCGTCATCTCATAAGGAAGTTGTTTCGTTACCTGTTCCTTCGGCTCATCGTATGCCAATGCCATCGTCTCCTCAACCTTTACAGATGCAATGAAATTTGCCAACGCATCCTTCACGGGCAATATCTCCCGTTCGGAACACCCTCTTTCCTCCATCTGTCTGATAGTATTCTCGTACATCTTTATCGTCGAATTGTAAATTGAACTGTTCTTTTCCATCTTGATATACTTTTACATATAAAAATAACCATTACGATTTATTAGTCAATAACATTTTATATCCTGCAACTATTTATATTTGAAAATTGCAATTTATCATGAAAAAAACAGTTAAGCAGAATATATCTGAAATGAAAAGATTGTCTTCAAGGATTCCTAAGACGATAAACGAGGCAATCAACTTCCAAGAGGATGATGATTTGGAGATGCAGGACGAACCGATGGACGGCATTGACGCTGAAGAACCTATGGACGAGCCAAAGGAAGAAAGCGGAATGGATGTAATGGCATTCGTTGACGACATCCGTAAGAAATCACTTAAGGGTATGGCGCAGTTGGCTGACAACCCTGACGACGAGCGTTACCAACTTCTTAAGAAGATTTGGCAGATTTGTGATAAGAAACCTGAGCAGCAGACAGCATTCAACCGCCCTGAACAGTCACAAAAGCCTCAGCAGCCAAGCGTTGGAATGATGTAAAAATTGAAAAACAACTATTTATATTTAAAGATAATAACAAGAAAAACATAATAAACTGATTATGAGCGATTTACTAAGTAAAATTCCTAATGTTTATGAGCCATTAAGGAAAAATAGATTTATATTCCGTTTCCCTGCAGACCTCGGAATACAGGAGTGGACAGTTGAATCAGGTCGCCGTCCTTCTATCAATCAGAACGCTACCGAAATCCAGTTCCTTAATACATCAACTTGGGTTCTTGGTAGATACACATGGCAGGAAATGCAGTTGACATTCCGTGACCCTATCGGACCTTCAACCTCTCAGGCAATTATGGAGTGGGTTCGTCTCGGTTCAGAAACAGTTACGGGTCGTCAGGGCTACGCAGCAGGTTACAAGCGTGATGTCGAACTCGAAATGCTTGACCCTACCGGCGCTGTCGTTCAGAAGTGGATTCTTAAGGGCTGCTTCCTAACGAATGTTGAGTTCGGTGACTTGAACTACGGTCAGGATGACCTCGCAACAATCACCGCAACGCTTCGTCCTGATTATTGCATCCTTTGCTACTAATAAGAAAGATACATATTGTGTTAACGAAAAAAGCAGGAGTTCAATCCTGCTTTTTTTGTTCATAATTCTCTGACAGCCCGTTTTTCGGCCCCCATCCGAATATATCCCAACGCTTTTGCCATGGTATAATCTTGACATATCTTTCCTTGCATAATCTCAGTGCAGTCCTCCAATCCATAAGTTCCGCATCGAATATGAGCCGTATCCTTTTTTTGCTTAATATGCAGCATTGCGGCCTTTTTGCCTTGTCCTCGAAATCCGAAGAATCGCAGGGGAATATTCTTCTATAATTTGACTCGTACCCAAATTCTTCTTCTATGGCTTTTGCAAAATCATATCTTGACGCAACTCCTGCATCTGTATAATGAAATGTCCTGTTGCTTATATGTTTTGCATTTTCCCAATGTAATAGCAGGTGGTCAACGATAAAGTCCGCGAGATTACCCGCATATGTGGGACATCCTATTTGGTCATGGACATAGTAAAGGTTTTTTCCTTCATCTTTTGCCCTTTCAATGTTGTCAATCGTCTTCGTCAAGAAATTTTCGCCGTATTCAGAATAGAGCCATGAAGTCCTTATTATGTAAGCATCCGGATATATTGACCTGATTGCCTGCTCCCCACAATACTTTGAGACTCCATATATATTCAGCGGATTGCATTTGTCTGATTCGCTGTATGCGGCTGTTTTCGTTCCGTCATATACATAATCAGTTGATATATGTATCAGTCCTACATTTCTCTCCTTGCACTCAATCGCAAGATATGTCGGGCCAACAGCATTGACCATATAAGCCATTGTCCTGTTATCTTCAGCATTGTCAGTCTTTACATAAGCAGCGCAGTTGACGACTACATCGGGCTTATATTCATCAAGCGCTTTCACTATTTCTTCTCTGTTCGTTATATCAAGTTCTCTTCTGTTAAGGAGTACGAACTGAATCTGTTTTCCCTGAACCCTGTCAAATGCATCTTCCATGCATCTTCCAAGTTGTCCGCCAGCGCCTGTTACTAATACCATCATCATAATATATCCATAATTTTAATTAAGATATAGGCAAATGTGGTAAAAGTCAATAATGGCGGGTGTTTACCCGCCATTATCAGTCAATTATCGTCCAAAGTTCTAAAAACTTGTTGAAATCTTCATACGGTATCGTTGTATATCCGTCGTCACAGAATGAAGGGCCCCATGAATTCCTTATGATAAATCCCTTCTCGTCATACCCTACTATTGATATTGCGTGGTATCCAAGAAGCCCGCTTGATGTCTTGTTCCAAAAATCGCAATTGTCAGAATACACAGGAAGTGCACCGAAGCATGGGCCGTTCATTATAATCGCCTGTCTTAGTACAAGCGGATTCAATACCATTCCGTAAGTACCTATACCTATGGTTCCTTTTGAATATCTTACCCCATTATGTCTCAGATAACGGAACGCATCCTTGAACGACATTCCTTCGCCTTGGGTTGTTTTTGCGTTGTATATATCCATAAGGGCTATCTTATTCTCGTTGTTCGACCCGTCATTAAGATTCTCCTTCCAATTAAGGTATGCCGAACAAGAACAGGGAACGCATATTGAAAGGCTTCCTTGATTGATAACCGAAGGTAGATATGGCCTAAAGGAATATTCCGAGGGAAGGGTTGGCTCCTGCCCCATAGTTGCCCCGAATATATATTCAGTTCCGTCAATCTTTGATGGAACGAATCCGAAATTTGTGTTTTCCATCGTCGTGTGTCGTTTATTTTGTTATTCTTCTTGTAACTATATAAGGCTCATTGGTTCCTGTTACAATGTAGATAATCTCGTTCTTTCCGGTCTGTTTTATGTACATCCTCTTGACGATATTCTCACCCGTTTCATAGTCCTTGAATCCATTCAATATCCATGTGTCAATATTTGGAAGGTCGTCCGCTTTGCATATTGAATCTACCTGCCAATTAGTGGCATTCATTGTGTAAGAAGTGAACATTTGAGTTCCATAGACGATGTTGCTATCATCTTTTGGTACTTTGGTAAGCCATCCGCAACTTGCGACTGATACGCATATCATAACCACCGCCGCCAAATTTGCAAAAAATTTCTTCATAACTTAGTTTTTCTATAAATAGTTCAGTATTTCGCCAACATCTGTTAAAACCGGATAACAATCGTATGACGAATTTTTTTCTGACAAAATTTTGTGTTCCTTCGTAGTATAATAAATCAATTTTATCCCATTTTCAAAACACATTCTTTGTTTGTTAATATCCAATTCTTGTATATGTTTAAATTCATTAATTTTCCATTCTTCTCCTTTACCAGCAAAATCTGTTGGAACAAAATGCTGTATTCCTTGGCACTCTATTCCTACCGAATACTTTGGAAGAAAAAAATCTAACCTTTGTTTTCCGAAATCAGCATCTTTCTTGTATTCTGAAATATATTCTATTTTATTTTCCTTCAAAAATTCCCTTACATTTCTTTCTAATTTGCTTTCATTACATTCCGGACACCCAATTCCTTTTCTTATATTATGTGGAGATTGTAAAAACTCACCATGTTCTTTGCATATCAAAATTGATTTTTCGTGCGTTGTTTTATACTTAAATTTTGAAAAATCATATTTATCTTTTATCCATTGCGGTAATGTATCAACGAACTCTTCTGTAGTATATCTATGATTTTTTTTACACTTTGGGCAGTCTGCTTTTTTATCTATATGTCCTGTTGGTGTTTGCCAAAACTCTCCATGTTCTTTTCCATTTTCATCTTTTTCATGACAAATTATGCAAACAGGAATTTTTTGATTGATATATTCAACTTTAGAATAATCATATTTATCCCCATGAATCTTTCTTGCCTTTTCTATGAACTCATCCCTTGTTAAAGAATTGTTCTTTGCTGAGTTTATATAACGGCAAACGGGACATCCCCTCCCTTGAACATGTGCATCAGGTGTTTGCCAAAACTCTCCGTGTTCGGGACAGATTATGCAAACCTTTTCTTTGCACCCATTATAAACAACCTTTGAATAATCATACTTATTTCCGTGAACCCTTTCAGCGTCTTCAATAAAATCATAAATGTTCTTCTTAAGCATCTTTTTTTTCTCTTTTACAATAAATAGTATTAAAATCCTAAAAGAGTTTCTTTTGTTGAAATATATTAAAAGAAAAAACACACAAAATTTGTGTGTTTTAACTTAATTATTAAAAATTTTTAATTTTCATCAAAACTTATCGATTCCGGATATACGACAAAACTGATGCTGATGTATTCGAGTGCAGGGGTAGGTTTGATGAGAATCTTTGCAGGAAGGATGTGCTGGTCTCTCGTTTCAGGGGTTACTTCGGTAATAACCCTATAGTCGAAGATACCGCGATTTGCTTTAACATCTGCGAGGATTGGCTCAACGAGTCCTCTGAACTGCTTCTCGAGAGTATCGTCATACTGTTCGAAGATGAGGTGCTTTGCAGCGTCGCTGACGAGCTTCTTAACACGAATCATAAGTCTCCTTACATTGACCCTATTGAGAGGACTCTCCCTTCTGTAAGCGGTCTTGTTACCCCAAATCTTAACGCCGTCCTGTGCGAAGGTCTTGACAGGGTTAATACGTGCCTCATAGAGAGTGTCTTCCTCTGCGAGGGTTGTCTTGTGGAGGGCCTTGATACACTTAACTTCACCACGCTGTGTACCTGCAGGTGCAAACCAAGGGAATGACTCGTTGTCAGTCTTAGCCATATTCCTTACAACGTCCTTCGTTATAGGGAGTTCGATATACTTCTTGTTAGCAGAATCGAAATACATAACCCAAGGGAAGTATGTCGCCGCATATGAAGTGTCAATATCCTTATCTTCAAAGGTGCTTGCAACTTCCATTACGTCCATATCCTTAGGGGCGTTCATAATATAAAGTGCGTCACCACCACGTCCGTAATCAGCATCTTCAATAACATCAAGTGCCTCTTCGGTCAGAAGCGTATTCCTTTCCCAATCAATACCAGGCGTTGCGAACACATTGATGTCAACATCCTGTGGATTTGAGAACACCCTATAACCTGCAAGATATGCATAGTAGTCAGTCGTAATAGCGGTTGAAGGAAGGTCAAGATGTAACTCTTCATTTGATGAAATCCTCTTGAACAATGTGTCGCCACTCTCTGCTACATGGTACTGTGATGACTTGAATTCATCAGTATTACTTCTTCCTTCTCCGTTTGCTGTTCTGTTGACGTCCCATCCGTCGAATCCGCCATAGAAGCATACGGTGAATTTTCTTACAGCAATGTCATCATAAATGGTTTTCCTCAAGATATTAGCGTTTATAAACCTAGGTTCCTTTGTCTCACTTCCAACCTTGGTCTGTGATACTGTGGTGAAACGATAGCCATTGGCGCCATCAACATAGATATCTCCTTTTCCATATCTATTCAGAATAGCATCAAGATGGAATCCATTACTTAGTCTACTGCCGTCAATGGCATAGAACTGACGTCCCTTGTAAGAGAATATATCCCTTTCTATACCAAAGGCCTTGCCGTTTGCAGTTACATAATCGCTGAAACCGAAATACTGCCTCTTAGGTTTGATTTCCTTGTTGAGTAATGTATTGTAAAGGACGTTCACCTTCTTATCATCATCACTATCTGCACTCTTTCCGTAGAAAGGAAGCGGATATCCAAGGAATCCTGCAGGGATGTGGTTACTCAAGTCTTCGCCGTCAGCCATTTCTACCGCAATATACTTTGACTTGATTTCGAATGCACCGTCATAAGTACCAATCTTATACGCAACATACGATGCATCGCCCTCTATAAGTGAACAGTTGCTGAACCTTTCAAGAACCATTGGAGATACATCGGTATCATTAAAGTCCCTGACAACAACGTCAAACCGTCCGGTTTCGGGCTTGATATTCTGAATTGAAACCTTTACCTGATAGTTGGATGCGTCACCGTCTGAAATAGTGTAGAACCTGAACAGTTTTACCATTGTTGCTTCGTTTTCATCAGCGGCAACCTCAGAAACAATCCAAGGGGTGATTGCACACCTGTATGGCTCTAAGTAGTCATCATATGCGTTTCCATCCTGTGTTTCGCCACTAACAAAAACCGTCTTGTTTGCAGGCTCTTCTGTGTTACCTGTTGATGAAGGTGCTGATGTGACATATGTATAAGGCGACTCAGGGACATCAAACGTCACTGCAGTGGTATAGTTATAATTGTAAACGCCATCAGTAGTGGAAGGTCTAGACTCGGCAAATGTATATTTCGTATAAGCCTTTACCATCTCACCGGACAATTCATTAACTTGGCTACTTACACCTGTTGCGCCGACAAATGAATATTCAAAAATTGAATCAATGTAAATAGGAGTGTTTCCTTCAGGGGATGTTGACAATACCTTATAAATGTAGTCATTATCAACAGGATTCATTGATACATTGTACTTATATTCCCCATTGTCAGTCTTTACATTTATTCTGAACCTTATACTATCACTGTCGATTGGAGTGCCGTCTGATGAAAGCTCCATACACTGTGCATCATATGCCTGTGGAGTATATGGGCCAACAGTAACTTGAGTTACTTCTTCACTGTAACTTTCTACGGTCTCGCACATGTTTTGTTCATCAATCACATACTTCATCCTACTCCTTAAGACGATTCCTGGTTTGTCGGTATTGGTAAAGATAGTCCACGCCTTACCTGCATGGTATCCTGAGAGACCAAGTACACGAACAACATTAAGTCTCCTTGACTCTTCAAGGTAACTCTTTGCTACATATGGAAGTTCATATTTAGGAAGTCCGTTCTTGAACTTCGCGGTTGATGTTCCGCCGAAATAATCGACGAATTCACCCCAATTCTCGATTTCGATGTTTTCAAATGCGGGCCCATACAATGTTTCTCCAGCGAGTCCAAGGCTGGTAATACCAAGACTCTTGACTGAGTAAGTTACATCTTTCTCTTCTGTGTAGATGCCAGGTGAAACATGGCCGCGTCTTGCATCACTTATCATATCTTCAAAATGTTTTTATTCTTATTTTCTAATAAATAGCGTAAATATCCCAAAAAAACTTTTTTACGAATAGCTTATTGTTTTTTCGTCAACGCCTTCACTCTTTTTATATGTTGACGTAGGGTCGAATCCGTTAAAGATAACGTCGCCTCCTTCGTAATATCTTACCTTATCAACTTTTGCTACCTTTATCAAGTCTCCCTTCCTGAATCTCAATCCTTCTTCAGGCTCAACAGGGTTGTCATTGATATAGAGTTTGAAAGAACGGACATTCTCAAGGACGACATCCGACAATGCAAATTCACAATCCATAGTGAACGTATATCTGTTATCACACGCTTCGAAATGAACGGTTATGATTATCGGAACATACGCATAATCAGACTCTTTCTTGTAATCGCAAGGAAGTTCCTCAACCTCGGCGTAACTATGCTTGACAGAATCACCCTCCAATCCTAAGAATTTCATTTCAGGACGTTCTTCAACAACAAGGCTGTCCTGCGTTATGATATACGCCTTAACGGTTATGTTGTACGACTGTGAGTAAAACTGCCTGTTGTCTATGCTGTACTCGGACTTATCTGAAATGTCATTGAGTTTCATCGGCATGAAATGTCCGTTAGGCCTTATGTAGCAATTGATTGACTTGAACTTATCATTCATCATCTGATTGAACTCGTTGAGCAATTCGTATTTGTTCGTCACAACGCTTACCGTGTAGATGAGGTCGATTGCAAACGGCTGTTTCATTCTGTAATCGGTGTAGTATTTCCTTCCCGCACGGTCTCTTGACTCAACCCTTCTCATGAGGGCCGTCCTCTCTCCCGGAATGTTCATTGTGCTTCCGACAATCGTTCCCGCCTTCGGGTTGTTCTCCCTTGAAATGGTCTTGAAGTTCAGGAGCATGTTCTTCTTGTTGTCAACATTCTGCCATGTCTGCATATACTCCGTGAACCTCTGATTGGAGAAAAGGGAAACCGTCGGCAACTTCTGCCCGTCAAATGATATCCCAAGGTCTTCATCAACCCATCTCTTGAACTCTTCGTCTATGTCCTTGTATTCAACAGGAAGCGGTAGCGGAGTGCTGTCCTTTACGACTTCCTTCGCTAAGTTCGCCCTTCTCTCGGGGCCATATGGCCTATGGCGTAGTCTTAATAGATTCTTATATTCCCTACTCATTATCCTGCAAATTCATTTGTATCAACGCTTGCGCATTGTATCGTTCTCGCATAAGGTTTTGTTCCGTACATCGTGAATTTGTTCGCCGTCATACCAACCCTGCCGTCATCGGTGACCGTGAAATACTCCCTATGGTCTGATGTTATCTGAACACCAATGTAATCACCCCTTGAAATGTCACAGCCGTATTCTTCCAATGTGGAAAGTAAGACGCTGAAAGTTAGTTTTCCTGTCTGTGCGTACATTCCTTTCTGAAGGGTATTGTCGTACGCCTTCATCTCCGCATCGGTAATCTCATAGATAACGGGTATCTCAACAGGGGTCTTGTACCTTACGGCATTCTTGTCCGCTTCCACATATACATCATTGACCTTCGTCTTTGAAAGGTCAACCTGATAGAGGATAACAGTTTGATTCGCCTGCTGTTCCAAATACTCGGTAGCAAAAGCCACTTGGAGGTCGTAGTCTTCGGCCCCAAAAAACTTGTTGTTCCTTGTAATTGGAACTTTTTTCTTTCCGTTAGGTATTTTTACTTCAAGTGCCATTGCTCTTTATACTTTTCAAATAATTCGGGATACTTCTGTTTCAACATTGAACCGAGTTTTCCCTTGAATTCTTCTTTTTGAGTATCATTCAACTTTTTGTATTGGGCAACGAGTTCCTTGACGACCTCTTCGTCTCCCTTTTTCAAGCCCTTTCTAAGTTCGTCCTTGACATTCTGCATCTCAACGCCCCTGTCCAATATCTTGAACCCGTTCTCTATTGCCGCCTGACTCGTTCCGAATACATCTTTCGTTACAATCTTGTCCCTCCATGGGGCGTCGTGCGTCTTATCTGCCTTCGGTATTCCCAATCGTTCAAGCATTGAGGACATATCCTGCGTAACGGCAAAAATTATGTTGTTATATTGAGCGATTCCGCTTATAACCTTGAGCATTCCCTTATATCCCGTAGGCGCAAAGTAAGCACAAAGGAAAAATCCGTTAATCCATAAGCCGAAAAGGTAACTTCCATCGACTTCATATCCCATAATCGGTTGTCCTTTCTTTCCATTGCACAAGAAATGCAGCCATGTGATAAACCCGACTGCCTGCTTGCCCTCTTTGGACATCATCGCATTATAATAATTCTTATATACCTTATAGGCGTTCGTATCACCAAATATTTTCTCAATATTAGCGTGATACCTCGGATTTTGCTTATGCTTTTCATAAATCTGCTTGGAAATCTCGTACTCTTTCCCAAAAACTTGTGAAGGGACTATCATATCAGATTCCTTTATAGGCCCTGAACGGCCAACTTGACCAATGCTCAGTTCCAATAACAGACTTGATAACGATTCTGATACTATTTTTCTTATAATGTTTTCATTCAACACCATAATAACATGGTTTTAGATATAAATAGTTCCTTGTTTTCAATTACAATACAGGTTTAAGTACCTTGTTTTGACAATAACAGACAATATTACTAGTAATAATTAAAACAATATATAATCTATCTATAAACTTTCTAGTTTTATTATATAATAAGCTTTTAAATCGCGGGCGCGGATGCGCGTGCGCATAAATACATTATTATTTTGTTTTTTTAAAGATTTTTTTGTAAAATATATTAAGAAAAACTATAGTTGATGCTCAGTGTAAAGAGAAAGTATGAAGCGATTGAGAAATTAAAGAGTTATAAGGGGCTTAATCCTTACCTATGTAGGTTAAAACGCGATGCAATTTCCTATCAAAATGTGTCGTGTATAACCGATTTTGCTGTTGAGTATATATTTGAAAACGAAAATCGGGAACCGAAGGTCGTAGGAAAGACAATGAAAATTGCCGATTGGTATGGAGAAAAACTTAAGAACGATTATAGCATAGAATTCACGCCGGAAAAGGTACAAATATTGGTTTATATAGGAGAAACATCTTCAACATTCCATTGTTTTGTGAAGTGGAGAAAGAGCATGGAGCCGTTTGAATTGTTTATTCCTAAGAAAGCCGTGTTAGGAAATTTCCTAATTGGAGATTATCATAATGTGAAGGTTGATTTTGACAGATATGACAGACTTTCAATGTCAAAAGACCCGAACAGGAAGATAAAGCCGCACCAAAAAGAGGGCGTTCAATTCCTTTTGGACCGAAAAAAGTGCATTCTTGCTGATGACATGGGCCTTGGGAAGTCAATGGAGACGGCAATTGCGGCGATTGAAGGAAATTTCGACGCGATTGTGATAATTTGCCCTGCATCACTCAAGACGAATTGGAAAAAAGAACTACTTTGGTATGTTCCTGAGCGTGATATAACGATAATTGACACATTCAACGGAAAAACGAAGGGAGAAATGGAGAAATTCCTCGGTTATGCCGAAGGAAGGAGCGGCTTGTCCGTCGATGAACTCAAAAAAGAGGCCGAAGAGATGGGAACTTGGCGCGATAACAGGTTTATCATCATCAATTATGACATTCTTGACAAATTTTATGAGATTCCCGCAACAAGAAGCGCTGAAAACATAAAAAAAGCATACGAAAACAGTCCTCTGCTCCAATATATCTCCAATAAGAAGGCGTTGTTGATAATCGACGAGGCTCACAAACTGTCAAACAAGACCTCAATCCGTTACAAGGTAATAAAAGACCTCATAAAACGCGGAAATCCAGACAGCGTTTACCTTCTTACGGGAACGCCAATTACAAATAACCCCGAAAACTTCTATTGTGTCCTCAATCTCATTGAATCGGATATAACAGGTGATTGGCAATACTACATGGAAAGGTATGCTGCGGCCATGAAGATACCAGCAAAGGGTGAAAAAGAAAAATGGACGAATATCTATCTCCAAAGAAAGGGGAAGAAAACATGGTTTGAATTGTCTGATGAGCAAAAAGATGAATTAAAAAGATTCATAAGGGAAAATGCGAGGATGATAACGATAACGAAGGGTGCAAGTAACCTTGAAGAGCTGAAACTTAGGGCTTCTCACATTTATCTCAGGCGAACTAAGGAAGATATAAATGAAAGTCTTCCCAAAAAGACCGTCCATGAGGTGTTCTATGATTTTGATATCATACAGATGATGGAATACGAGAAACTTTGGGAGGAATATGAAGCCGCACAGTTCGAACTCGACCCGACGAAGGAGGTAAACAAAGACCTTCTTGAAGGCGCGATATACAGGAAATACTGTTCAGACCAAATGGTTCCGAATACGATTAAACTCGCCGATTCATTTATACAAAACGGAGAGAAGGTTATCATAGCCACCTGTTACGATGATGAGTTGAACGCTCTCAAAGAGTACTATGGGGAGAAATGTGTTGTCTATAACGGAAAGATGAACTCAAAACAGAAGGATGCGGCACAAAAGGCGTTCATGGAAGACCCCGATATAATGGTGTTCATCGGGCAGATAATCGCGGCAGGCGTTGGACTTACACTCACATCCGCACATAAAGTAATATTCTCTAACATGTCGTTTGTTCCGGGCGATTGCCGTCAGTTTGAAGACAGGTGCTACAGGATTGGACAGACACACGATGTTGACATTTACTATCAGATGTTCAGGAACACCCAATATGAGAAGATATGGAATACGGTCATGCGTAAGGAACTTGTAATAAATCAGGTAATCAAGAAAGAGGATGAAAAGTAAGACATTCAAGGAAAAAACATTTCGCCTCTATCATTCCATACGGGGTTATTTCATGCTGAAGAAATTCAAGCATGGGCATTACTATCATACAAGACATTTTCCGAACACAAGATTTTACTATAACAAAGGAAATGAGTTCTATGAAGCGTTCTCCGTTGTTGTATGTCCTGGTGTTGCTTATCAAGACCAACGGAGAAAAGTGTTCAAAAATTGGGAAGTTTCAATATTAGGACTAAGGGAGGGCTGACAATGGAAGAGTATTTAGCATTCGTCGATGAGGTTGGTAGGACCATTGATGGAAAGTATATATATCGTTTCGATTTCACGGTTGATACGGAAACGGTTTGGGGAGAATTTTTCAATGTAGCCCCCGCCGCGATAGTACCAAATCTTCAGCCAGACAAGAATACCCTTTCAAGAACGGCAAAGGTTGTTTTCCCGAGAAGCATGGTTATAGCAAAGAAGAATTTTTGCTTTTCAATGCAGGATTGTATAGATGGTATAATACCGATTATATTCTCTGAGATAGACGAGAACACAGTAGAGTTGAACGACGCCCCATTTTTCCTTAATTTCGGGGAAAGGTTATCTTCAATAGAAGAAAAGTTAAAGGAAATAGGAATTGAACTTTTTGATTATGAGATTGTTGAAAAGGGAGATGATAGCGCAATAGACAACCTAATTGACGCAATAGACAATAATAACGAAGACGATGACATTGGATTTTAGGCATGGAAGAAGAAGTATTGGCATATGTGAGGCCGAATTCAAAGAACACCGACGGGACTTTCGTCTACGATTTTTTCTTCACGCAAACGCCTGAATTTGTATGGGGGCCTGATTGGGATGTGGATAATCCTGCGGCGAACGGAGACATTACTCCCGAAGAATCAACATATTCATCAGTATATAGGGTAAAGACGACGCTTCCGCTTAAGACCGCAGAAGAAACATCCTGTTATTCAATGGAATATGCCACATATAAGATTTTGGCACTCGCATGGATTGACATAGAGAACCTTGATGAATATCCCGAACATGGAAGGATGACACTTCATTTTGGCGATAAATTTGATGATGTTAGGGGAAAACTCAACGATTATGGTTGGGATTTCAACAATTAATTTGTATATTTAACACATGAAAGATTCAAGAAGAGACGGCATGGCCGTATATGATAAGCATGTGGCATTTTGGGGAGGAGCATTCTCCAATTTCTATCCGTGCAAAATAAGGGTTGACGACAAGGACTATATAAGTTCTGAACAATATTTCATGGCTAAGAAAGCGGAGCATTTCAACGACGAAGAAATGCTTCAGAACATTATGAACTCAAAGACGCCGAAAGAAGCAAAAGCGTTTGGTCGTCAGGTAAGAGGATTTGATGCTGAAGAATGGTCAAATGTCTGTGAGGAGTATATGTATGAAGGTGTTTTTGCAAAGTTCATGCAGAACGAAGACCTAAAGGAATTTATTCTTAGCGATGAATTCAAAGGCAAGGGCTTCGTCGAAGGCTCACCAATCGATGGTGTGTGGGGCGTTAAGATTCACTACGAGTCACCGAATATTGACGACGAAAGTAATTGGAATGGGTTAAACCTTCTCGGAAAGGTGCTCGATAGGGTAAGAGAAGAGTTAAGTTGATGGTAGCAGTTTTTGCTACCATTTTTGTTTATCGCCAAATTTTTGTATATTTAATCTAAAACAGCCGAGGGATTCGGCTTAATGGAATAAATATGGCAACAAAAAAATTTGAGAAAAAAGTAATTACACAAGATGTGGTCAGTTCATTTCTTGAAGGAAATGACCCACAGAAGAGGATAGTAAACCTCGAATATTCTTATCAGGACGACTACATAACAGTCTTTAGTAGGGACGAAAACGACAATAAAATAGAAGAACAGCAGCCTTTTTACCCATTTGTATGGGCGAAGAAAGAGGCCTGCGTAAGTCTGTTTAACGGAGACAGACAAAAAGTATTGGATGAACTTCATAAGAGCGGAATTTGGTCAAAGGCACTTGATGTCACCAATTCTGAGGGAGAAGTTGTTCAAGAAATGCTTAACGGTTATGCATATATGTTTTATGCTACGAGGCCGATGTCATACTCAAAGTTCCTTGACTTCTTCAAGAGAGCAGGAGTGCCCGTTTATTCAACAAAAACGAAGAAAAACGAGCCCGACCTAACATCAAAAAAGCGTGAAAAGTTGTATCTTGCGGTAACACCACAGGAACAGTTTCTTATTTCAACGGGAAAGCGTTTCTTCAAGGGATATGATGACTACGACCAAGTTCTCCGTCTAATATTCGACTTGGAATCCACGGGTCTTAATACAAAGAAGGACCGAATTGAACAGTTCGGTATCAGGTTCAATCGGCCGGTAAAATATCGTGGAGAATATATGACATTCGAAAAGATTTATACGACGGAAGGAGAAACTGATGAAGAAAAGAATGAATCAGAGCTGAAAAATATCATAACATTTCTCAAGGTAATTCGCACGTTCAAACCCGATGTAATTACTGCCCATAACGGAGAGGCATTCGACTGGAACCTCATTTTCGGCGCGTGTGAGCGTCTTGGGTATGACCTCGCAGAAATATCGAAGAAATTTTTTGACGGAAAGTCATTGTACAAAGACCCAAAGGAGTCAATACTTAAACTCGGTGGAGAAATAGAGACATACAACAGGACGATTGTACCTAATAGCATAGTAACCGATTCCCTTCATGCCGTAAGGCGTGCTCAGGCGTTGGATTCAAATATGCTGTTCTCAAATTTGAAATATGTGACGAAATATTCCAAAATCGTCAAGCCCGACCGTGTATATGTTCCGGGTGACCGTATTTCAGAGATTTGGAACGACGAAGAAAAGCGGTATGCATTCAATCAGCATACAGGAGATTGGTACATATACGACCCGTCTTATGTTAGGGAAATAATTAAGCCCGACCCGCTCAAGACGGTTGAATATTTCAGAAAGAAAAAGGAAAACGACGCTATCATCAACTCCATGTCAGGTTTTACACTTGAATATGGTGATGCTACAGCAGAAGAACTGTATGAGCAATATCTAAAGGAGATTGAGGATAAGAACGAAGAAAACCGCACGAAGAAAGGAAAGGACGGAGATAAATTCACGCTATACACGAAGAACGAGATTCTTGAAGGATATGAACTCGTTTCAGGAACATATGTCGTTATGCGTTATCTTCTTGATGACCTTTGGGAGTGCGACAAGGTTGAGCACCGATACAACACTCCGAACTTCCTGATTTGTAAAATGCTTCCCGTTCCGTTCCAAAGGTGCTGTACGATGGGTACTGCAGGACAGTGGAAGGCGTTGATGCTTGCTTGGAGTTATGAAAACAATCTTGCGATTCCCCCGTTTGGAGAGAGCAAGACCTTTACAGGAGGACTTTCACGATTATTGAGGGTAGGATTTGTTGATGATGTAGCAAAATTTGACTACAACTCACTTTATCCTTCAATCATTCTTACTTGGGGTATCAGTGACCCGAAAGACCTCATGCATACGATGTTGTATTTCCTTGAGCATGTTCTTACACAACGAGAGAAGTATAAGAAACTCAAAAAGGCGGCGAGCAAGAAGAAAAATGCTGCCACAACAGCCGAGGATAAGATGAAATATGCAGAAGAGGAATCGGCAAATGACAAAAAACAGTTGCCTCTTAAAATCCTCGGTAACTCGTTCTTCGGTTCATACGGAGCACCGAATGTGTTCCCTTGGGCTTCCATTGACTGTGCAGAAAGGACTACTTGTACGGGAAGAATGTCTTTGAGGCTGATGATTTATTGGTTCAACAATCTTGGTTATCAGCCGATTGTCGGTGATACCGATGGTTTTAACTTCAAACTTCCGTCAACATACAGATACACGGATGAAAACCCTTATATCAGTCCGGGACTTTCCCGTGAGACAAAAAAAGACGAAAAGTATGTTGGCTTCAAGGCGGATGTTGCCGAGTTCAACGACCTGTTCATGTGTGATAAACACTATACCGATAATGCTGTCAATAAAATGGGACTTGGTATTGATGAAATAGTTGCTGCGACCATCAACTTCTCAAGGAAAAACTATGCGGACTACTTCCCTGAAGAAGATTTCCCTAATGATATCAAGATGGTCGGAAATACCATTAAATCCAAGAAGATGCCCGAATATATTGCAAAGTTCCTTGAACGGGGAATACGCCTTTTGGAACGGAAGAAAGGACAGGACTTCATCAATGAATACTACTCGTATATTGATAAGATTTACAATTACCAGATTCCGTTGAAACAGATTGCAACGAAGGGCAAAGTAAAGAAGACGATTGAGGAGTATAAGAAAGATTGTGAGACCATCACAAAGGCGGGCCGTCCGAAGTCAAGGCAGGCGTGGATGGAACTTGTAATAAAGGAGAACATTGATGTTGCAATGGGTGAGACTGTTTATTATGTCAATACGGGCAAGTCAAAGTCTCAGGCCGATGTGAAGAAAGTAACCCATTATTATAAGGATGACGGTCTGTTTGGAGATAAGAAAGACTTCAGGGTAGCACTTGAAAAGGAATGGAAACAAGACACCGTTGACGGAAGACTCGCAGAAGCAAGCAAGAAACTATCTCTTACAGAATGGGTTAAGAGGCATCATCCCGAGGTAAAGGTAGAAGAAGAGATTATCCTTAACTGTAAATTGGTTCCGAGGAATATCATTGATTCTGAAAATGACTATCTGTGCGAAGAAGGCGAAGAGTATAATGTAGCAAAGTACATTTCAATGTTCAACAGCCGTATCACTCCGCTTCTCGTATGCTTCCACCCTGATATAAGGAACAAAATCCTCATAACAAACCCGGAAGATAAGAGTTACTTCACATATGAGGAATGTGAACTTTGCAGCGGCTTCCCTAACAAGGAAAGTGACCAAGACACATACGAACAGTTGATGACGATGGACGATAAGGAAATCCGTTTTTGGAAGAGCCATCCTCAATGGAAAATTCCGTTCCTCAAGGAGTGTAACATGGATTGGGATAAGATTCTTTCCGACTACGAAGAAAGGATGAAACGAGAAAAGGAACTTGGTATAGAACGGATTCGTGAAAGGGTTGAACTTTTCCTCGCAAATATGACACCGGACATGATTGAAGATTTGGAAGATGGAATCTTATCGCCTGAGCTTCTTAAGATTGTCGATGTCGACCCGAAGACAGGTAACCTTGTGTCAAAAGAATATCCTGACATTGTTATTGTTCATATTTATGACCTTTATGATAAATTGGAAGAGGCCATAGAAGAAGAACAGGCAGAGGATGGGCAATAAAAGAAAAACGGAGATTTAATCTCCGTTTTTTTCGTTTGCGTTACCGACTTTTTGTAAGTTTGCCTTGAATACATTTCCCTTACTATCTACAACTGATATCGTGCCCTTTTGCAGTAGGATTGATTTCAGCGTGTTCTCGTTTATCGGTTGTCTTTCAAAATATTCTCTTATGCACTCAGAAACAATTGCCTTAATGACACCATAGTCAATACCTGCTCCGCCATATTGAGGATGTTGATATGATGTTTGCTCAGTTACCTGTTGCTTCCTCCCTCCTGACAATGGCTTTGGCGTTATGTTCATTCCACGAAGGACTGATGCATTTGAATCAAGTGCCGATACATCAATGCGGTTTTCCAACATTGACTTCTTAATATTATCAGGCATTTCGCTTCTCTCGTATGCAGCATCTGAATAACGGATGTCTCCTGATGGGTAAGATGGCTCGTTGTTATCGTCATCATATTCTGCGGAATACATTCTATCCCACATGTTAGCGTCCTTATCGAAATCTTCAACTCTTGGACCGCCGCCCATCATTCCTTCATTGACCCTTCCTCTTGAAACATTCATCTGAGGGGCCCTGTCTTCCATACTGCGAATAGTTTCAGAACTGTTCGCAATAATCTGCGCTAATTTATCTTTTGAAATTGGCATATTAATCCTCTTCTTTTTCGTCTTCGTCGTTATATAAATTGTCCATCCTGTTCATCATATCGTTGAACTTTGATGTAACCTCTTCCTTATCTTCCGTCCCGTTCTTAATATCTTCCTTGCTCACAGGCTCTGTCTTCGCCGTTAGTTTTTCAGCTTCGCCATTGTCTGTTTTCTGAACAGGTGGTTGATTGCCCGTAATCTTCTCCTTTGAAATCGGTTTGGTTTCAGGTGCGGTCATCTTATTATCAATGTAAGCAGGTTTGTTCGTATTGTCAACATTTCCGCTCCTTGAATTTGCGGCTGATGTGAAATTTTTTCCGTTATCCGTGTTTGGAACCTGACTCTTCTGAGTAGGAGCGACATCAGTTTTTGAAAGAGGACCTTGTGTGATTGGATTTGTTTCGGTTGCCACCTGCACATCATCATCCGCAAACGGAGTTATAGCAAACAATTTTGTCATTCCCTTATCACCGTGGGTGTTAAGTCCAAGATTGATTAGGGCATCCCTATAATCCTTGAACGATTTTGTTCCGTTAGCCCAAGAATATATGTTATCAACAAGGAATAGTTTCCATTTAGGTATCTTCCTCGGATTAGGTGGATTTGTCAAGCCTCGTTTGCTTGAACCCGCAGTTTGATATGCCCTGACGGCCTTTTTGCCGGATTTAGTTAAACCGAAAGCGACGGGAAGGATATAACGCTCGTTTTTACCCTTTCCGCCTTTCTTGTCGTTGTATGAAATCCTGACCCTTAAAACATTGTTGATGGCTTTTTTGATGTCATCATCTCTGTTGGCCTTTATTTCATTCAGTAACGATTCTTTAACTATGTTTCCGAATAACGCCATTATACCCTAATCTGTCCGTCAGCAACATTAAGAGATGTATCTACGAGGTGTGCACCATACTCGAATTCTTCGTTATAAACAGAAATGTTCTTCAAGAATATGCGTCCGCCAATACCATTTCTTCCTTCAATATCATAAAGACCACCGCCGTTATCTGATGTGTCGAAATTTGAGTAATCTATTGAAGATGGCTTGTTACAGTCAGGAACTGAATGCGTGTGTCCTCCGTGTCCTGTTCCCTTACCCTGAGGGTCGCCTGTTGCCAATGCATCAGGATGTACGGCTGAATATTCATCAACCCTGGTGTAATCGTTTCTTACAAGAGCTTCGTTTCTTGCTTCAATACCTTTCTTTTCAAGACATGTTTGCATAATATTTTATGTTTTTTAATCCTTATTGATTTAGGAAAACTCCACCGTCGGCCTTTGGAAGCCCATTCGCTGAAGATGCTCTCTTCATTCCTTCGGGTTTGTTATCCATTACGCTTTTATCGTTCGCTTTCGCAGCATTGTATTGTTTTTCTGCAGTATCAATGCTGTTCCAGTTATTTTTCATTCTATTGACGGTATTTAGAGCCTTCTGCTTTATTTCAGGAGTTCCACCTGTAATAGCCGTCTTCTCTGCTGCGCGTTTCCTGCACAATGCGGTCTTTGTTGCTCCGTATGACTTGCCATCCTCTCCGCCGAAATTCAGGTTCTTTAGTCTTGCGTTACCATGTTCTTTCTCTTCACCGAGATATTCCTTATCCCAATCACGCTTTGACATTTCCCTGACGGTTATAGGCCCCATTCCATGAAGTTTTGCATTACCACGCCAGTTGTTCGTCATATCATGTGAATAATCGTCTGTGGTCGTTGGCTCTGCATAGTCATTATCCATACCGCCGTCAGAACTTACCTCCGTGGAAAATATATCGCCCATGTCGGGTTTCATTGCAAGCCCGTCAAGATATGAGCAGTCCCCTCCACAAATTTCGTCGAGTTGTTTCTGTGACAATATGATGGTTTTTTTACTCATTAGTCCTGTGTTGCTCTATATTTGTACTTATTGCAGCATTCAAGCATTTCGTCAAGAATGTTCGCCAATCCACCCTCTTCTTCTGAAGATGCCGACTTCTTCATATTAAGAATATCTTTTTCAAATTCCTTAAGCATAGGAATCAACTCCTTCGAATTAGGAAGCATTGGCAATAGTTTTCCGAGAGGGAAATGTTCCCCAGACATTCCCATACAACATTCCATAAAACGGTCTTCACATCCGTGAATGCTGTCCTCAATCTCATCACAGAGTTCATGTTCGGCATTACTCTTTGTGTTCCAATGTATTTCCTTGACCCTGATTAGGTAGCCGTGAAGATTGCACACAAAATTTATATACTCACTTTTCATAACCTACATTTTACAATTTTACAAATATAAATAGTTGACAATCTATGTTTGTGCTATATATTTAACTATGAAAAGAACTTTTATACTTTTAAGTTTAGTTTTTACATTGAACATCTATTTATAGAAAAAGAAAACATGAGAAAATTAACGAAAGAAGATTTCATAAGAAAATCTAAGGAAATACATGGGGATAAATATGACTACTCTAAAGTAGAATATGTTAATTCTAGGTCTAAGGTGTGTATAATATGCCCTGAACATGGAGAGTTTTATCAATTGGCTAATTCTCATTTAATGGGATGCGGATGTAATATTTGTGGCAATAAAAAGATATCTGAGTCGTTAAAAAAGAACAAAGAGAGTTTCATTTTAAAGGCAATAGAAGTTCACGGAAATAAATATGATTATTCTAAGGTCGAATATAATGGAAACAATAAAAAGGTTTGTATAATCTGTCCGGAGCATGGAGAATTTTGGCAGACGCCATCTCACCATATTAATGGGGCTGGATGTAAAAAATGCTTCATTGAAAAAAATAGGAAGCAACGAATGATTGCTATTGACGAATTTATCGAAAGGGCAAATCATATACATAATGGGAAATATGATTATTCAAAAGTGAAATATGATGGCATGAATAAAAAAGTTTGTATTATATGTCCTGAACATGGCGAATTTTGGCAAACACCATCATGCCATATAAATGGGAAACAAGGGTGTCCGAAATGTGGGAATAAAAGAAAAAATCTAAACAAAACAAAAACAACCGAAAAATTCATAAAAGATGCAATTTTGGTACATGGAGATAAATACGATTATTCAAAAGTAGATTATTCGAATAGCAAGAAAAAGGTTATAATAATCTGTAAAAAACATGGAGAATTTCTTCAGTCCCCAAATTTACATCTAAAAGGAAATGGCTGTCCGATATGTAATGAAAGTGTTTTGGAAAGACAAATATCATCTTTATTGACAGAAAACAATATAGAATACATTCAATATAAAAGATTTAAATGGCTTGGAAAAATGTCTCTTGACTTTTTCCTTCCAAAACATAATATTGGTATAGAATGTCAAGGTTTTCAACATTTTTATTGTTCTAAAAACGAAAAGTCGTTTTATACTAAGGAAAAAATAAAGGACATTAAAAAAAGAGATGTTGAGAAAAAAAGATTATGTGAAGAAAATGGAATTAAATTGTTGTATTACAGTAATTTAAAAATTAAATATCCATATAATGTATACACTGACAAAAATAATCTATTAAATGATATATTAAATGTGCAAATCTAATTTTATCCATGTCTGCTTTGTGATTGACGAGTCGGGAAGCATGACCGGAACGGAATCCGATGTTATAGGCGGTTTTAAAAAAGTAATTGACGAACAAAAAGCGAACTCAGCAGGAACATGTTCAGTTTCTTATTACACCTTTGACAGCAAGGTCAAACAACTTTATTTAGGAAAAGACATCAATGATGTTGAGTACATTGACGGAAAATACAATCCGGGAGGATGCACCGCATTGTTTGATGCCGTAGGAACGGCAATCGATGAGGTTGGTAAATGGCTTGACGCAATGAAGGAAGAAGATAAACCAGAAAAGAATCTCATCGTAATCATGACTGACGGCGGGGAAAATTCATCCGTAGAGTACAGCGCGTCAAAGGTTAAGGAAATGATTAAGCATCAGGAAGACAAGTATAATTGGTCATTTGTCTATATGGGTAGTGACCTTACGGACGCGACAGACGCAAATACACTTGGATTTTCAGTCAGAGCATATGCAAACAAGGCAGACTATATGAAGAATTATGAAATCATAAATTGTGCCGTTAGTGCATATAGAGGGGCATGCGGTCCCGCAGGAGAAAAAGGTGCAGCACTTAATGATGTGCTGACAGCACAAGCGACAATGCTAACGGAAGAATATGCCTCAGACCTTGGAATAAATGCGGACGACCTTCTAAAACAAGCATAAGATAAAAAACGATATAAGATGGCAGATAAAAAGATAAAAGTTTTAGTAGTTCCATCAGATACATTCGGGGTTGGTCTATACCGCTCTGTAAGCCCTCACACACAACTTGACAAATTGTATGGGGGCGAATTTGATGTGGAAATAAATTACAATCCGCCATGGGCGAATCATGAGTTCTTCGATAAATATGACATAATCCATATCCACAAAGGACTTTATGAGAACATGGAGGCGTTTTGGGCTTTCTTGGCGTATTGCAAGGAACATAACATAACCACCGTCATGGATATTGATGATAATTGGGATGTCGGGCCTCAGCACCCTCTTTATGTTACGAACAAAGCAATGAAGGTTCCTGAGAAGATTATTGAGAACATCAAGAAATTTGACTATGTTACGACCACAACTGAGATATTCGCCAACAAGATAAGGAAATATAATCAGAATGTGTTAGTTTTTTCTAATGCAATAGACCCCGAAGAAGACCAATATCAGCCAATCAAGAACCCTTCAGATAGGATTCGTTTCGGTTTCGTCATGGGTTCAGCACATGAAAAGGATATGCAACAAATCAGGGGTGTATTTGATTCGCTACCACCTGAGGTAATGAATAAGATTCAGGTAGTACTTTGCGGATACGACCTTCGCGGAACAGTTAATATCGTAGATAAACAGGGTAACATGGTCGGTCACCGTCCAATCAAGCCCGAAGAGTCCGTTTGGCACACATACGAGAAGATTGTCACAGGAGACTACAAGATATGTTCAGAGCCATACAAAGAGTTCCTTCACAAGTTCATCAAAGGCGTTCAGTGGCCAAACGCGGCAAACGAGATGTATAGGAGAGAATGGACAAAGGATGTAACAAACTTCGCAGAACATTATAGGAACATTGATGTTCTCCTCGCGCCACTTGACTGCAACCCATTTAACGAGGTTAAGTCTGAATTGAAATTCGTTGAGGCGGGATTTACCAAGACTGCGTTGATTTGCAGCGATTTCGGTCCTTACACAATATGCAGTAAGCCGCTTATAAAGTTCGGCGGAGAGATTGACCCTGAAGGTAATTGCTTGCTTGTGGACGATTCAAAGAAACATAAACTTTGGAAAAAATACATTTTGAAATTGGTTGAACATCCAGAATATATTGACATATTAAAGGAAAACCTCTATAATACAGTAAAAGATAAGTACGACATAAGAAATGTAACCAAGTTACGCGCTGAGTGGTATAAGTCTATTTGTAAAAAGTAAGTCATAATGTTTTAGTTTTTGTCCCGCATGTGTCAGTCATGCGGGATTTTTTGTGTTATTAGGTGCTATTTATAAAGAAAAAAAACATTATGAACCATCTTGATAATTACGACTACGGGTCAAGCACCGGATTTGTTTCAACAACGAAACAGATAAACAATCATATGGACGCCTTCAGGGAGGCAAACAAAGCGGCTCTTGATAGAAATACTGCTGCAATCAACCATCAGACAGATGTGTTGGAACGAGTAATAACCGAACAGACCAACAGGACAGAAGCAATCATCTCTGCACAGACCGTAAATCAAAACATTCAGGCCGAGAAGACGAGGACAAACTTCACCACGCTGTTCCATAAGTTGATAGATACCGTCAAGGGTATATTCAGCAAGGACAAGACCGACGAGGTAAGCGGAACCACCACATTCTATGAAATGGTTCAGGCAGAGAACGACCAGACTCAGGCTTACATGAGCGGACAGACGTCAACCCTTAACACCGCACTTAACAACATAAAGTCACAACTTGAAAATGTTAAGAGGGCAATTGACCAAAATACAAGTGGAGATTCAGTTAATACTGATATAATCAAAAGGGCTATTGATGGCGTTGTAATCAATATCGAAAACAATTACCACAATATTTAATACCATAAACACAACACTTCATCCCGCCACTAAAAATGGCGGGTTTTTTGTTTTATCTGCATTTTTTTGTATATTTGTCATAAAGACAATATTGCATTATGAACCAACTTTCACAAACACAGGCGAATGTAGAATGGACGAAATTCTACGGAAAATTTGATGAACTTGGCTTAACCAAGTTTTATGATATGGATAAACTGCAGGAGGAAATGATTGAATCCCCCTGCACTACAAATGAAGATGCGGGAACCGCCTATAAGGGCGCTCTTCTCATGCACATTATTATGGTAATGGGCCTTTCTCAGCGTATTGCAAAGATGATTTCAGGAACATTCTCAATTGACGAAAATTCGCTGATGAAGGTATGTATGCTCATGCACCTTTCAAAACGCCACATGTTCGAGGAATCGACGAATGATTGGGATATCAAGAGAGGTTATCCGTTCAAGTTCAAGGAAACGGGAGGAGTACTCAGTACGGGAGAAAGAAGTATTCTTGAAGCGATGAACAACGGCGTTAAATTCACACAGGAAGAGTTTGAAGCGATGCGTGCGATGGATAACGACGATGCTTCAAAGAAACCGTTCCAAGGAATTATGACAACCGTCATCCGTCAGGCAAACGAACTTGCATATTCAATCGAGAAGGAAAGATATAAGAAAATTAAAAATAGTAACAATGCTTAATAAAGACAAAACCATCCTTGTCGCTTACATAAATGTAAGTGGTGTTAAAGACAGTGAACTTTCGGCTTTTATTATGGAAGCGGTTAATAACCTTAAACCGAAGGAAGACGACAGTATATTATTCTATGTAATACCCGTTCGCGGTGAAGAATCAAGGCTTGAATGCGTAAATCCAAAGTTGGTAAGTGAAGAAGAATACGAAAAAGCCCATCAAGCATGCGAGAAAATCGCTGAAAAATTAAAAGAATTAACGAAAGATGAAAGTTAAATTCAAGAAATTAAGGGAGAACGCAAAACTACCGACCAAGGCACACGAGGATGATTTCTGTTATGATGTCTATGCGTGTGAATGTGAGGAAGTAGCACCGAATGTGTATAAGTACCCACTCGGTTTTGCGCTACAAATAGATAATGATACATCTGTCATTATAGAAGAAAAATTGAAGGCAACGGAAGATTTTCAGATAGAGTTTTTGGGTCCTATTTTTAGGCACACTGAACAGGCAATCCTTTCCATTGATTTTCGCCCGAGAAGTTCAGTGTGGAAGACAGGAATGGTACTATGCAACTCTTGTGGAACGGTTAATTAAAAAAAAGTTTTAAATCTATTGTTCTTTTGCAGTTTTACAGATATTTATTATAAAAGAGAAGAAATGTTAATAGAATACACTTGTAAAAACTGCGGAAAAAAGTTTTTAGCCGAACATCACGCAAAGAGGGTTTACTGCTCAAGAGAGTGTCATAATGAGTATTTGAAAAAACACCCAGAAGAAAGGCACCACTGTACAAATAATAGTCAGAAAGTTGAAGTTGTTTGTGCTGAATGCGGAAAACATGAATTTGTCGGTAAACAACGCTCCGAGCGTTACGTGTGCTGCTCAAGAGAATGTCTTGCAAAGTACATGAAGAAGGTAAAAAATGAAAAGGTAGAGAAAATATGTCCAGTTTGCGGAGTACATTTTTTTGTTAAAAAATCAAGTGCATGGAGAAGGGTTTGTTGCTCAAAAAAATGTCAAAGAGAATACTACAAGGAAAAGTATCTTGGCGAAAATAATCCAAACTATAGGGCATATTCAGTAGAAGAAGGTATAAGAAAAAGAGACTATAAAAGATATAAAGAGCCATATAGAAATTTAACGAAGGACATTCTTGGCATAAAAGATATACCGAAGGGATATCACATACATCATAAAGATGCTAATGAAAATAATCATTCCCCAGAAAATCTGGTTGTGCTACCACAGAGTGCCCATATGTTAATACATAGGACTTTTGGAAATATTTTAATAAATGCCTTACATACCGGAAAAATTACGAGAGACACTTTCTTTTCATTATGTACTGATGAGCAAAAAAAATTTTATGAACAAATAATAGATTTAAACATTACTAATCAGGCCGTTGTAAAACAGGGTGAATTGCTGGAAAAGCCTGAAGAGGCCAATCAGCAGCCAAGCGTTTATAGAAATATTTACGAAGGTTCAACGACTAATACCCGAGTCTTAACAGATGATGCTGAAGACAGTAATGGTGACACGAGTGCCCTGCCCACTAATAAATGTGGTGATGATATAGTCTAAACTCTACATATAACAAAATGAAAGTAGAGAATTACGAGATAAAGAGCTTGTAAGATAATATAATTGAGATAGGGGATATACCGGAGAGGTTTGTGCATTTTTCTATCATGTTATGCCCGATATGCCAAAATATGAGGTTGGCGATAGGGTGGCACAGATGAAGATTGGATTCACCGTGCCGATTGAGTTTGTCGAGGTTGAAGAACTTGATGAAACAGAACGCGGGGACGGAGGGTTTGGAAGCACAGGTAAGAAATAAAAACGGAGCAGTTAATCTGCCCCGTTTTTTTATTTATTAATGGTTATGTATTTCTTAATAGCGTTTGTGACTGCTTCTTTAATTATTCCTTCATTTATTTCAGGATGATTTCGTTTGTATTCACCAAGTGCTGCCGCTACTAATTGTCCGTCGGCTTTGCTCATAAGCCGTCCGTTTGTTACCTGTGCTTGAATGTCGGCAACAGGCCTCGCTTGTTTTGGCTGAAAACCTCTTTTAGCCGCTGCAGGTTGTGCTTGTGGGGCGGTTTGTGTTACATTGGGGTTTCCCGTAGGCTCAATTTGATTCTGTTGCTGTGGTACGGGTTGTCCCTGTGTGTCCTGTCCAATCTTATCCCTTGTCCACTGCCTTGCGTTAGCATTTCTTGTTACAGTATTATTATATCGTTTAGCGGCATATTCTTGCCCATTAAGATTTCTGAATTCATCTCCGTTATTGTATTTGGAGTATGGGTCGTAATTCATATTTTGATATCTCTGATGATTTCTTCCGGCATTGAAATCTCCCTTGAAATTATTCCACTTATTTCTCGCCCATTGATAAGCATTTCCAAGGGTATGTCCAAGACCCTCGTCTTCCATTGCTTCGTTAATGGTTTCAATTATACTTTCTTCTATGATGCGATTAAGTCTTTCTTCACTTATAACAACTTTTGCCATATTAGTACATTTTTATACAAATAAATATCTTGGAAGGCCAAAATAGTTGACTTTATGCCGTTATTTTTTATTTTTCTAATAAAATACTAGTATGGAGAAAGTGGATATTTCCAAAGTGTCACTCGGTGACCTTGTCAATTACGAAAAACTTATCAAAAGCGTAATACTGAGTTACGAAAACAGCATAAAGATGTATGACGGTTCAATTAAGACCGATAATATTGAATATCAGAAATATGAGAGACTTAACAAGATATATAAGAAAATCCTTGTTGAGTCAGAGAAAAGGATTTTGGAAGCATGGGAAAAGTAGGAACCAACCTGAAATTACTTATACATTCCCTGTTCTACGGAATGAAATCTGCCGACGACCTGATGCAGACTCAGGCGAGCGACGGAGATTCCATCATTGTTCAGCAACAGATTGGCGGAGGCGGAGTATTCGCAGATATGCTTGAGCAGAAACTGACTAAGGAAGTCGAGGAAATCCGCGACAAGCATTACCGCGTTCTTAAGGAGGCCGATAAATATTCCGCAAGGGATATGACACTTGAAGAAGTTGAAATAATAAACGAAAGCGGACAGCCCGAGACCGTTCTTGTGTTTTCAGGAAATGTGAAGAAAAAGACAAAGGAAGACTTCATGAAGCACGCGTCCGTATTCGAGAAAAAAGGCAATTATCTTTTAAGGGTCATTCAGGATAACAAGCAATACGAGAAACAGTCAAGTTTCAACAATGTGTACATTCCAACCGGCCTTTACGATTATGATGTACTTTTAACGATAGAACGAAACGGTATAATCCCAAGATTTGAGATAGAGAAATTCGTGAAGAAGATTGTTGTCAGGAATAAGATTGGAACAGACCGTGCCGAGGTTGATTTATATCTTCCGTCAGAAGCCGGTCAGTTTTCAAAGACTGATGCAATCCTGATTTCAAACCTTTTCACGATGTTTGAGTCTAAGAACTTGAAATCGGATATAACGGATTTTTGTGGGATACAATGGAACTGTGATAAGGCGTGGAACGCGGACGACCTGTGTCTATTCAAATATGATGATGTCAAGCCGTTGGAGATAAATGTCTTTGACGGAAATTTCGTTATCACATTTGATTGCCATATAGTAGAAGACGGAACAGATATAACAGAAAAGTTTAAGACAAAAGACCTCGACGAGAAATACGAGAAGAAGGCAACCAAGCAGAAAGCCACGGACCTCTTCACAGCAAAGAGAAGAATAGATAGGGAAGAAAAAGAGGAGATTGATTTGAATAACATGGGCGACACAACGCTTCAATTATAAAATTAGAAAAGATGAAGATAGCAATAGATTTGAATGATGTGGTGAGAGATTTCTCCAACAATTTCGTAAGATACTACATTGAAGGGTATGACCATGAATTCGACCTTTCAAACTTTGAGTTTTGGGACCAAGACCCTCAGGCGGTGTTCCCGTTCAAGAGCAAGCAATCATACTATAACTTTGTCTATAATGATTTTGCGTTTGAACTTTATGGGAAGTGCGGATTCTGTACGAAGAATATAGTATCAGAATTGAATGATTGGACAGAGAAAACGGTAAAGGAACTTGATGTTGATGAGGATATTGAGGTTATGTTCGTATCTCCTTTTGAATATGGACTATCAATCGGTAACACCTATTATTTCATTTCAAAGATGGGAACAAAGGTAAGGGAAGTGTATCTTCCAACCGATTCGACTACGATATGGGATAAGTGCGATGTGCTTATCACCGCAAATCCGAAACTTCTCGCGTCAAAGCCTGAAGGTAAGGTAAGCATAAAAATAAAAGCCGATTATAATGGTGAATCAGAAGCGGACTATACATATAAAGACCTCAGTTCGTTCATTACCAATACGGAAAACTTAGAAAAATTGATTGGCTGATATGATTAGGAAACAAACACAGAAATACATAAAGTTTGATAAACGAGCTTTTGTAATTGACCTTGATGCGTTCAAGGCCGTATGCACTCCGTCAACAAAGGAACTTGGGACAAGAGAGTATGAAATATCACAGATATACGAAAGTGCCGATAACGGAGAGTTAAATCTTTCGCAGAAAGTCGAACACGAGACGAAGAGCAACGGAAATCCGCAAAACGACATGATTGTTTATGATGTTGTGAAAATGCTCATTGTTTCATTGCTTGAAAACGACAAAATTGAAGCCGAGTTCGAATATGACTTTGGAACGGTATTCGCAATAAATACCCTGCTATCATGGGGAGTATTAAAGGAAATAAATGAATAATATACAGAAGTATGACTAAAGAAGAAAAAATCAAAGTGGTTGAAGAGAACATAGAAAGAATCGAGAAGAATGATTTTTCAATCTATTTCTTTGTTCTTGATACGAAGGGAAATCCTTCAAGTGCTCTTGAGTACATTTACGGAACTGCACTTGAACTTAGCAAAGCCGGATACAATGTCAAACTCCTTCACAATGAAAAGGATTTTGTCGGCGTAGGAGATTGGCTCGGAGAGGAATATGCAAACCTTCCGCACGCAAATGTAGAAAAGGAAAATGTTGAGATAACGGCAAGCGATTTCTTGTTTATTCCTGAAATTTTTGCCAATGTCATGATGCAGACCATAAAACTTCCTTGCAAGAGGGTTATTTTGGTTCAGAACGCTGATAACATCACTGAGTTCATGCCCGTTTCTCAGGATTTGGACAGACTTGGAATCACAGATGCTATTGTAACTACGAAGTTGAACGAGGAAAAACTTACCACATATTTTCCTGGAGTAAGGACACACCTTGTTCAGCCTGCAATCAAGAGCATGTTCCACAGAGATGATAAACCGCAAAATCTTATTATCAATGTTGTTGCAAAGGACCAGACAATCGTCAACAGGATAGTGAAGCCGTTCTATTGGAAGAATCCTGTTTATAAGTTCGTATCGTTCAGAGACCTCAGGGGCGTTACTCAGGAAGTGTTTGCAGAAGCGCTCAGGGATGCAGCCGTTACGATATGGGTTGATGACGAGACCCCATTCGGATATACGCTATTGGAAAGCCTTAAGAGCGGAAGCATAGTTCTTGCAAAGGTTCCTGACAAGCCAACAGATTGGATGCTTGACGCAGATGGCAATCTTTCTGAATCAATCATATGGTTCGACGATGTTGATGCTGTTTCAGACATGATTTCTTCAGTGGTCAGAAGTTGGACAAGGTTTGAAATTCCAAACGAAATCTATGAGACACAGAAAGCATTTGACGACTTGTACACGGAAGATGTTCAGGCGAACATAATCAAACAGGTTTACGGGAAGGAATTGATTGAAAGAAGGCTCAATGATTTCAAGGAAGTACTTGCCGAGTTGAAAAATAATAATGAAGAAGAAAATGACTAAGAGATGAAGGATATAACTTTTATTTTCCCGTTGTTTGAATTGAACACGAAGGAAAAAGTCGAAAGGCTAAACGCGGCGGTTAAGAGTCTTGGAAAGTCAGCAAAGAACATTATCTTCGTAGGCTCAAAGGAAGATTTGGAACAGGCACCGGATAAGGGAGTTAAGGTTGAGAATACGACAGGCGACCTTTCATATTCGAATCAGGTAATGTTTGCCATAAAGGAAGTTAAAACGAAATACTTCAGCGTAATAGAACAAGATGATGAAGCGAATGAAAAGTGGTTTAATTATCTTAACGAATATTTCAAGACCGATAACGATGAGATTTTTGCTTATCTTCCGCTGACAGAAATTGTTGATAGCACTGATGGTGAAACCATTGGATATGCAAACGAGCCGTTTTGGGCCACATCATTCTCTGAAAATGTAGGATTCTTGGACCTACCGTCAATGGAGGATTATGTTGGATTCAATGTATCCGGTGCAGTGTTCAAGACGAGCGAATTCTTGGCACTTGGTGGCCTTAAGACTTCAATGAAACTTACATTTTGGTATGAATTCATACTTAGGGCCCTTTACAAGATGAAGAAGATGTTCGTTGTACCGAGAGTCGGTTAATATCATAAAATAAATGTGGATGACAGCCTTTCAAGCAAGTATGCCACTTCAATGTCAGAGAAAGAGGCGGAATGGTGGCTTGAACTCGCAAAGAAGGAGTATTTCTTCCCACAAGACAGAAACAAGACATACGAAGAAGAATAAGCACAATGCAAATGGGGGATTTCGTATCCCCCTTTTGGACATCATTGGTAAGGCTCTTCTAAAGGGTGTTTTGAGGAAAGTGCGCGTATCGCGCAGATAGGATGTTCGCGGAGTGGAATAATACCGCGTTCTAATGGCAAAAAGAGGAAGAAAACCGAAAGAGGAAAGGAAAGGTTATTTTTACGAAGAAGAAGAAAATGCGATAGTAAGATATGTAAACGAAACGGACGAATCAGAAAGGAACAAGATATTCAACACAATTTTGTATCCCGCATTGACGAAGATGATTGAATCAATTATAAGGAGATATAAATTGTTTGTTCCAGACGAGGAGTTTGAACAGAATTTTAATGATACGATTTCATATCTGTTGACGAAGATAAAACATTTCAGGCCAGTCATAACTGCTTATTTCCCGTATGAAGGTAACACAGACGGGATTGATTTTGTTGAAATGAGCAAGGAAGAATTCTCGAAGAAAAGGAGAGATGCCACGAAAGACGACCCGAAATATATAAAAGTAGTAAGAGGCGATTGGAAAGAAGGATTATACCCAGTAGAAATACAGGTAATCGAAGGAATATTGGAAAAGGAGCCCAATTTTTGTGGTCCCCCATTTCGTCTTTACAAACTTGAAACAAAACATTATAAGGCATATTCATACTGCGGAACCGTATGCAAAAATTACCTAATGTATAAATGTACGCAGTATAACAAGAAAAGAATGAGAAATACGCCATATGATGAAGTGTTTGAAGAAATAAGTAACAGCGAGAGATATGCGACTGATGAAGAAAGTTACTCAACTGTGGCGGAAAGGCTCGTCAAGGATATATCAAACGAAATAGAGAGGATGATTGAACACCGCGAAGAAAATGAATTATCGGAAGAGGAGGTAATCGTAGGAAATGCGTTGGTAAATCTGTTACGGAATTGGGAAGACGTACTTCCGTCAGGCGGGAGCAATAAGTTACAGAAAAGTTCGGTCCTTTATTTTTTAAGGGAAGAAACAATGATGACGACAAAAGAGGTCAGGGATAACATGCGAAAATTCAAAGCGGCCTTTGGGGTATTAAAACAGATGGAATTAGACGATAGATAATCGACTAATCTCTATTTATTTGAAAAGAAAAGACATGGAAACAAAAAGATATAAGGTCAAATTGAATTCCGTAGAAAAAATAGAGGAATTGCTTCAGGAAATATATGACCAAGCGTGCAGGCAAATAAACGCAATCGAAAACGAAATAAATAAATTGACAAACTCAACGAATCTTGGGTCCGACGAAATAACAATGGAAGACAAGGCCAAATATTCAAAGGCTATCCATGATTTTGTGGGAGACAAGACAAAAGCAATCTCACAGAAATTTGAAGTCGCCAAATTCATGGGTGAACTTATCAAGAAAAGCGGCGATGCTGCTGCAGTTGTCAATGATAAAAATTTTGCAAAGAGAACATCGTTGAACTTGGACGAGATAAGGGATGCGATGAATGACGATACAGAAACATATAATTTGAAATGAACGCAAATTCACCAGCCAGAGTAATTAGCATGATAGATGCTATGAGAACGCTCACGGAAAATTTTCCGATGAGCATTCTTGATATTAGGCAAGGTACAACATATACATCTATCTTCATGTTCCTTATAGATGTTCTTCAGGCATGTGGTGTCAATATATATGATATTGTCAGCAGATTGTTTGAATCGGTATATGGGATAGGCGTGAAGTTGGATGGTGGAATCGCAACAATTTATGACACTATTGACAAGATAGACATAAATGAACAGAGCAAATTGCTTCAGGTGATAGAGGATGGAATAAAGGACATCATATTAGCCCTTCTTACAAGCATATTCACCTGTTCGGCGAATCCTGTCATACCTAATTGGTGTATGGACTATTCGGAAGGGTTGGATGAGCCCGACTTATCAAAATTTAAAGATTACATTAATAAAGCAAAATTGCTCGCGAACGAAGACAGTGGCATAGAAATACCCGTTGGACTTTTTGATTTTTATGGGGCTATGTCGGTGAATCCATTTTCGGAAGAAGGCAAACTTTATTTCAATATAGAAGGCGGGGATAAATTTTACGAGAAAAAGACGCAGAAAATAGTCATTGGATATGAAACCAATCCCGATGATAAGGTACAGAAACCAAAGGACAAGAAATATGTAAAATTATATCTCGATTTCGGCGAGGGACATGATGATGCAACCAACGAATACAGGCTTACGGCGGAAGATGAATTGGTTTTTTGCTTAAGCGAACCGATAGAAGATACCCTTTATATAGTTGCGAATTATAGAGATGCTGATAATACGTCTAGAACAGAAAAGTTTGAAATCAGACCTGGTGAAACAAAGAGCAATGTCTTCTTTATAAGTCCAACGAGTCCATTAATAAGAAACGAGGAAAGGGTGAAAGAATATTTAATCAACGCTGCTGCATCAACGGTTTCCTATCGTAATTCTGACACGGGAAAAATATTTTCAAAAGACGACATTGTTATTTATTGGGACAAGGAAATGTCAAAAGACGTCATTAATTATTGGCATTCCGTTGAAAATGATTCCCTGACATCCGAAGAGGGTATACAATGGTATGAGATTTCAAAAGATACCGAGGAATATGATGAGTTCAGTTTATCTGATTTCAGAACGGAAACTGAAATGGATTTCCTATACTATGAGGAAGTTGAGAAAAGGGATGAGGTTGCCATAAGAGTTCCGGAAGTTCCTACAAATCCCACGGAAGATGACCCTGATTACATAGTATGTTACGAAGGACTTGACCCTAACACGATGTATAGGACCAATGATATGGATGCATTTTTATGGTACATCTATAACAGGTCGAATTATGAGCCACAGTATGAAGACAACAAGAACGTATGGGACAGTAGGTATAGTGCAAGAAAAAAAGGTATTGAAAGAGAGGGGGACACTGAATGGAACTGTTGGCTGAACAGCAAGGTAGACGAAAACGATACGTTCAAATTATATGAAGACTGTGAAAACGAGAATCCACAGAAAGAAGTTGAAAACCCGGAGATATACCCAATTATTCATCTTGAAAGAAATAACGATTCGATAAGGGTGTTATTCTCATCACAAACATATTTCAAGCCGAAATGGAAAAAAGATGAGGAAGATATTGACGGAAAGGTATTCAAATATTACAGGTTTAATGAAAATCTTTATCGTTTCAACAGGGATTATCTGAACAACATACAGATACTCAATCCTAAGAGAATACTTTATGGAATGGTTGATTCGCTTCTTAATGGTGCCCTGACGTCCTTCCTTAGTGTAAGGCCCAACATCACCAAAAAGAAAACCGAAACCATGTTGTCATTGGCAATAAAAAAATACGTTGAAGCCGAAGACGCCGAGGTTGAAGACTGTTATTTCACCTTCTCCAACGAGGAATTTGATGAAATGCTTAATGAGATGTTATTGGCAAGGTATTCGGCAACATATATGGGCGGAGAAGCAAACCTGACGAAAACCCACGACATAATAGAATATATAAACACCATTGACCAAGTAAATTTCACTTCTTCATCAGACGGCGAGATAACGAAGATAAACAAAATAGTAACGGAAGTTACGACAACGCCATCGGTAGAAGGGTCAATAGATTACGGGATTGAATTTTCAGTAGACAAAGGGCTTTGGAACAGGTTGGTGTGGGCTATGGCCCTTCCTATGATTGAGGCTTTGTTTACGCCAAAGGTTGTCCTGTTGTTCTTGATAAATTTCAGGATAATGGGAATAGCGAATTATCATGACCTTCTTGACAATGAACAATCAAAGATAATCACGATTATAACCAATAAGATTTTCGTACTGGTACGTTCAATCATTTCATTTATAAAAGATAAGATAGCGGAAATCTTGTTTGACATGGCGGTTGAAAAAATGGGGCCGCTTGTTGCTGATTATCTGCTTATCATATTGAAGGAGAGGATGGATGCATGGATAGGCCTTCTTAAATCAGCGTTAAGATGCTTGAGACTCAACATAATCGGATTCAGAAGGAACAAAGAAATCGGTGCAATTGATGATGTTAATTATGCGGATATAATAAACGACCAAACAAGGCCGGAAACAAAGGACGAGTGTTAATATGAATATTTCAAATATCGTTGATTTTTTAACAAGTAAACTTAATAATACGGAGGCTCCTGCGAGCACTCTGTCCCCAATTCTGTTAAAGGCGGCATCATTTTGCCGTCCAGGGCTTTCCGCTTATAAGATAACGGCAAATATAATAGAAAATAACAAACTGATAGGTATTCCAACGGGCCCGAATCCGGATGGGAGTGAAAATATGATAAATCAATATACTTACAATGTCGTAAAATGTATCGTTGATGCCTTGCAAAATGATGCTGCAGTACATGTTTCCATCCCAATGGAATCATTGCTGATACAAGCGACGGGAGGAAATGCCGGCGGTCCTGTAGTATGTGTAGGAACCAACCTATTGGATTCAATAAGCAAAGGCGTAATAAGATAAAGATATGGAAGCAAAAGACTGTTCCGAATTGACAAACTCTGAACTAAAATTGTACATACAATCACTTGAAAATGAATTTTCAGCGATAAAAGCGAAGATAAAATTGCTTTGTGAAGATATGGAGAAGATTGAATCGCAATACGAATTGGCACAGAACGAAATAAACTTAAGGAAAACGATATTCTAAATGGACAATAGTGTTCTTGGCGTAAGATATGGTGAAGTTATAAGTATCGATGACCCGGCCGGTGCAGGAAGAATTGCTGTCAGGGTTACCGCATACGATAATAACCAGTTGGTAGAACGCGGGTATCTCGACGTGGATGCGTTTCCGTTGATGCCCAAAATGTTTCACGTAATGCCCAAAGTTGGTGAAGGTGTATTCGTGATATATAGTGAACTCGAAAACGAAGGCTCCATAAAATATTATATAGGGCCCGTCATTTCCCAATTACACAGGATGTATCGGGAGGAGTTTGCAAGTGGAGGAAGGGCTTATCAGCCGGGAGGAAAAAACGATTTTGACCAAAATCCGAACCACGGGGATGCAATAGGTGCGTTTCCGGATGAAACCGACGTTGCCATTCTCGGAAGGAAAAATTGCGATATACAGATAAAGGACGATGATATAAGAATCAGGGCGGGCGTGAAATTAGCCAAAGATGATTCCAATTACGATTTCAAGTTTAACGGCTCTAATCCTGCTTTCATAAAACTAAAATACCATGAAATCCCGCTGTTAAGCAAAACACAAAGCACCGCAACGATATTGGCAGATAAAATATTGTTATCAGGCCGTCGTAACCCGGGAATAAAAGATACTCTTGATAAAGAAGAACTCATCACCGATGACGATATAATCGACTTCATTAAAAACGGTTATCGGCTTCCGTACGGCGAAAAACTTGTTAAACTCTTACAGGAAATGATTCGGGTATTCAAGGAGCATACCCACGATTTTATGGCAAAGACACCAAACAACAAGTTTGTCACGGAAATTGATAGTTTGGATAAGATGTTTCTTTCCAAGGCGGATGACGGTGTGCCACCACTATTATCCGATACCGTCAGGATTAAATGAAAAGGCCCGCGTTTGCGGACCTTTTTTCATGCTGTTTTCAGTATGTTCTTTATCGTCTTGATATCCTTTCTAATGTTTTTTAATTGTGAACTTGTTTTGTCTTTTTTCTTGACGAACTCGTTCTTATTCTTTTCAATCTGTCTTTTCATGGCTGCTTCTCGTTTGTTAAGATGCTCAAGCCATTCTTTCACCACTTTTAGGTCTGCCTCGCCATATTCCCCCGACGAAACTGCAGACAACGATGTCTTGAAAATCATTTCATCCATAGGATTTATATTTTACTATAAATAGCAAAGCCGCGATGTTTCGCGGCCTTACTCATCTTAACTATTAATGGTATCTTTCGGTAACATCACTTACTACCTTGAACCTTAGGCATTCTTTGTAATATTTCGTTTCACGCCCTATATTCACTTTCAAGTCAACGTAATATGCATTAGGGATGAGGTCTTCGGTATATATCATAAAGAAGTTGTTAAGGAATGCTCGTTCAACCGGCTGATATCCGATTATTGTTATTTCCCTGTTCCCGTCCTTCGTATACAACCTATATTCCGCGCTGTCAATGAGGTATTTCTTATCACTTTCATATTCCTTCACGAAGTCGGCTACCACTTCTCTCACTTCCCCCTGATGAAGATTCTCCCAATCGTTAATTCCATACACCGAAGGAATGACATTATCCTTCACAGAAGAATCTGAGCCAATCTTCAACTTATGCGATTTTGGCCTTGTCGAAAATTCAAGTTCAACATCATCCTCAGAAACGCCATTTATTGCCAAATTAGACCACTTATCGTAATAGATGGCCGCAGGTTCCAAGTCGAGTTCAGATGCGTCTATACGGGCCTCGTATACGCCTTTGCTGACCTGTCTGACCGGAACATCCATTCCTTCTACGGAGCACGATGGTATTTCGTCAAGATTTATCGGCTGTCCGTCATCATAAGTGTAAAGATAAAGAGAATTTTCCCTACCAAGAGTAAATGATTCCCTTCCGTCAAGTATGTAATCTGAATACACCGCTTCAACATAAGGATGGAAGAATGTGTTGGTATTGTCATCAACGAATCCTACATATTCCTCAAAATCGGTGGTCATCTCTTCATATTTCGGTGCAAACGCAAGGCAAAGTCCGTTATTATGCTCTCCATTAACAATACTAAGGACATAATCGGTAATGTCCATTGCAAGATTTTCATCCCCGAAATCAAAATGTTGTGATGCAATAACAATCGACTCTTCACCGTCTAAATATTTCTGATACTCTTCCTTGATGGTCTCAAATAAATAAATCCCACCCTTCAGCGATTTCTCATCAAGTTTGATATTGGTCTTTATGTTCTTTATATCATCGATAATCTCTTCACAGGTGACATTACTTTCTTCCTCGAGTTCTTCTTCGTTCATTATCTTCGAATATTTCAACAGTTTCTTGTATATATGAATGAACTCCACCTTATCGAAGATATCAGGCATTACAAGTTCCTTTGCAGGCTTATCCTCTTCTCTTTCATAGTTCCAAGGAAGACTGTTCCTACAGAAAAACCAGTTCGAACCATCTTTTGAAAATGACTTATTGTTTCTTACCCAGAAATCACTTACGAAATCAAACCCGCGGCCTTCATCAAAGTCATTGGGAAGTTTGAAAAGGATGAGGTCAAACGATGCCGCACGCTTTGTTGGCACATTCATTGATTGTATCAGCTTCTTCTCATAAGGTATTCCCTCGATTGAGAAATAATTCGTCATCCTGAGTGTGAATTTCAATTTATCTATATTTGCGAACGTCTTGTCCTCAATCAATTCCCTTATCTTACATTCATCGAAATGAAGCAACCCCCTCATTATCAAGTTTCCGTATCCTATATGCATGACAGGATTCAATCCCATGTTCTGCATAGAATTTTCAACTATGGTATTCGTCTTATCAAGAAAAAAGTGTCTAACCATCTCATTAATAATTTCATTACATAAATAGTCGATGGAAACGAATATATTGCCTTAAATTTTCCTCACATTTGGTATCAACGAACTATTTATAGGTAGATTGGGAAATATGTTGCGAAATTAAATAAAACGGCACTGCCCTATTCTCGCTGTGAGGACACATGGTTAGCCGTCAAGGAGCCCCTATGTTGGCTCCTTGTTTTCGCGTCCATCCCAAAATTGACTTTTTTAGCATTTTTATTATATTCTTTAAAAGTCATTCTATGAAAAAAATTAATAGTGAGGTAAAAGTAGATTCACCATTTTTCAAATCCAAATGGGGTACGATAGACAAGAAAAATCCTTCCATAATATATCTTGAAATAGGAACGTATATATCTCCGTCAAAAGAAAGTGACTATTCTTCAGCAATAAAGACAATTGAAAAAAATATGAAGTCAATTGTCGGAAATAGAATATATCTTTCACACGGCGACTACAAACCAAATTTCATATTCACCACGGATGTTGCCGATTCAAGGATATCTCCCGGAAAGAAATCTTATATGACATTCCAATTGCACCTTCAACTCGCACCACAATACATACAGTCATACAAGGATAGCGGTGGAAATTTCAAATGCCTTATAAATGATTTATCTGAAAAGTGGGACCCATTTTACGGGGAATTATATAACGAGATAGAAAGCAACGGTTTCAATTGCTCCAAAACGAAGAACTAAACTATTTATGATAAACTAATTTGTATGCAGGAATTCTTCATCATAAAAGGTTCAACAAACCCGGCGCTTGTAATGGAACTTATCAACGACGGAAGGTATGACTTCCAAAAATCGTTGATAAACGACGCATTACAGGATAGCGTTGTCACATTCTCAATGGCCGACGAAGAGACAGGCCTTCTAAAGGTTGCAAAACAGAAAGCGGAAATAGTTCTTGCCGATGAAGAAAGTTGTGAGGAGCGTTACCTTCTCCGTTATAAATGGAAAGAGAAAGATGTAGCGAAAGAAGGGTTTTACAAAGGTTGGTTTGAGATAAAGTTCAACGGGGACATCAGTCAAAGCGGCGTTCAATTCCCTGAAGGAAACCTAAAAGTACCGATTGAAGAACAACTTAGAATTGTCGTAAAGTGAGTGGCAT